>JAEEGJ010011039.1_pt1 | contig 23129 bp, 17 predicted proteins | sample 8958761 | NCBI WGS metagenome assembly JAEEGJ01 (sample SAMN16246546, study PRJNA631951) | gut metagenome | biome: gut microbiome; feature: rumen; material: RS-attached | host: Bos | place: Iran: Karaj | collected 2018-10 | reverse complement strand
TACATTTCTTACTGATATTAAGGTTATCATTGATACAGTAAAGACCGTTCTTTCCCACGACGGAGTAGTTCTGAATGCATTGGAGGACTTCGATGAATACAGAAAGCATCAGCAGGACGCCGATACACAGGCTCCGTGATGATACAATTAAAAACCTCTATGTTAAGCGTGAGGACATGATCCCATACTCATTTGGAGGAAATAAAGCCAGAAAGGCTTTTGGCTTTTTTAAGCAGATAGACAGCGGCGACTACGATTATGTAGTGACTTATGGCAGTAGCCATTCAAACCACTGCAGGGTTATTGCCAATATGGCAGCGGACAGAAAAATGCCGTGTCTTATAATAGGGCCCGATGAGGTTTCCGACAGGACCTATAACAGTGTGATGATGGAAACCTTTGGTGCAAAGATAATGACGGTTCCTGTTTCAGAGGTACACGATACGATCGAGAAGACCCTTGAAGATCTGAAGGCTGAGGGACACAGGCCCTACTTCATCATGGGCGGGGGACATGGAAATATCGGCACTCAGGCCTATGTTGATTGCTACAATGAGATCAAGGCCTACGAGGAAGAAACGGACATAAGATTCGACTATATCTTCTTTGCTTCCGGGACCGGCACAACGCAGGCAGGACTGGTGTGTGGACAGATCTTAAGTGGTGATGACAGAGGAATAGTCGGAATAAGTATTGCCAGGAAGAATCCGAACGGAAGAAATGTTGTGATCCAGAGCGTTTATGATTATCTTTATCAAAAGGATATACCCTTCGACAGAGGGGATGTGAACCAGAAGACGCTTTTCATTGATGACTATACCGGAGAAGGCTATGGCGAAGGAAATGATGAGATCCTAAACACTATCAGAGAGGAACTGATTCTCAATGGAATGCCTCTGGATAGTACTTACACAGCCAAGGCATTTTTGGGAATGAAGAAATATGTAACAGAACACAGGCTTGAGGATAAGAAGATTCTTTTTATCCACACCGGCGGAACTCCACTATTCTTTGACGATTTAAGCAAACTTGGGAGATGAAATTATGGGAACAAACATTTTAATTCTTAGCGCAGGAACAAGAAATAAGGTTGTTCAGTATTTCAAACGTGAGATGGCAGGAAAGGTTATCGCAACCGACTGCTCCAATCTTGGCCCGGCTATTTATGATGCGGATAAGGCATACATCGTTCCAAGAATTGACGATCCCGGATATATTGATGAGATTCTTAGGATCTGTAAAAAAGAGGAGATCAAGGGAGTACTTAGCCTTATCGATCCCGAGCTTTCTCTTCTTGCCAAGAATGCTGACAGATTTCTGGAAATCGGTACAACACCTATCGTATCTTCCTATGAGCTGTGCGAGACAAGCCTTGATAAGTTCAGGATGTACGATATGCTTCAGAAGCTTGGCATTCCTACAGCAAGATGCTTTGCTTCCATAGAATCCTTTGAGGCATCAAAAGCTGACGGGGAGATTGATTACCCGATATTTGTAAAGCCCCAGAAGGGAAGCGCTTCTATAAATATAAATGAAGTCAGATCAAAAGAGATGCTGACAGCTCTTTTCCATGACTATGACGGCCTTATGATTCAGGAATACATGAAGGGGCAGGAGTACGGTGCAGATGTTTACATCGACATGATAACAGGCATGTGCACATCGATCTTCCTTAAAAAGAAGATCAAGATGAGAGCCGGCGAGACAGATAAGTCTGTGTCATGTAAGTGCGACTCTCTGTTCATGAAGTTGGCTAATTTCGTTGAGGCAGTTGGTTATCGTGGAATGATTGATATAGATCTTTTCTATGATGAAGAAAACGACACCTGGTATTTGTCAGAGGTGAACCCCAGATTTGGCGGAGGATATCCGCATGCTTACGAGTGTGGAGTCAACTTCCCCAAGCAGATAATCAATAATCTTGAGGGTAAGGAAAACTACGTAAACATCGGTGATTACAGAGACGGAGTCTTCATGATGAAGTACAACGAACTGATGATTGAGCCTCAGGCAAGGCTCGCAGAATAATAAAAGATAGCGGAGATGAAAGCTAAATGCCAAAGGCACTGATCTTAGCAAATTCGTCCAGCGGACTTTATGACTTTCGAAATGAGCTCCTTACGGGGCTCATGGAGGAAGGGTACGAGGTAGTGGTAAGTCTTCCGGATGATCTTAAGGTAAAAGAACTTAATGAAGAGGGATGCAGGGTAGTACACACTGACATCAACAGACGCGGAGTCAATCCAATTCAGGATATGGCTCTTTTGCGCGCTTATAAGAGTCTTGTAAAAAAGGAAAAACCGGACGTGGTTTTGACCTATACAATAAAGCCCAATATCTACGGCGGATACGTGTGCGGAAGGCTGAAAGTCCCCTATATATCAACTATCACGGGACTTGGGTCCACCTTTGAGAGAGGAGGAATTCTCCTTAAACTCATAGTCACCATGTACAAGGTATCTTTAAAGAAGTGCAGCGCTCTCTTCTTCCAGAATGAAGAGAACAGAAAGATATTCGAAAGCCACGGAATAAAGGCGAGAAAGCATGTTACAGTAAACGGCTCCGGAGTAAACCTTGAAAAGCACAAACAGGAACCCATTCCGGGACATGAAGATGATGTCACGAGATTTCTTTATATAGGGCGTCTCATGACGGAGAAGGGCTCAAAAGAGTACATAGAAGCAGCAAGGGCTCTTCACGATAAATACGGCGGGAAAGTCTCTTTTGCAGCAGTTGGATACTGCGAGGATGACTTCAGACCTATAGCGGATGAGGCAGAAAAAGAGGGAATCCTGAAGGTCATCCCTTATCAGAAAGACATTCATCCATACATGAAGGAAGCTGATGCAATAGTCCATCCATCCTATCACGAGGGAATGAGTAACGTCCTCATGGAGGCAGCAGCAACCGGAAGACCTGTTATTGCTTCGGATATAAGCGGCTGCAGAGAAGTCGTCGATACTGATAAGTCAGGCTATCTATGTAAGCCCAGGGATGCTAAATCCCTTATTTCAGCTCTTGAGCGCTTTACGGAGCTTGACATGAACAGCCGCAGAGCCATGGGAGAGGCGGCAAGAAGGTACGTCGAGCAGAAGTTTGACAGGCGTAGTATAATATTGACGTATATTGAAGAGATAAAAAGAATCGTTAAATAATGATTTGATTTTTGGAGGAAATACAATGGATTTATATGAGAAGCTCCTTTCAGGAGAAGAGAAACTCTCACTTGTAGGTCTTGGATACGTAGGAATGCCTATCGCAGTAGCCTATGCCAAGAAGATCAAGGTTGTAGGATATGATTTCAACGCTGAGAAGGTTGAACTTTACAAGAAGGGAATCGACCCTACAAGAGAGGTAGGAGACGATGCTATCAAGGAGACAACAGTTGAGTTCACAGCTGACCCTGAGAAGCTCCGCGAGTGCAAGTTCCACGTTGTGGCAGTTCCTACACCTGTTAATGACGATCACACTCCTGATCTTTCACCTGTTGAGGGAGCAAGCCATACCCTTGGTAAGTACCTTACAAAGGGTTCCATCGTAGTATATGAGTCAACAGTATATCCCGGAGTTACAGAGGATATCTGTGTTCCTATTCTTGAAGCAGAGTCAGGCCTTAAGTGCGGCGTAGATTTCAAGGTTGGTTATTCACCTGAGCGTATCAACCCCGGTGATAAGGTTCACAGACTTGATACCATCACCAAGATCGTATCCGGTATGGATGAGGAGACACTGGACGTGGTTGCCAAGGTTTACAGCCTGGTAGCTCTTGCTGGCGTGTACAAGGCTCAGTCCATCAAGGTTGCAGAGGCAGCCAAGGTTATAGAGAATTCACAGCGCGATATCAATATCGCTTTCATGAACGAGCTGTCCATGATCTTCCATCGCATGGGCATCGACACTAAGAGCGTCCTTGAGGCGGCAGGAACCAAGTGGAATTTCCTTAAGTTCTTCCCTGGCCTGGTTGGCGGACACTGCATCGGTGTTGACCCTTACTACCTGACCTACAAGGCTGAGGAGCTGGGATATCACTCACAGATCATCCTTTCAGGCAGACGTATCAACGACGACATGGGCAAGTATATTGCTGAGTCCCTGGTAAAGAGACTTATTGCCAATGATGTGGCAGTTAAGAACGCCAAGGTAGCAATCCTGGGCTTTACCTTCAAGGAGAACTGCCCTGATACCCGTAACACCAAGGTTATCGACATCTACAACGAGCTCGGTGAGTACGGCATTAAGCCTATTGTTGTTGATCCTCAGGCTGATGCTGACGAGGCTAAGAGGCTCTATGGCATAGACTTTGAGAGCCTTGATGCTGTTAAGGATATGGACGCAGTTATCGTTGCTGTTGCCCACGAGGACTTTAAGGATTACACAGCAAAAGACATTGCGAAGTTCTTTAATGCTTCTCACAAGACGAAGGTGTTCCTTGATATCAAGGGCATCTACGATATGAATGATTATAAAGCGCCTGAGTTTGATTACTGGCGACTTTGATAGGATTTAAAGGAGTAATATGAGTTTCAAAGAATTAAAATTTCCTGAGAACTCCGTCTTTCTTGTTACAGGCGGCGCAGGATTTATCGGATCAAACATCTGTGAAGCCCTTCTCGACATGGGCTACACAGTAAGATGCATGGATAACCTTTCCACAGGCCACATCGAGAACATTCAGCCCTTCATGGAGAACCCTAAGTTCACCTTCCTCCAGGAGGATATCAGAGACCTGGATGCCTGCATGAAGGCAACAGAGGGCGTTGACTACGTTCTCAACGAGGCAGCCTGGGGAAGCGTTCCCAGAAGTATAGAGATGCCCCTTCTTTACGAAGAAATCAACATCAGAGGAACCATAAACATGATGGAGGCATCAAGACAGAACGGCGTCAAGAAGTTCGTATATGCTTCAAGCTCTTCTGTTTACGGAGATTCCACCACCCTTCCCAAGAAGGAAGGCCAGGAGGGAAAAGTTCTTTCTCCATATGCTCTTACAAAAAAGACTGACGAGGAATACGGAAGACTCTACAAGACACTTTACGGCCTCGATACCTATGGACTTCGCTATTTCAATGTGTTTGGTAGAAGACAGGATCCCAACGGTGCATACGCAGCCGTTATCCCTAAGTTCCTTCGCCAGCTCATGCACGGTGAGACACCTACAATCAACGGTGATGGCAAGCAGTCCAGAGACTTTACATATGTTGACAACGTAATCGAAGGAAACCTTCGCGCATGCCTGGCATCTTCAGATGTGGCAGGAGAAGCCTACAACATCGGTGCCGGCGGAAGAGAGTTCCTCATTGATGTATACCATCACTTAACAGATGCCCTGGGTCTTGACGTGGAGCCCATCTACGGACCACCAAGAGCCGGAGACATCAGGGATTCCAACGCAGACATCTCCAAAGCCAGAAAGAACCTTGGTTACGATCCGTCCTACGACTTCAAGGCAGGAATCGAACTGGCAATAGACTGGTATAAGAAAAACCTATGATGATATAGGGATTCAAGGTCATGGAAATAGCCAAAAGAATGGTATTATTATGAGAATTGCACTTAGACTCGACGACATCACTCCTGACATGGACTGGGCGAAGTTCAACAGGTTCAAAGCTCTTTTGGACAAGTACGACATTAAGCCCCTCATCGGAGTGGTGCCCGACAACAAAGACGAGAAGCTCTCCATCGATGAGAAGAGAGAGGACTTCTGGGAATACGTAAAAGAGCTCCGGGATCAGGGCTGGGTTATCGCAATGCATGGCCTTAACCACCTGTATACCACTAAAAACGCCGGACTCTTTCCCATCGGAGGCAAGTCCGAATTTGCCGGACTTCCGCTTATGCAGCAGGATGATATGATAAGACAGGGCAGGAAGATCATGGAGGAGCATGGGATTTCCACAGATATCTTCATGGCGCCATCCCACTCTTTTGACAAAAACACCCTGACAGCCCTTAAGCGGAATGGATTTCACGTAATAACAGACGGCTTTGGGATAGTACCCTTCAAGTACCAGGACATGACATTTTACCCTATTGCGGTGAAGAGAAGTGACAGCATTTCAGATACAAGAGATGGAATGGTCACCTTCGTCTACCACGCAAACACTATGGATGACAAGGATTTTAAGAAGCTTGGGGAGCTTCTTGATATGGGGATAGTGGTTTCCTATTCGGAATTTGCAAAGGGATATGTAGAGGAGCGAGGCTTTTTAGGCCAGGCCCGTCAGTACATCCTGGCAAAGGCCAAATATACAGCTATGCAGGTGAGAAAGCTCAGAGGCTGATCCGCTGATAGCAATAAAATAATTGGGGAAAAGATATGGAAGAATATGGACAGATACGTGTGCTTCATGTCCTTGGGGGTCTTGGAGTAGGCGGCGCTGAGTGCCGAATTATAGATTTGTACAGAAACATGGACAGGGAAAAGATCCAGTTTGATTTTCTTGTCCATTATTCGCCTGAAAAGACAGGAAAAAAGAGTCCGACTTCTGATGAACTGATGGCAGTTCGAGAGCCGGACTATTTTGATAATAGCGTATATAAGCTGGGGGGAAGGATTTTTTGCCTTCCTAAGTTCACCGGCACCAATATGAAGGAATACAAGGCTGCCATCAAGAAGTTCTTTAATACCCATAAGGACCAGTGGAAGGTGATTCAGGGGCATATGACCAGCACGGCAGCAATTTACCTTCCAATAGCTAAAAAGAGTGGTATTCCTATCTGCATAGCCCATGCCAGAAGCGCGGGAGTAGATGCAGGTGTTAAGGGCCTTGCAACAAGAGTTCTTAGAAAACCTCTTCAGAAAGAGGGGATAACAGATTTTAACTTTGCATGCTCCAAGGAGGCCGGAGTATCGGTATTTGGCCAGAACCTTGTGGATGCAGGAGCAGTGCACATAGTGCCAAATGCCATAGACCTGCGGCGCTTTGCTTATAAGCCTGAGATCAGGGATAAGATCAGAGAAGAGCTTGGGGTGTCCAACGCCCTTGTTATAGGACACGTGGGAAGCTTCAGATATGCCAAGAACCATGAGTTTCTCATAAATGTCTTTGCCCAGGTTTGCAGGCTCCTTGATAATGATGATTTACACCAGTACTGCATGCTTCATGGCATGAGGATAAGACTCCTTATGCTGGGAACAGGACCTCTTATGGAGGATACCAAAAAGCTTGCAGAAAAGCTCCATGTAGCTGACAGATGCATTTTTGCGGGCAATAAGTCCAACGCCAGTGATTACTATCAGGCAATGGACTACTTCTGCTTCCCTTCAAGATATGAGGGACTTCCGGGCAGCGTGATCGAGGCGCAGGCTTCAGGTCTTCAGTGCCTGGTATCAGACTCTGTAACACCGGAAGTTAATGTGACTGAGCTTGTCTCCATGATGAGCATCAAGTCCGAGGCAAGGGACTGGGCCAGAAAGATAATCGACGACCTGCTGCTTCGCCAGGACTATCAGCCTGATCCTTTAGAGGAGGAGATAAGGCTGAATCAGACTCTTACTGCAATTGCCGGTGAGAGACGTGAGAGCGTCTTTGAAAACGAGGATACTCCGGATTTCGATGTTCTGGATGCTGGAACAGGGTTTGAGACCATAAACATCCCGGACAGAAGTCCCAGAACTCACCACCGCTCCATCGAGTACTCAATCGGTGACAGGTCACAGAGCAGTGAGTATATACTTGGCAAGTTAAAGGCCGCAGGGTTTGACGTAAAGACCCAGGCCAAGATGATGGCATACTTTTACGAGAGAGGTCATTTTTAATGGATCAGAACAAAAAGAACCTCATGCTGATGGTGCCCATGCTCCATCAGGGAGGATTCGAGAGAGTTTGCATAAAGACGGCAAGGCTGATGCAGGACTATTACAACGTCTGCATACTGATCTTCAGCTCCAGGGACATCAACTACGATGTTACCGGGCTGGAAGTAATAGACATAGACGTTCCCTCAGAAAAGGGCATTTTAAACAAGGTTTTCAATGTCTTTAAGAGGGTAAGAAAGGTGCGGGCTATCAAGAGGGAGAGAAAGATAGATATCTCCTACAGCTTTGGAAGCTCTGCCAATTATGTCAATGTTCTTAGCAGGGCTGGCGAAAAGGTTCTTACGGGGCTTAGATGTCAGACTGATCTTGAGAGTAAAAAGCAGGTAAAGCTCTTTTGCCACAGATCCGATCAGGTGCTCTCCTGCTCAAAAGAGATCGTAAGGCAGCTAAAGCGCGATTTTAACTACGAGAGAAGTACGTTTATATACAATCCGCTGGATATTCAGGATGTTCAGAACAAGGCGGCTGAAACAATCGATGATTTCCCTTTTGCTGGGGAAGTTGGAGAGGATATCAAGGTGTTCTCCTGCTCAGCAAGAAACGACTACATCAAGGGCATCTGGCATCTTGTTAAGGCATTTTCCCTGGTGACATTCAAGCATCCGGAGGCAAGGCTTCTGGTAATGGGCTCAGGTAACTGGGATCAGTATAAAGAGCTGGCGAAGGCGCTTGGAATCAAGGACAAAGTGTCTTTTGCGGGACTTAAAAAGAATCCGTTCCCATATGTTGGCGGCTCTGACGTATATGTCTGCAGCTCGAACCACGAGGGCTTTCCAAATGCGGTGTTGGAGGCTATGGCACTTAAGAAGCCGGTTATTTCCGCGGACTGCATGACAGGCCCAAGAGAGATACTTCTTTCTGACGACGAATATGATAAGCTGATAAGTGAGAATCCATACGGCAGCACAAAAGAGCCTGTTCTTGGCGAGTACGGAATACTTATTCCGGATATGGACGAGAACGAGAACTTTGATCCCGAGTACATAACAGACGGAGAGAGGAAGCTGGCTGCAGAGATGGAGAGGCTTCTTGATGATGAGGAGCTGCTTAAGAAATATTCAGAGAAGTCTTTTGAGAGAGCCATGTTCTATACCCCTGAGCGCTATCAGGAGGGTATTCACGAGATTTTTAAGTTATACGAATGAGTAAAAATATGAAGACTATTGCATTTCATTTAAACTGCCTTTGTCAGGGCGGAGCTGAGAGGGTGGTGTCGAACCTCGCCAATCAGTTCGCGGCTGAGGGCTATAAGGTATATGTTGCCACTGAGTGGCAGGATGAGAACGAGTTCGAGCTGGACGAGAGGGTAACCAGAGTCCATGTGGGACTTAGGGAAGCGGATGAGAAAAAGAGCCGAGTGACCAAGTTCCTGCTCAGGGTTAAGTACCTCAAGGAGTTTGTTAACAAGTACAATCCAGACGTACTGGTGGCATTCGCCCACAGGGCCAATTTCAGGGCACTGATGGCAGCTGGAAACAGTAAGATACCGGTTGTTATTTCAATCAGGATCAACCCGATCGGCTACTACGACGCCTTTTCCGATCATGTTCAGATCAGGTGGCTGTTCCCCAAGGCAGCAGGCTGTGTATATCAGACCCAGGAGCAGAAGGACTACTTTAAGCCCTATCTTCAGGATAATTCCAGGATCATCATGAATCCTATAAATCCCAAGTACTTTGGGGTTAAGCACCCTGAGGTAAAAGAAAAGGCTGTAGTTCACCACGCAAGACTTGTGGACTTCAAGAATCAGCCAATGCTGGTAAGGGCATTCCTTAAAGTTCATGAGAAGCACCCTGACTACGTACTCAGGATCTACGGACCTGACTCACTAGACGGAACCAAAGAGATCTTAGAGGATCTTGTAAATAAAAATAACGCCAGTGATTTTATATTCCTCATGGGACCCAGTAACGACCTGGAAAAAGAGATACCGAAGGGGGAGGTGTACGCATATTCCTCAGACTACGAGGGAATGCCCAATTCACTTCTTGAGGCCATGGCAATGGGTATGCCTGTGGTATCAACGGACTGTCCCTGCGGAGGCCCAAGGGCTGTTATTGAGGACGGCGTAAACGGATTTCTTATCCCGGTTGGGGATGAGGATGCCCTGGCAGATCGTATCTGCAGACTTATAGAAGACAAAGAACTTGCCAGAAGCTTTGGAGAGCGGGCAAAAGAGATAGAAAAGATAGCAAGTGTAGATGCCATATTTGAGCAGTGGAAGGATTATCTTGACAGCATATGTGCGGAATCAGCGGATTTGTAACTAAAAGACATATAACTAAAGACGAGCTTCGGATCATGAACGATACCATGTATCACAGAGGTCCGGATGACAGCGGAGTTGAGCTTTACGAGGGAAAAGACGATTACAGGATCGGCCTTGCACAGAGAAGACTTGCAATCCTTGATCTGTCGCCCCTGGGACACCAGCCCATGCATTCTCAGAACGGCAGGATTACACTGGTGTTTAATGGCGAGATTTACAACTTCTTAGAGCTTAAAGAGGAACTCAAGGACTACAACTTTAAGTCCACCTGTGACACTGAAGCCATCATCGCCGCATACCTTAAGTGGGGCATCGACATGGTGGATCACATCCACGGCATGTTTGCCATTGCGCTCTATGACAGAGAGACCGATGATGTTTTTTTAATCAGGGACAGAATAGGCAAGAAGCCTCTGTTTTACTGGCTTGACGGTGAGAATATCGTCTTTGCTTCAGAGCTTAAGCCCATTATCAAGTGCCCCGGATTTAAGGGCACCATCAATCAGTCGGTTATTTCAAGATATCTTTATCAGCAGTATATACTTGCTCCGGACTGCATCTTTGAGGACGTTTACAAGTTAGAAGCCGGAAGCATTTTGAGATTTAATAAGGGGCAGATCAAGAAGTGGAAATACTGGGATGTTAAAGAGGTTTACCACCGAATGTCCCAGGACCCTGTAAGAAGCTACGAGGAAGCCAAGGCAGGGCTCAAGGATAGGCTCAAAAAGGCCGTTGTATCCAGAATGATTGCGGACGTTCCCCTTGGAACCTTCCTTTCAGGCGGATACGATTCATCCCTTGTTACAGCCATGGCTCAGGAGTTTTCTTCTGAACCTGTTAAGACCTTCTGTATTGGCTTTGATGTTCCCAGCTACAACGAGGCTGAGTACGCCAAGGAGATTGCACAGCACCTTGGCACCCACCACACAGAGCTCTATATTTCAGAAAAAGAGATGTTTGAGCTGGTTTCAAGCATCCCTCAGTACTACGACGAGCCCTTTGCGGACAACTCAGAGATTCCGTCCATGCTGGTAAGTAAACTGGCTAAAAAAGATGTGACCGTAGCTCTGTCCGGTGACGGCGGCGACGAGTTCTTCTGCGGATACAACGTATATGACAACGTGGCCCAGGCCCAGATGCTGGAGATTCCCGGCGCTATTGCCCATGCAGTGGGACAGATCCCGGTGGGAGACGGCAAGCTCCTTGATAGAATGCCTTTCAGAGTAAGGGTTGTAGCCAACAACAGAAATCCCGAGACCAAGACGCAGCTGGTTTCCGAGAGCTATGTTCAGGCTGCCCACGCTTTTGTGACATCCGCAAGAGAGGACAATCTTCCAGTACTATATCCGTTTGAGAGTAAGTACGATGTCAGTAACTTCCAGGTAAGACGTATGCTCCTTGATATGGACACATACCTTCCTGAAGATATCCTTGTTAAGATGGACAGGGCTTCAATGAAGTATTCCCTTGAGAACAGATGCCCCATCATGGACACTGATGTAATGGAATACTCCTTCAGGATCCCGCATAAATACAAGTACTATAAGGGCGACAAGAAGCATATATTAAAGGACATCGCCTACGATTACATACCAAGACAGCTATTAGAGCGTCCCAAGACCGGCTTTGGCGTTCCCATGGACGCATGGCTTCGCGGACCTTTAAAAGAGGCGCTTCTGGACTACAGCAGCACATCATTCCTTAAGAAACAGGGGCTCTTTGACCCTGACTACGTATCAAAATTTATCAACGACTATATCGTCAAGGGAGACGGAGGCCCTGCCACCGGCGCCAACTTCAGCAAGGTTGCCTGGTCCTTCTATATCTTCCAGCAGTGGTATAACTATTACATGGCATAAAGGGTGCTATAAGAATGCAGTTTAATTCCTACATTTTCATACTTTTGTTTCTTCCCCTTACGCTGATAGGCTATTACCTTTTTAATAACCTGGGAAAAGACAAAGTGGCAAAAGCATATCTGCTGGTGATGTCCCTGTGGTTTTACGGGTATTTCAACACCAGTTACCTGCTTATCATCTGCAGCAGTATTGTGGTGAATTTTTTCCTGTCGAGGCAGATGGTTAGAGCCGGGGAAAAGAGCGGATCCCGGGGGAAAGCTCTTTTGATAACGGGCATTATTTTTAATGTTGCACTGATCTTTTACTTCAAGTATTTTGATTTCTTTCTGTATAACATGAATGTTGTCTTTGGGTCGGACTTTGCTCTTAGAAACATCGTTCTGCCCCTTGGCATCAGCTTTTTTACCTTCCAGCAGATATCCTTTATTGTGGATTCCTACAGGGGAGAGACCAAAGATTACTCATTTCTTGAGTACGCGCTTTTTGTTTCGTTTTTCCCGCAGCTGGTGGCAGGACCCATTGTTCTTCACTCAGAGCTTATCGGGCAGTTCAGGGACAGGGCCAAGTGGAAGTCTGACTACGATAACCTCTCCCGAGGCATAATGCTCTTTACCCTGGGTCTGGCCAAGAAGGTGCTGATTGCTGACACCTTTGGAAAGGCCGTGGACTGGGGCTTTGGCAAGGCAGCGATTGCAAGTTCCGGAATGGAGGCGCTTGCTTACTATGAGATCATCATCGTTATGCTCTCGTATACATTCCAGATCTACTTTGATTTTTCGGGCTACAGCGACATGGCAACAGGTCTTGGAGCCATGTTTAACTTTTTGATACCTATGAACTTCAATTCGCCCTACAAGGCACTTTCAGTGGCGGATTTCTGGAAGAGATGGCATATGACCCTCACCAGGTTTCTGACCAAGTATGTGTATATCCCACTTGGTGGTAACAGGAAAGGCGCTGCCAGGACCTACATCAATATCATGATAGTGTTCCTTATAAGCGGCATCTGGCACGGCGCCAACTGGACCTTTATTTTGTGGGGAGTTATCCATGGGCTTGGGCAGTGCTTTAACAGGCTCTTTAGTGGCGTATTCAAGAAGTTTACGGATGCCGTCGAGGGACTGAGCATAGGAAAAGTTCTGATACTTCCTGTAAGGGCTGTTCAGTGGATAGCTACCTTTGCCTTTGTAAATGTGGCATGGCTCCTGTTCAGAGCAGATTCTGTTAATCAGTGGCTGCAGATCCTTAAGCGCCTTACAGTTCCTTATTATTTCATCAGGACAGAGCTTTTGGACTGCTTCAGGATACCCAAGATCCGCTATCTCTTTGAAGTAATGCACATCCATATCTCCGAGCATACCGAGCTTATGCTGGGCGTATATGCCTTTATGGCTCTGGCACTTATCCTCTGCCTTTGCTTTGAGAATAATTATAAGAGGGAGACAAAAAGAAACGTGGGAAGCCTTGTCCTTTCTGCAGGGCTTTTGTTTGTCTGCATCATTTCCCTCAGCACCGTATCCACGTTCCTGTACTTTAACTTTTAATAAAAAGAGATTACTATGACCGGAAAGAAATGGTTTAGAGCATTTTTAATACTGATGCTGGTCCTTCTGGTATTTACCGGTTCTCTGGTGGCATTCGTGGATCCTTTCTTCCACTACGGCGCACCCAAAGACTATTTTTTCTACAGGCTCTATGACCAGAGATCCCAGAATGACGGCATAACAAGGCGGTTTGACTACGATGCCATAATCACAGGAACCTCCATGATGGAGAACTGCAAGGCATCTGTGTTTGATGGCCTCTTTGGTACGAATTCCATAAAGGTTACCTATGCAGGTGCCACATACAAGGAAATTGACGATAATCTAAGGGCATCTTATGAGAGCGGACATGACGTTAAGATAGTCTACAGAGCACTGGATTATTCACTGCTTCTTAAGGATAAGGACGAGATGAGACTGGATATGGGAGAATATCCTGTGTATCTCACCAACAAAAATCCCTTTGATGATGTAAAATATTTATTGAACAGAGATGTTATCATTAACTATGTGCTTCCTACTCTTGGAAGATTTGTTCTTGGAAGAGAAGGGGGACATACCTCTTTTGATGAGTACAGCTACAGCGGCGATGGCAGCACCTATTCAAGAGACATTGTTTTGTCACTGATACCGCCGTTTTCAGATCCGGGTCAGGTTAACCCGAAGACAGAAGATGAGAGCCTTATGCTTTCAGAAAACATAGAGCAGAACGTGGTGGCCCTGGCAAGAGAGCATCCTGAGACTACCTTTATTTACTTCTTTCCGCCCTATTCCATGGCTTACTGGGGATCGGTGAGGACGGAAGGCAATCTGGATAAGCAGATAGAGTATGTCAGGCAGGCAGCCAGGCAGTGCCTTGAGTGCGATAACATCCACCTTTACTGCTTTGCCTTTGAAGAAGACATTACTTCAAATCTTGATCTTTACAGGGACGTAGCCCACTACAGCCCTGAGATCAACGATGATATCATGGAAAAGATATACAGCTGCGAAAACGGCGACTATGACAGCATGGAGCCGCAGCTAAGGCTTACTCTGGAAAACTACGAAGACTATTTCGACACTCTTAAGGAGTATCTTGAAAACTATGACTACAACAGCCTCTGACAAAAAGCATATTGCCATGTATATAGGCTCCCTTCAAAAGGGCGGGGCTGAGAGAGTAATGTGTAACCTTGCGGACTATTTCTTTGAGCAGGGCTATCGTGTTACTATGGTGACTACATATCTTGCACCGGAGGAGTATGAGCTCAGGCACGCTGCCTGGGTCAGAGTTCCCGCGGGAGCAGATGATGCCGAGCTTGTCATGGACCCCGATGAGAATCCCGCATGGGTTAACCTTACCGGTGGAGAGAAGGACGGGATCCAAAGGGTCTTTTCCGGACTATTAAAGAGTGAGCAGAAGGACAGATTAACGAATTTCAAGCTAAGAAAGCAGAAGCTTCGTGACATCTGGAAGGCCATTCATCCTGACATGATCCTTAGCTTTATCGGCAAGAACAATATCATGGCGCTGTCCACAGCCACCAGAGAGGGAATCAAGGTGGTGGTTTCCTGCAGAGCAGACCCGGATATAGAATACAAGGACCTTAGCCTTAAATCAGCTATGCTGACCACCTTTGGCAAGGCAGCAGGCGTTGTTGTCCAGTCAAATGGCGCAAAGGAAAGGTTCCCCAAATACATCCAGAAGAAGTGTGTTATCCTTCCAAACCCCATGAATCCTGCATTTGTGAGAAAACGCTATGTGGGCAACAGGGAAAAGAGGATCGTCATGGTGGCGAGACTTCATGAGAACAAGAATCAGGCCCTGGTTATGGAGGCATTCAGGGAAGCTACTTCGGAGCGCTTTAAGGATTACAGGCTGTGCTTTTACGGAGACGGCCCTGACAGAATAAAGCTCCAGCACAAGGCTTTGTCCCTGGGAATTCAGGACAGAGTTGAATTTATGGGAAATGTCCAGCATGTGGCAGAGCATATTGAGAAGGCCAAGCTCTTTATCCTGGCATCAGACCACGAAGGAATGCCCAATTCCCTTATTGAGGCCATGAGTCTTGGAATTGCATGTATATCAACAGACTGCCCCTGCGGCGGGCCAAGGGATCTTATAACAGATGGCGTAAACGGCCTTCTTATCCCGGTTCACGATAAAAAGGCGCTTGCCAAGGCTATCCTCAAGGTTCTGGACAATGATACCCTTGCTGAGAACCTGGGCAAGGCAGCCACAAAGGTTCAGAACAAATTTGCTCCGGATGTTGCTAATGCAGCCTGGAAGGAGTATTTCGAGAACAAGATTTTGAGATAATAACGTAAGGATCAGTATGTGCGGTATTGCGGGACTTATAAATTTCAAAGGTGACGCCAGAATCAGCATTCAGCGAATGAATGACCGGATGCTCCACAGGGGCCCTGACGACGAAGGCATCTATATAAGTGACGATGGAAGTGTGGCGCTTGGACACAGGCGCCTTTCTATTGTTGACCTGTCCAAGAACGGCGCCCAGCCCTTTGTTTCAGGCAGCGGACGCTGTGTCATGGTCTACAACGGCGAGATCTACAACGCCGGGGAAGTGAAGGAGAGGCTTTTGACTGATGCAAAAGAGCCAATGACCTTCCGCAGCACTTCTGATACGGAAATCCTGCTTGAAGCAATTGAGAGATATGGCATAAAAGACGCTCTTACCATGTGTAAGGGCATGTTTGGACTGGCGGTCTACGACAAGGAGAAGGGTACCATCACCCTGGCAAGAGACAGAGTCGGTGAGAAGCCACTGTACTACGGAATGGTGGCAGGGGCCTTTGCCTTTGCTTCTGATATTGGCTGCCTTCGCGTTGTTGAGGGCTTTGATAATGAGATAAACACTGACGTTTTGGATATATACTTCGAAGAGGGGTATATTCCTGCGCCGTATTCCATATACCGGGATATAAATAAGCTTGAGCCCGGAACAATACTTACTCTTGATATAAAGAGCCTTAAGAGCAGCTGTGAAGTTTACTGGTCCATGAAGGAAGCTGCGAAAAAGGGCCAGTGCAATATCTTTAAGGGAAGTGAAGAAGAGGCGGCCGATGAGCTTGAAAGGCTCCTTAAAGAGTCCATTAAGGGTCAGATGGTGGCAGATGTTCCGGTTGGTGCATTCCTTTCAGCCGGAATCGACAGTTCAACCATAGTGTCTTTAATGCAGGATCTGGCTCCCGGCAAAGTTCGCACCTTTACCATCGGCATGAATGATCCTCAGTTTAACGAGGCGGCTTATGCAAAAGAGATCGCACAGCACCTTGGGACTGACCACACTGAGCTCTATATCTCCGAAGAAGATGCCAAGGCAGTTATTCCAAAGCTCTCACACATGTTTGGTGAACCCTTTGCGGATTCATCCCAGATACCCACATATCTTGTCAGTGAAATGACGAGAAAGCATGTGACTGTTTCCTTATCAGGTGACGGCGGCGACGAGCTCTTTTGCGGATATAAATCCTATGACTCGGTCAGCAGAGTGTGGAATAAGATCAGCAAACTCCCGTATCCCATCAGGAAGATGGGAAGCGCAGCGGCTCTGAAAAAAGCGGATCCTTCAGATGAGACAGCTTATCTAAAGGCAGTATATCTTGGCGCAAAGAGCCCCTATGAGCTTCACAGAATGGAGCATGAGGGAGATCCAATAATTAAGAAGATCGCGTTGAAAAGAGGAAATGCCGCCTATAAATGCATGGATCTTCCGGCCAATTTCCTCGGGGAAGTAAACCATGAAGCCATGCTTATGGATATGTGCCTCTACCATCCCGACGATATTCTTGTTAAAGTAGACAGGACGGCTATGGCGGTTTCACTGGAGACCAGAGTGCCACTTCTTGATAAAGATGTGGTTGAGTTTGCATGGACGCTCCCAATAGAGTATCTTAAGAAGGATGGCATTACAAAAAAAGTACTTAGAGATGTTTTGTATCGCCGTGTTCCAAAGGACATGATGGAGCGGCCAAAGAAGGGATTTTCAATACCCATCAGCAAGTGGCTTGCAGACCGTCAGCTTCGGGAGTGGGCGGAAGCTCTTTTGAATAAAGATAAGATACGCCAGCAGGGAATCCTTGATCCGGAGGTTGTGGAAAGGATCTGGAGGGATTTCACTGACAGGGGCATTTACAGGATCCAGCTGTGGTATATCCTGATGTTCCAGGAATGGTATTACGGAGAATATTTACGATGAAAAGAAAGCTGTGGCTTTTTGTTAAATCAATACTGTTTATAGCACTGGTTTGCGGGATGTTTTTTGCTATCAGCCTGGTGGTTGAGCGCAAGTCCAGCTATGAGAAGAACGAACTGTTTATGCAGGAGGCGGCAAAAGACAATATCGATGTCTTTATCCTTGGTTCGTCTCATGTCATCAACGGAATAAACCCGCTGCAGCTGTACAGGGACTATGGAATCACGGCCTACAACCTTGGAGGCTATGGAAGCGTGCATCTTTCAAGCTACTGGCAGATGATGCTGGCTCTGGATTACTGCACTCCAAAGCTTGTGGTTGTGGACTCCTATATGCTGGAGAACAACATAAGATACATTGATGATGAAAATGCGAACGTGGACAGCGATGAGCTGCACCTGTTCATTGACAGATTCCCGTTGAGCAAGACCAAGATCGATGCTATAAATGATATGTTCGGAGAAGAGGAAAAGAAATATCCCTTCCTGGTGGACTATATTGTTTATCACGACAGATGGAAAGAGCTTGGGGAGAATGATTTTAAGAGACTTACCGGTGATTCACGGATAAATAAGCTCATGGGAGCGGAAATGAAGTACGGTATTCACGCTGCCGAGTTTACATACAATGACTATGGCCCTGCACCTTTGCCGGAGGAGACGGTTGGAACTACGTATCTTCGCAAGATAATTGAGGAATGTCAGAGCAGGGGAATAGAAGTTATTGTGATGACAGCGCCTTACCTTGCTATGCAGGAGGGGCAGCAGGCCTCCAGATCTGCGGACAAGATCGCATCGGAGTATGGTGTACACTCCCTTAACATGCTCAAGGCCGGCGGAATAGTTGATTACAACACAGATATGCTGGATGCAGGGCATCTTAATATACTTGGTGCCACAAAGGCTACAAAGCGCCTTGGCGACTATATCAGTAAGAATATAGGACTTCCTGATCACAGAAACGAAGCGGGGTATGAAACCTGGGCTGAATGTGTTGAGGAGTACGATCAGAGTCTTGGCAGCAGAGGATATGAAACTCTGTATAACCAGCTTCTTATGCTTCAGCTTAACCAGAAGGATGAGAACTTCGTGATTTCCATCCGTGGTTCATCCATGGTTTATTCCGATGAGATTCTGTTGAGGATGCTGAGGTCACTTGGGGCTTACGGTGAACTGGACAGAGCCGTTGAGAATAGAAAATCTTACATTTTGATCTCTGACCACGGAGAGATTTATGAGTGCGCAGGAGATTTTGATGAAGAGGTGGATATCCACACCAGCGACGGAACACTGACTTATATTGCAGCTTCTGATATCTACAGGATTATGTTCCTGAACGGCGATACCGACAACAATCTCCTCTACAACGACAGCAAGGCCTATGCCGACATACAGGTGCTGTTCTTTGAGGATGAGAAGCTGGCAGCCCATCAGTATTATACAAGCGATCATTTCGACTATGAATACGACGCCGAACAGATCGAAGAGGAAGAAGACGAGGAAGAATAAGCTCGGGGAGAAACCATGCAGTTAGTTTCATTTAAATTCTTAGCATTCTTATTTGCGACCATATTTATATATTTCATTTTCCCAAGGAAGATCCGGTACATCTGGCTCCTTGCCGCCAGCATCGGCTTCTACTATGTTGTCAGTGGTAAGCTCGTTGCGCTGCTTCTTATTGAGTGTGCGATAGCCTATCTGGTAGGACTTGTGGCTGCTGAAAAAGAGGGCAGGAGCATCTACTTAAGGGAAGGTGTTCTGGCCTGCGGCGTGGCTTCGTTAGTGCTGATCCTGGCACTGTTTAAGTACCTGGGATTTTTGCTGGAAACAGTCAAGAAGATTCAGTATCTTCTTGGGCTTAGCGAGTCTGAGATTGTCCTGAACCTGATCATTCCTCTTGGAATCTCTTTCTACACCTTCCAGGCAATTGGCTACATGGTTGACTGCTACAGAGGTACAGTGCCTGCGGAAAAGAATCCTCTGAAGGTTATACTCTTTATCAGCTTCTTTTTGCAGATCACATCGGGACCTATTGAGAGAGCAGCAAATATGCTTCCTCAGTATACAGATCCAAAGAGATTTTCCTATGACAGCATGAGAGAAGGACTTCTTCTGATGCTGTGGGGATATTTCCAGAAGATAATCATTGCGGACAGACTTACCATTATGGTGGACAGTGTCTTTTCATCCTATGAGGAAATGCCGGGGACGCTGCTGTTTATCGGGACGATCCTCTATACCATGGAGATCTATACCGACTTTGCCGGATATTCCAATATTGTTGTGGGCGCGGCCAAGATCATGGGTATAGAGCTAATGCAGAACTTTAAGTACCCTTATCTTTCCGGCAGTATCGCTGAGTTCTGGAGAAGATGGCACATATCACTTTCATCATGGCTCAGGGATTATCTGTATATTCCGCTTGGCGGAAACAGAAAGGGCTATGTCAGAAAGCTCATTAATATCTTTATTGTATTTGCAGTCAGCGGACTGTGGCATGGCGCGGCATGGAGATTCGTGGTCTGGGGAATTCTTCACGGAATGTACCAGATAATAGGAAGCATACTGATGCCTGTCAGGGACAAGCTGGTGCAGATAACCTGGAGAAACAGAAACAGCTTATCACACAGAGTATTCAAGATTGCGGTTACTTTTATGCTGGTGAATATCGGATGGATATTCTTCAGAGCCCCGTCCTTTGATGTGGCTATCTACTTCTTAAAGAATATGTGGTCATTTACACCATGGGTTATCACACAGGGAGAACTCTTTGACCTGGGACTTGGAAGGCTGGATGTCATGCTGCTCATATACGCCCTGGCTCTGCATATCGGAGTTGATATTATGAACAGCAAGGGAATCGTAGTGAGAGAAGTTATCACGAGGCAGAGCATTTGGCTTCGCTGGCTGGTATATCTTGTAAGCCTGGGCTTTGTTGTGACCTGCGGTATTTGGGGACCCGGGTACGACGCCGCCTCATTTATATATTCCAGCTTTTAAACATTATGATATAATAAGTTGAGTTTTTATGTACCCGTCGACATGGAGGAGTTATGGTAATCATTCAGCTAAAGGGCGGACTGGGAAACCAGATGTTCCAGTACGCGCTGTATAGAGAACTGAAGCACAGAGGGAAAGAAGTCAAGATAGACGATGAGACAGGCTTTGTAAATGATGCACTAAGAGTTCCCGTTCTTCACAGATTTGGGATAATTTACGATAAGGCAACAAAGGAAGAGATTGTTGAGCTTACAGATTCTAAAATGGATATTTTCAGCAGGATCAGGAGAAAGCTCACCGGCCGCAAGACTTACAGGATCGATGAGTCGGAGGGTATATTCAATCCCGCCATCCTTGAAACTGATCCCGCGTATCTTGTGGGATACTGGCAGTCTGAGAAATATTTTCAGTCCCCTGAAGTTATAGAACAGATCCAGGAGACCTTTGGAAAGCGCCCTCAGGAGATCATGCATGACTCTGTCAGCTGGTCAACACTTCAGCAGATCGAGTGCTGCGAGTCTGTCAGCATTCACGTCAGAAGAACTGACTACATGGATGCCCAGCACATCAAGATCCATAACCTATGCTCCGAGAAGTACTATAAAAACGCCATCAAGATGATCAGAAAAGAGCATCCAAATGCTGTATTCTTCATATTTACCGACGACAAAGAGTGGTGCAAGGAACACTTCAAGGGCCCGAACTTTATCACGGTTGAGCTCCAGGAGGGTGAGTACACCGATGTGGCGGACATGCTCCTTATGAGTAAGTGCAAGCACCATATTATTGCCAACAGCTCTTTTAGCTGGTGGTCAGCATGGCTTAATGACACGCCGGAGAAAATGGTCATCGCTCCATCCAAGTGGATTAACAACAAAAATATGGATGATATCTATACCGAGCGTATGACAAAGGTTGCTATATAATGAACGATTCGAAAAAGGTCAGTCTTTTTACCAAATTAAACTATATATTTGATCGCAAACAAAAGGGACAGCTTGTTATTCTGGCTGTCCTTATACTCATTGGAGGTGTTTTTGAGACTCTTGGTGTTTCGATGATGCTTCCTGTTGTATCAGTAATAATAAGTCCCGAGGCGCTCCACAAAGGAATTGCCAAGGTTCCGGGGCTGTCAGATGTGCTGCAGAGTTTTGGGCTTAACGATGATGTCAAGCTGGCCTGCGCACTGCTTATCATACTGATACTCCTGTTTGTTCTTAAGAACGGATATCTGCTGTTCCTTATCTACAAGCAGAATACATTTATCTCAAGGGCAAGAAACGATATGATCAGCAGGGTCATGAGAGAGTTTCTTAACAGGCCCTACGAGGACTATCTGGGGGCAGATATCCCTACAGTCTTCAGAATTACTGATTCTGATATTCCCAAGACCTTCACACTTATGCTGTCACTCTTATCACTTTCCACAGAGCTGGTGGTTTCCCTGTGTCTTGGAATAGTTCTTTTATTTGTTAACTGGCAGATGACGGTGCTCATCGTTGTCGTTCTTCTGATACTTACCTTTATCAGCACCAGGGTCTTAAAGCCAAGGCTCAATGAAATTGGCAGGCGCAATCAGCAGACCCAGTCCAGGATAGCCAAGTGGAGACTTCAGGCTATTTACGGACTTAAGGATGTTAAGGTGCTCAACAGGCAGGATTTCTTTATCCGCAACTACTACGAGCAGGGTAAGATCGGCGCTGACATCGACAGAGACTACACCGTACTTAACAGTGTGCCAAGGCTCATGATTGAGACTGTGTTTATGGCAGTTGTTATGCTCTACGTCCTTATCTACATCGTAAGGGGCGGAGATGCAACACAGCTCCTTCCTCAGCTGACAGCCTTTGGTGTTGCTGCAGTCAGGATCATGCCTTCTGCAAACCGCATAAATACGTATATTACAGAGATTGCTTACGAGCAGTACTCACTGGATTATGTATACGAGAATCTTACTGAATCAATGAAGACCGACAAGGCAATGCGTGCCGAAAGAGCAGCGATTGCAGGACCGGAGCTTCATCTTGAAGACAAGATTGAGCTTAAGGATATTACCTTTAAGTATCCTGATGCAGAGATAAATATCTTTACCAAGGCAAATATGGTCATTCCTAAGGGTAAATCCGTAGGAATTATGGGACCTTCCGGCGCAGGAAAGTCTACGATCGTGGATATCCTGCTGGGACTTCTTCATGTTCAGGGCGGAGAGATACTGTGCGACGGTCATAATATCTTTAGCAACTACGATTCATGGCTTTCGCAGATTGGCTACATTCCACAGGCCATTTACCTTGTGGATGAGACCATCAGAGAGAACATCGCATTTGGTATCGACGAAGACCAGATCAGCGATGAGAGAATCTGGCAGGTTATGGAGGAAGCACAGCTTGCGGATTTTGTAAGAACGTTGCCTGATGGCCTTGATACAACTATCGGT
>JAEEGJ010011037.1_pt1 | contig 23132 bp, 18 predicted proteins | sample 8958761 | NCBI WGS metagenome assembly JAEEGJ01 (sample SAMN16246546, study PRJNA631951) | gut metagenome | biome: gut microbiome; feature: rumen; material: RS-attached | host: Bos | place: Iran: Karaj | collected 2018-10 | reverse complement strand
TTTCAAAATCCATCTGGAAAAACGTCACCGCAAAACAGAAGACTTTGATCTTGAAAAACTTTCAGACGCAGCCATTGGCTTTAGCGGTTCCGAAATTGAAGAAATTATCGTAAGTGCCCTGTATGATGCCTTCGACAATAACGAAGACATCAACCAGTCCTATGTAGAAAATACAATCCGTTCAATGATTCCTCTTTCTCAGACAATGGAAGAGCAGATAAAAGGAACCAGAGAATGGGCTAAAATCCGTGCAAAAAAAGCCAGCAGCATAGAATGGGAAACAGAAAGCGCTGCAATACGCAAACTTGAAATGTAAAAAAAATAAAAAAACGGAGGTCTTTTATGAAAAAATTGTCTTTTGTATTCACTATTTTCCTATTAATTTTCCTTACTGCATGTGAAATGGAAGTGGAGGATATAAAGCGCACCTGTACACTTCAAGATATAAAAGTTGATGCGTCTATGGCAAAATTAGAATACCTAAAATCACAGGCCTTCAATTCTGATGGTGTGAAAATATATGGATATTATTCAGATAATACAATAAAAGAAATTGACCCCCGTTATGTAGATTTTGATGGATTTCCAAAAACTGACGATGAAAAAATAATAGATGTAGATATTCCAATAACTGTATTATATGAAGGATTTAAAGATACTTATAATATTAAGTTTCAAGATGATTGTATAGTTGGAATTATTGTAGATATACAAAAACGAAATTATTTATTACATGAAGCATTCAATCCAGATGATATAATTGTTAGCGCTAAATACGAATCAGGGAATTTTGATGTAATAGACTTTCCAAATTACACAATTTCAGGTTTTTACACAGAAATGGCAAACATAACTGGAAAAGAAGTTACAATCACGTATAAAGATTTGGAACCAGTTAAATATGACATTCTTGTATTCCCAAATACCGTTTCAAATTTAATAATCTTTAGTAATCCAACTAAAACAATATATACACATAATGAATCATTGGATTTAACTGGTTTGGTTGTCGAAGCAAAATATGGAGTATCAGCATATGTAGAAGTCAAACCAGAACATTATACATATAAAATATTCTCTGCTGACGATATAAATTTCGAAAATTCATTTAGGAATCCAGATATTAAAGAGTTAGACCCGGGAGATTATAAAATTGTAATTTATCTGGATGATGTTCAAACAGAACCAATAAATATAAAGATTCTAAATGCATATCAAACGGGAATGTGTTTAGATCCAGATTCTACACCAAAACTAATATATTATGTAAATGAACCATTTGATATAAATCAATATGTATTTAGAGAAAACTTAAGTGATGGTTCTATAGGTAAAGTTATTGATAAAGAATCGACAGGTTTTTACTTAGAAGGCGGAGATCCTGTTTTAAGTGAAGCAAATAAAAAAGTTACTATAAAAGCAAGATCTTCATTTTTTAATTATGAGAAAGGTGAGAAAGATGAAGCTAAATGTGATTTTGATATATTTGTAACAGATGCTACTATATCAAAACTTGATGCAACGTGGGAAGAAAATCCTAAGGATGTGAGGTATTTTCCACTTGGAACAAAACCTTCCGATGCTACCTATGGAACCTGGACAGTATATGCAGTTTATTCTGATGGTAGAAGAGATAAAATTCCAAATGAATATTGTAAATTTGAGTTCGAAGATGAAAAAATTAGAGATGGGGAATATGATGATTTCTATAGTAAATTGGCTGAGTCAGAAGAGTCAGTAGTAAAGTATTGGGTAAAAATTACTTTTTATAGAGATAAAGAAAAAGGTGAGCCACATTCGGGTAGGTTTGAAGTTCCTGTAGGAAAACCCAAAATTATAAATGCAGAAATAACGCAGTATCCAACAACAAAATATACTGTCGGGCAAATCTTTAATCCAAAAGGATTAACATTAAAAATAACAACTTCAGTTGGTACCCCAGAGTTTTATGAATATGGGGAAGAAACTAAAGAATTTTTTACTATTCCTTCAAATAAATTTACCGAACCTGAACCAACAGAAGTAAAAATATTATTTAAGAAAGATTTTTATGAATATGAAATTTCTTTTTGGGTAAATGTGGATGAAAAGAAACCAATTGCATTAAAAATTCGTCCAAAAGATAAAATAACTTATTTGCGTAAAGGAGACAGTTATACTTATAAGCAATATCTATCTTTGTTTTATATATATAAGGTGTATGATAATGGTTATGATAATGAACTATTAACTGAAGCAGAGTATAAAAATGCAATTATTTATTTTGAGCAAACAAATATACAATATGAATCTGAACCAATATGGTATGGTTCTGTCTATGCAATATTTAATGATGGTAAGAATAGTATTTTGGGAAAATATGAGTGTTTTGAAAAAACAGTCGACGGTGTTCCAAATGAACCTATAATATTAATTCTGCCTCCGCTTCCTCAAAATATTACTATGGTTAATACGAATGCACTTGATTCTAATGAGTTTGCAGAATCTTTGACCAGTGAAAATACAGAATATAAAATTATTTATAAAGATGGTTCTTCTTATACAATTAAAGGTAACGAATTCCAAAATCGGAATGTAACATACAAAAGAATTGTGTACGAATTAATCAAATCTTTTAATTATGTAAGAATAAAGTATCAAACCGATATAAGAGCCTCTTGTGAAGACCCTAAACTAACCGCAGAATATGTCGTAGCAGATTATAATACAGTAAAAAACCTGAATAAAATTAAGAGTTTTAGAGTTGAAAAGAAAATTGATGGTAATTATATATTTAGAAAAAGTAAAATAGAATCAGATAATGATTCTTATAATCTGAAAAACTATTTCAAAGCATTTATTACATCTTATACAGGTGTAGAACAAGAGGTAACAGGGAATAATCTAAATTTTTTACGTATTTTACAAAATGATAATAAAACTGGTTTTAAGGTAATATACGAAGACGGAGCATCAAAAGCTGAAGCTGAAATAACAGATAATATAACATTTCTCGAGCCTATTACTATAAACGAGGAAGAATTCGACAATTTATTAAAACGAAAAGAATTATATACGAATGTAAAATTCAGCTTTAAAGATGAGAAAGGAAATAATCAATTCAATAAAAAAATTAAAAATTCTGAACTTTCAGCTGGTGCTCACACAGATTTTACTAGTGAACAAATAAAAGTAAGTCTTAATAAACATGAAGACCAAATTTATTATCTTACTATACCAGGTTCAATAGAAGATATTGATGGTACTTATGGACAGTATGAAATTCGATTGTTTAATGATTATATTATTGGTTTAGTTTGTGATTCTAAAGATATACAACAAAAATATATACCGACTAGTAGTCATAACTTAACTGATACATCTTTAAAAGGGAATTTATCTTCGAGTGGTATTAGAATTCAAACTTTCTTTTCAAATATAATTAATATTGATAAAAATACAGATGGCGACTTCAAAATAATTTATACAGATAATCAAGAAAATATTTCTGAAGGTGAGACTGAAAATCAAATAAATTTAATCTATTCGAATAATAATGAAATAATGCCATTTTCAAAAGGCCCTCAAAATGCAACTTTAATATGGAAGTGTGAAAATAATACAGAAGACTTCACTTTACCATTGATAGTATATCCTGCGGTTCCTAATAAAGGAGAATTAGAAGAACATCAATTCGGTGAAAATGATAAACATAAGGGAATAAAATTTACATATACTTGCAGTTATACCTTTACTTGGGATAATTATTCGTTGCCAAGCGTCGTGAATTTAGAAACATATGAACGCTTCTATGATTTATTTCTTTCTGATGTCGAATTAATAAATGTATCCAATGGCGAAGAATCAACTGAAACTATATTAAATCTACCCAAAATAAAAGATGAAAAGAAACAAAAAGCTTCAGAAATATATACGCCATATGAAACTGCCTTTTATGAATGTAACAAAATTAAATTTGTCACAATTACTGAAAATGGAGTGGATTACGATTTTATAGAAAACATTACGCCTGCTCCACGAACAGATAATCAAGTAAACAATAATCAAAATCAACAACAAGGAAATTAAAACAGGAGCTAACAATTGAAGACACCAAAAAAGATATATACATCAATCGTAATTATTTTACTCGCATCCTGTAGTTCACTGTTCTCATTTGGTTACAACGTAAACTTTGAGCTGGATGCCGGACTCTCAAATTGTCTCCTTGGAAAACAGATTCAGGAAAATAAGTTTGTCTGGGATGATTTTGGAAATATTCCGGATTACATTACCGCAGGTGGTGCAATAACTGCAGATCTTGTTTTGACACAAGAGTTTTCTGTGGTTGGAGGAATCAGATTCAAAAATGTTCAGCTTAATTATCTGACTTCTGGTGGCGTTGAATTTGGAAACGGTGTAATCCATCTTCAGTATCCAGTCATTCAAATTCCACTCATGGCAAAGTATAGTTTTGCAATCCACAAAACTACAGAAGTAATCGACAGTCTTGATATTTCTGCTGGAGTTAACATTTCTTGTATTCTGGGCGATCAGACTTATAAAGATTCCCTTACAACTGATAACAGAAAATTTATTTCACCATTTGTAAATGTCGGAGTCATTGCGCGGGCAGCATTTGCTCACAGAATCGGACCAGGAAAAGCTTTTGCAGGTCTTCAGGCAGATTTTGACTGCATTCCGCAAGGCTATGCAATTGATGGAAGAGCTGTAAACTTCGGAAATGTTTTGTCAGTGTCACCATTCATCGGCTACACCTTCATTTTGAAAGAAGATAAAGGTCTTGCAAAAATCACTGAGAAAAACAAGCGAATTAAAGATATTGATGTAAATTAAAAAAGGAGCGGGAAAATGATAAAGGAATACAATTACTACATAACAACAAACAGATTTTCTCAGATAGCAGAGGATCTCGAAACTACCGTTCGTTCGTATGCAGAAAACATCGGAAAGAAAGACGAGAATGAACTGAGGGAAAAGGCACGCAGCCTGTGTTCTTCACATCTTGTTTCAAGCGGACTCCGCAGTAAAGAAAATTCCTTTATCAATATCGATGCAGAATTTTTTGACGGGGGAGAGCTTCTTGAAGCAAACCTTAACCGTTTTATAAAAGATGTCCTTAAGGCTCACGGTTACCAGAAAGTGCTCTGGGAATACATGGGCACAACCGGCATGATGACCGAGATTTCAAAATCAGCAATGAAGATCGACGGCTTTAATTACGAAAATTATCTTCCCGCCGGACTGAAAGAAAAAGAAGCCGCAAAGGGCAAAATTAAACTCAACCGAAACTTCAATCGCCTTCAGGACGACAGCGGCTTTGACTGGAGCCGGGGCTACGACCCGAACGACACCATCGAAAAGAAAGGCTGGTTCAGCGACTACGATGAAAACGGAGTGTGGACCCGCTATGTCACTAACGGCGAAAATGAAAATGCTGAAAAGATAAACAGTTCTGAAAAGATTTTTAAAATCAAGCTGATAAAAACAGAAAAGGGCTGCATGCTCTACGACCCAGGTATGATTATTTTGAACCCGATTCTTTTGTGGTACCTGACACAGGATGATGAAGTATATGGCGCTGAAGAATCGGATACTTTGAAAATTGTAAACGAAATCAAAACTCAGATGAAAAAAATCGGAGTTACAAAAATTACTGAAATTGCATGGGGAAATAAGAATTCAATAAAATCCGCAAAAGCAGAAACAATTGAAACAACTGAAAACTCAGTTGAAAAAATAAATCGCGAAATATGTAACAAATATAAAAATATACTCAATGAACTTGCAGCAGAAAAACTGACTGTAATAAGTTCAGTTCAGGCAGAAAGAATAGCTGAAGTAAATGCCACAGCTGAAAAGACCGCATTAATTCAGAAAGAAGCACAAAACCTTCAGAATAAAATTGATGCTGTTATAAAAGCAAAACCAGAGTGTACTTCAGAAGAACTTATACGGTATATCCAGAGTGGAAAAACAGAAATGCCTGTAGATATAATGGAACAAAAAGATGCAGAACTTGCCGGTTTTAATGAAGCTGAGTATCAGAGTTTCATTTCATTTGCTGCAGAACTGCAGGGAAAACAGCGAACAGAGTTTTCAAATATCTGTGCAGTTTTAAGCGCATTCTGGAACGAATATAAATCATGCGCACGTTCAAAAGAAGAATGCATGAAGCTTCTTTTTGATTACGTAAAAGAAAATAAAGAAAATGATTTCAATTATGAATTGACATTAAAACAGGTACTTGAGATTCCTGTACAGCAGTCTATTACAGAAACTGAAAATGTATTTGATGAAAAAGTAACTGAACGCATAATCAGAGAAAATCTTCCTCAGGAAAATCAGGGAGCGGCTCTGGAGTATATTGCATCACTTCCAGAACAGCCTGTAGAAAACAAAAGCATAGTTTATAAAAAATTATGCTCAGCCGTAAAAAATTATCTTACAATCCGCATGAGTACAGGAATGAGTATTAAGGAACTCTTTGATTATGCAGTAAAGACTTCCGGTGGAAAATTACCTAAGGCAAGTTTTACGCCACCTGTAACAGGATATATAAATCTGAATGCACAGAATCAAACTGCAAAAGATTCCACTGGCGAAAAACGGATTTACTTTGAAGGTAAGGTTAGCGGATTGTTTGATGCGCTTAAGGTTCATAAACTTCCACAGAAAGAAGTTCTGCTTAGTGTACTTGAAGATAACTACGAAAAAGCTCAGAGCAAAAAAAGAAAGCCGGTTGTAAAGATTGGATTTACTGAATCACCCAGCAAATCTGTTATAGAAGAAAATAATTCATTGTGGTTTGATGTTGGAGAAATTGAAAATATAAATCCTGTAATTCTTGCAATTCTTAAATCAATTTGTATTGAAGACAAAGAGATAAAAACTAAAGTTCTTAAACTTGCAAAAACTTCAGAAGAACCGGAAGCTTTCGTTTCAGACCTGACAAAAGAATTTAAGGTTGAATATAACTTTGCAGATGAAACTGCAAGACAGGCATATCTTCTTGAAAAGCCGAATGTCAGCGAAGAATTCCTGAGTGAATATGTACAGGATTTTGAAGAAGAAGCAGAAAAGACAGTAAGCAGTAAAGAATATGTGTCATCTAATAATGCAGAAATAACTCCTGTATTTACACAGGTTGATTTTAAGGATTTGAAATCAGAAGAATCCGTTTCTGAAAATGATGGAACACTGGAAATTAAAACTAAAAACAAGATTGCACTTCCTACTGGTTACCATCTGATGAAGCAGAAGACTAGTGCAGGGGGAGTGCTCGAAAAAATCTCCCGGGTAAGCGCAAGAAAGTTTGAAACAGAATCAGAAGCAGTTTCAGAAAATCAAAGTGAAAAAGTTGATAGCAATTCCAGCTTTGTAATTGAAAAGGCTGATAGTATAGATGAAACATACTTAAACCTCGAAGAAAAGAAAAAAGTAAAACTTCTTATTAAGAGTTTGACTGAAGCAGAAAAACAGGAACTCATTTATTCAGCCGGAGAAGACTGGAACAACATTACACCTCTGTTAATCAAAGAGTTTATCTGGAGAAAACAGAATAAAAAGAGCACACAAAACATTCTCAAAGAAATAACAGTATATGAAAAGCTTAAAGAAATTCCTCAGGTTGAACTTGAAAAGTATCTGGTAAGTAGTACTGTAAATGGAGATGTTGAAACAGTTAATTTTAATAGACAATCTCAGAGTTTTTATGAGGATAATTCAATATATATAACTGGAAATTCAGATACACAGACCATAAACAGTCTATCAGCAAAAGAATCAATCTCAGCAACAAAAAAGAAATTATCTGAAACAATTCCAGTTACAGGAAACAAAACTTCTGACTCTGCTGCTGATTCACTGAACCAACAGTCTGTATCACAACAGATATCTGAGACACAGGAGTCAGAAAAGGCTGTTACTATTAAGTCAAATCCAACTCAAATACCAGAAGCAGAAACCGCAATTCCTGTAGTAAAACTTACACCAGAAGAAAAAGAATATCTCCATAAAACATACGGCTTACAGATAGAAGAACTAAGCCCGGTAATTCAGGAATACATAAAAAGTGGAGAATGGAAAAACGAACGCAATATTTTATTGCTTAAGGATGCCATCAACCAGACAAAACAGATTTCTGAGCCTTCTGAAACAGTAAAGATTTTTATGGAAAAACTCAGTTCTTACGATAAGGGTGAATTGTTATATGCAGCAGACGGAAACATAAATAATATAACACCTCTGTTCATAAAAGAATTTTTATGGCGAAAAAATAATGAAAAAAGCGTAAAGAATCTTTATAAAGAACTGAACAATTATACAGTTCTAGAAACAATGCCAGAACCAGAGCTCCAGAAGCTGGTTAGTATTTCAACAGCAAAAATTCAGCCAAAAGCCGACACTCCTGTTGTAAAACTGACAAAAGAAGACAAGGTACACTACAAAGAAGTCTATGGTATTAATACAGACAGCATAAGCCCAGTAGTGCAGGCATACATAAAAAGCGGGGAGTGGAGAAAATCGCGAAGTGCAACTGGTGTTAGTGAAATATCTAATTCTTCAAAAAGTATTGCTTTGAGTTCATTTGCACCAAATGAAAGAGATTATAATAATGAATCAGGTTATATGCCGACATCAATAACTAACGTTAGTTTGTCACGCTCTGGTACATTGAATCCTACAAGCTCAGCAAAGACACACACAGAACTTCCACATTCAACAATCCAGACGCATAAAGAAAAAAACAGTTCGTCAGTATCCGGCTCTAACACAGAATGGCAAGATTCTCATACACCAGCATCAGTCAGTGACACAGCCTGGCCAAATCCATATATTGCATCGTCATCAACCACTGCTTTAAGCGAGACTCCAAACGCTCCGTTAAGCGACACTCTGAAAGAATCTCTTACACACTTAGCAGAACACCGTCACGCAAAAAAACATCAATCTCAAGAGATGTCCAAACTCGACCGCATCAACTCAAACTACGAACACGATAAAGCCGCCCTCGCAAAAAACGACCCGTTATTCGCAAAAAATCAGTTCTGGGATGTAGGACATGCAGAAGGTTGTGGAGAAAAGATAGATGAAGAAAAGGCAAAAAAAGATACAGCTTGGTTTGAAACAAATCTTAATAACGAAATTAATAACAGATTAGGAGAAGTTTTATGAGTGAAAATATGAATGGTGACAGACAGTTTTCATATAAAGAACTTTCAAAAGGTCAGGACTATTTTATAAAAAAAATTGACGATTTTATCGGAAAAGCAGTACTACTCGCAAAAAAATATAAAGGCAAAAATGTTTTAAAAATGAGCTTAGATTCAGAGAACGAAAAGAAAGAATCTGAGTTTATGGAATATTTAAATCCAGAACAGATTATTATGCGAAAGTGGGAATATAACCGCGAACACAAACTGGATACTGTTATTCTTAATGATTTTAATCAGAAAAATGACACCTCACTGGAAGATGTAAAAGTCGTATATGGTCCGGCTTCTGATGAATATACACGACAAAATCACGCATTAGCACTGACAGTTGCAAATACAATTTATTTTAGAAACGGAGCATATAAACCAGAAACTGAAGATGGAAGAATGCTACTTACACATGAATTGACTCATGTAGTGCAGAATAAAAATAAAGAAGAATACAGAAATGCAACTAAAGAAGACAAAGAAATTGAGGCTGAAAGTAAGGAAATACAACAGGAATATAATCCGGATCCTGAAATAGTAATAAAAGTGCATGGAAAATATAAAAAAATAAGAAGATCAAAAGTAAAAAAAGAGATTAATAATTTTGCAGGAGATATCGCAGATAAAATTGAAATAGAATATTCACAACTTCGAGATGAAGAAAAGCAATTGGAATATCTTGTAGACTTAAAGGATAAAATGAGTTGGGGAGAAATAAAGTGGGTACAATAAATAGATTTACGGCAGAAAGCTATATAACTCAGATTTTTTCTGAATATCTAGATGCCTTACAAAAGGCAAAAAAAAATAAAAAAAAGTTAATTCCGGAAGCAACTAACCTTTTTGAAGGAATGGATGATTTCAAAACCTTTATTAAATCACCTGATTTACAATTGCGAGTTTATAACAGGCTAAATCTTGATGGTATAAAGGAACTTTTCAGTGGATGCTGTTATCTCGCAAAGGTATATGAACTGGAAAGCTATAACTGTGTTAAAGATTGTGAAGTAACTGATAATAAACATTACTTCAATATAAGTTCAGCAGTTACATCATTTTCTACAGGTGGAGCATATACATTCAATCTTGAATGTATCTCTGAAGCTCCGAAAAAGTGGTATCAGTATTATGGGAAAGCATGGTACTGCTATAAATTAAATCCTTCCACAAATAAGTATGAAGAATATGTAGAAGGGCTGGGAGAATACAAGGCATTATTAGATACAAATACAAATGACAGAGCATTCCTATTTAAGGAACCTGGAAGATATAAAATAACTGCATCTGTATTCCAGAACAGCTGGAATACACTTGACGGCGTTTATGGCAAGCTGAATGAAGTTGAGACAATTGAAATAAACGTAATTGATGATGTTGATCCTGCAATAGCAAATCTTGGAACATTTAAGAAATACATTCGTGCGATAAATTATGCAAATTGGGGAGAGGCATTTGGAGACCTTGCAAAAGATATAGCTGCTATTGCAGGAACAATAATGTTATTTATGGGGATTGGTATCTTATTAAAAAAGATACCAGCAGGAAAACTAAAACCATTCCTGACAAAAATAGCAAAAAAACTTGCACTACCAGAGCTTCTTACTTTCTTCGGAACAGTGGGAGATGCTTTTGATGTTGCTGCATGTGTAGGAGCAATCTGTAGTTTTGATGAACAGGTAAGAAACGCCAAAAATGAGGAACATCTTAAACTTGCAGGAAGGACTTGGGAAAAGGTAGTTGAAACCTTTGGACTTGTTGCAGTAATGACCTTCATGAATGTTGTCGGTCGTAAAATGAAAAAATCAGATGTTGAGAAGGAAATCACTTCTCTAGATAGTATTCCTGACAAAACAATTGATGAAGATGCAATAGTTAAGAAATATCTTGAAAAACTTGATGAAAAGTCAATAAGAAAATTGACAAGAAGAGATGATGGATACGAGATATTAAAGAAATATGAAGCATATTTTGGAGATAATATAGATTTTGTAAATGAACTGATTCAGAATACTCCAGGTAAAGAGATTTATGTTGAGCCGGAAACTTTAATTCAGAAATATATTGGTAATACAGCATTATTTAATGATTGTAAAAAATACACTAAACAGATACAGAGACTAAATTGTGACGAATTACAAGAATTAATTAATGAAGCAAAAAAAATTACAAATAATAATGAATTAAAAGATTATATTCTTGATACAGTTTTAACACCTGCTGAACGAGCTGCAAGCTGGCAAGGTTCTGGAAACTATCCAGGTGTAGACAAATATGTTGATAAAAAATTACCAAAAGGGTATATGTTATACATACTGCAATCTCAAAGTGAATTTGATAACAATTCATGTACTGGATATGCTACTGATTTAATTACTATAGATAGTTCAGGTAGAGATGCAAAACTTATTAGCCGTAAATTACAAGTAAAACCCTTTTATGATAAAAAAGCTAAAGTTGGAAAATATAGAGAATTTGCTTTTGAGTATGAAATAAAGGATAATGATTTTATTGTAGCTTATGGAAAAGAAACTCTTGCAAATCCACAATATGGAGAAGGTGGAGCTTCTCAGTACTTTGTCAAAAAAGTTCAAGAAGCAATAAAACAGGGTAAACTTCAATGGACTGGAAATAAAATTAAACTAAATAATAATATTATTTCCGGTAAAGAATATGCTGATATAATGAATTTTTAAGGGAGAAAAAATATGACATTTATGAATAAAGAATTAAACAAAAATTTTACTCTTGATGATTTAAAAATTGTTTTAAAAGATTGTATATGTAGTACAAGAAATGATAAATCTACTTATGTAATATATAACGAGCCAATTATTATTTTAGATGGTAATTTTTATATTGAATTTAAGTTCTATGATAAAAAATTAATTGAATTTAATCTGCAATCTGTTGATTATGATTATGAACAAGCACATATATATCATTGCTCATGGCTTGAAGATAATTGTAAAAAAGAAAACTTTATTAGAGAAGATAATAATAAATATAAAAATAATGATATAGAATTGTATGCAGATCGAAGTTTGAAGGGAGGAAATCCTCAAATCCTTTGTAAGGTGTTATAAAAAAATAAAGACATGTGGGCAAAATATAATGGAATTCTTTATGATGCGAGTATTAAAAGTGAAGATGATGTAATAATAAGATCTCTTAAGAAATCTGAGACAGATGCCAGTTTTTTTATGAAGAATTATTCAGATGGTACGCCGGTTTATATAAAGTATGTTAAAAAATCAGAACTTGAAGAATTATATGAAGTACATGAATATGGAACCTGGATTGGAATGGAATTTGAATTAGATGGAGGTGCTCCAAAAGGCTGGTATACAATCTGGTTTGGAACAGGAGATTATGAAAGAGATGCAGAAAAAATAAAAAAAATTGAGTCTTTAGGAATGAAAATTGTAGAACCAGGACTCTGGCGAATAGAGGTCCCTAAAAAATCGCTTACAAATTATCATATAGTAAAAGAAGATTTACTGCATAAATAAATAACAATCATATTAGTTCTTTGACATAAACTCAAGGAAGGTATGGAATCCTTAAATGTCCATCAGAAAGTATTTGCAACAAGTATTATCTGATGGACAACTCCTTATTGCAAATATGAGGCGCAGCGCGCAAAGGATTGTAGCCGCGCCGTCAGGCGGCCACCGCAGGCGAAGCCGAGGAGGTTGCAGCGCCAGCGGAACGGCGGAAAGCCTGGTTTTTGCGCAAGCAAAAATGCGCCCAAAAATAAATAAAAAATTATCATTCTCACCGTTGCCATTCATCGGCTACACCTTCATTCTGAAGGAAGATAAAGGTGGATCTGGACAATTAAATACTGTTTTTAGTTGGCAAATAATGATTGATACAGATATAATAAGTGGAAATCATATTATAAAAATACAATAAAAGGTTTTTTTATGACAAAGGAAGAATTAATAAGTATATTGGAAACAGGTTTAGAAGCAAATGAAATACAAGAATTGTACATTGATGAACTTGTTAGACAACCAGGTGCAAAAGGATGCATAAAACTAAATAACAATTGGTTTTTATATGGAAAACAGGATGAACGAGGTCATATTTCGTTTACAGGCCCTTTTAATGATAAAGCAATAGTATATGCAATAGCTGTAACTTTTTCTAAATCGTCATTATTTCAAAAGTATAAGTTTACGCCAAAAGAAATGGATATTTTTTGTGATAATGTTTTCTCATCGTTAGATGAAATTCGAAATATCTAAATTGTTTATTGAAATGAAATCAAATAATGTATTGACACCTTTAGTGTCTATCAGACAATAAAACAATTTACAATAAAAATATTTCCTTAACTGCAAATATGAGGCGCAGCGCGCAAAGGATTGTAGCCGCGCCGTCAGGCGGCCACCGCAGGCGAAGCCGAGGAGGCTGCAGCGCCAGCGGAACGGCGTAAAGCCTGTTTTTTGCGCAAGCAAAAATGCGCCCGTATATTTATAAAAGTTATGTATATAAATGATAAAGGAATACAAGTACTACATAACAACAAACAGATTTTCTCAGATCGCAGAGGAGCTTGAAACTACCGTTCGTTTGTATGCAGAGAACATCGGGAAGTAAGTATTGTTGGTCCACAAGAGAAGTAGAAAACGATTGGAGGAAGTGTGCAATATACAATAAAATATAATTTATTGGAAGATAAGTGGTTTGAAAATATACAAGAATTGAAATAGGAGAATACAATGGCGAATTTTTTGAAAATAGGTGATAAACAAGTTGAATTTCCAGAAGAGATTAAGGAAGTTCTTTATTTTAACAATTTAGTTGTAGTTTTGTATCGTAAAGATAGAGAAATACCAAATAATGTAATTATTTTTGATTTAGATGGAAATCAACTCCATAGAATTAATGATATTATACAAGCAAAAATACAAAGGGGATTTGATCATATTGAGAAAAAGAATGAAACAATTCTTATTGCTGAATGTGAAATAGGAATTATATATGAAATTGATTTAGAGAATAAAGAAATTTTGAATAAAGAATTTATTCGTTAGAAGTATTAATATTACTATACAAAAGTTATAGACCTGATTTCGATAAATTGATTTATGAGAAATAAGAATAATGACATCAAATGAAATATTAGAAATATTAAAAAAAGGTTTAGATAATAAAGAACTTAAGAGTTTATATGCAAATAAAATAGTAAAAACCCCAGGTGCACAAGGGTTTATACAAATAGAAGATGCTGGTCTTACAGGAATTGCCTTTGAAGAAGTTCCTGTAGAATAATATCATCAAAAAAAAAGGAAGAATTATGACAAAAATAACCGGAACCAACACATACATAGATGTAGAAATCGACGGCAGAACAGCAAGAATTGCAGGAGAAATGATAATCGGCGGTTTTGTCTGCTTCAAAAGTTCAATGAAAAACTGGCTTATTCCTGAAAATGAACCATTAACAGATGAAGATAAAAAACGAAATCATTCAAAAAGTAACCGAAAAAACAGCTGGTTCGCATATGGTAATAACCTTTGAATAATTATAAGTCTGTTATAAAAAAACGTTATAAAGGCAAAGTATTCATATAAAATTTCAGATATAAAATATATAATAAAACAAAAAATAAAAAAGGAAGTTCAAAATGAAAAAAACACATTCTCATTTTTCTAAAATCTTTTTATTGGCATTCATAGTAACAGGAATGATATTCGCAGGCTGCAGTAGCAGTAACGGAAGTCCAAGTGATGGAGCAGGGGGTAGTGGGGGTCCAGAATCTCAAAACGGATATAAAGTAACAATTCATTGGCAGCTTCCAGGAGCAGAAGAAACTATTGAAGAAACCTGGACTGAAAATAATAACAGTTACGATTTTAGTGAACATACAAAAGAGCGTGAAGGTTATAAATTACAAGGCTTTAAACTTCAAAAACCTGACGCAGCAAACTTTTCTGATAATACTAATTATATTGATTATTCAATCTATATTACCCAAACGATAACAAAAGATATTGATGTTTATGCTATTTGGAAGAATGATAATATTGTACTCAAATTCAATGAAAAGAAATATAATTCAGACGAAACAGAGTATAAATCAACAATCGTTTATGCTGATGGAAGTATAGATCCTTTTACTTTGCCAGATATTAATAAAACCTCAGAAGATGATGTTTGTACAGGCTGGGCAAAAGAAGATGGTACTTATGCAGATGAAGCTAATACTACAACTACTTTATCAAGCTTAAGTATTTGGATCTATGATATTCCAAAACAATATGATGAAAAAGAAATGGCAATCTGCCAAATCTATAATTTCTATGAAAGCTGGTATAATATCAATACTGCAAAAAAATATATATTTAATAAGAATGACTGTTCCAAAAGTATAAAGCTGTCATCTTGTGAAACAAAAACAATTTATATGAATCCAGCTTCAAATAAAAAAGTTGATCCATCTAATCTGTTTACACGAGAAGGTTATACATTTTTAGGCTTTAATAAAGATCCTATTGCAGATTATGCTTCAGCTTATTTTTCTTATGATTCTCAAACAACTTATTACGCAATCTGGAAAAAAGCTGGTACTTATATAAATACCTATGTAAAAGAGTATGGCGCAAGTTCTCCTTACTGGGTAAGAGTTGAAACAACAGAAAAAAGAATTTCTGATGGTAAAGATGAAAATGGTTCTCCATATTTTACAAACCCAGGAAAAACTTTAGGTGGCTGGAATTTTCCACATAAAGCTGAAAAATCTGTATATGCAGATTATCTTCCAGGTCAAAGAATTACTACAGAAGCAGATCCAGAGGGAGTACTTGATGTATGGTATGCAAAATGGATAGATACAACTGAATTTAATAGTAAAACATTGGAAATAACTTTCTATAGTGATAATACAAAAACAGAATCTTTTACTTTAACAGCTTATCATTATCCAAAAGATTATAGGATTGGAACTCTTGACTCACCAAATTGCTGTCTTGTTCTACCAGAATGTACTTTTGAAAAAGAAGGATACACCTTTGAAGGTTGGACAAATGGAACAGGTACTTATTTATATACAGCAGGAAGTGTTGCTGAATTTGATAATAAACCATTAACCAATAATCCTCTTACCGCCGATAACTTTACTGCAAAGTGGACAAAAAACTAATATAAATTAAAGAAATTGATTCATTGGTATTCTCAGAATACTGATGAATCATTCTTTGAAGAAAGGTAAGCGTCTAATTAACACCCCCTAAAAATCGACAAAAATAAGATATGCACTCTACTCAAAACAATAATATTTGTAGACAGAATATACATTATAGTAAGTTATAAAAGTGACTTTTTGAAGGATTTTGGTCCCCTGTGGTCCGCCCCCCATTTACGTTACGCTTTTTTAGGATTGTATGTTATAATTATAATTAAGGAAAATCACATGACTCAGATTCAAGAAATTCTTTTCAAATATCAGGATAAACAATACGGAGACTTTTCTGCTAAACTAGTTCCGACCCTTCCACGCGAGGCTTTTATTGGTGTGCGTTCTCCAAGTTATAAAAATATCATACGGGAAATTGCGGCTCTTCCTGGATCTGTAAAAGAAGATTTTCTTGCAGATCTGCCTCATAAATATCACGAAGAAAATTGTCTGCAGATTGCACTGATAAATAAAATCAAAAATTATGATGAATGTATTATGGCACTTGAAAAGTTTCTTCCGTACATAAACAGCTGGGCAATTAGTGATGGTCTTAATCCACCTATTCTCAAAAAGAATCGTCATCAGTTGTTGCCAAAGCTTGAGCAATGGATTCATGATGATGCTACTTATACAAAACGCGTTGGTATGCTTCTTTTGATGAAGTATTTTCTTGATGATGATTATAAGCCTGAGTATCTTGAGCTGCCTGCTTCAATCCGCAGTAATGAATATTACGTAAATATGATGACAGCCTGGTTATTTGCAGAAGCTCTTGTAAAGCAATGGGACACGGCTATTTCATTTATTCAAAATAAAAAGCTGGATACCTGGACGCACAACAAAGCTATTCAGAAAGCCTGCGAAAGTTTTCGTGTATCACCTGAGCATAAGGAATATTTAAAATCGCTTAGAATCAGGTAATTATGCCAGCTGACTTAGTTTTTCGCGTATAAACTCTGATTTTTCCTTTAAGCCGATTTTTCCCAGTTTGATGAAAAGAACGTTCGGTAGTTTTTGATTAAGTCGTACAGAGTTTGGATTATCCCTGATAAGCTTGAGAATCTTATCAACAGAAATATTTGAAACCTGATTGAATTCAACCGCAACTTCTCCCTGGCGCTCTTTGATTGATTTTATGCTGAGTTTGCGGCAGATTATGCGGATTTCAGCAAGTGCCAGTAAGCTTGAAACTTCGTCTGGAATCGGGCCAAAACGGTCTGCAAGTTCACCAAGAACTGCATCAAATTCTGCTTCATCTGTAACGGCTGCAATCTTTTTGTAGATTTCCATTTTGATCTGTGGATTGATGATATAGGTATCTGGAATAAAGCCTGTGTATTCCATTTCCATAAGAACTTCGGTCTGTTCCTTGTAGTCCTTCTGGAGTGCCAGTCGGTTAACTGCTTCATTCAAAAGACGCACGTACATATCAAAACCAACTGAATATACGTCACCGCTCTGATCACGACCAAGCAGGTTTCCGGCTCCACGGATTTCCATATCTTTCATTGCAATTTTGAAGCCACTTCCAAGCTCTGTAAAATCACTGATTACCTGAAGACGTTTCATTGCAACTTCGGAAAGCGCCTTGTTTTCCGGATATAAAAGATATGCGTAGGCCTGGCGGTCACTTCGTCCAACACGTCCACGCAGCTGATATAACTGAGAAACACCGTACATATCTGCGCGGTCGATAATGATTGTATTTACGTTAGGAATATCAATTCCGTTTTCAATAATTGTTGTTGCAATAAGTACGTGGAAGCCACCCATCTTAAAACGATGGAAGATTTCTTCGAGCTGTGTACTTGTCATCTGGCCGTGAGCCACATCAACTAAAACTTCCGGTACAAGAGTTTCTACCTTACGGCGGATTTCCTGCAAGGACTCTACCCTGTTATGCAGATAGAAAACCTGCCCGCCCCGCTCTATTTCTCGTCTGATTGCTTGTGTTATGCGCTCATCTGTAAACTCATCAACAACGGTTTCAATCGGCTGACGGTTCTGTGGCGGCGTTGTCAAAAGACTCATATCGCGGATTTTCAAAAGACTCATATGAAGAGTTCGTGGAATCGGTGTTGCAGACATGGTAAGACAGTCGATGTTATTTTTCATAACCTTGAGCTTTTCCTTGTCCTTTACACCAAAGCGCTGCTCTTCATCAATAATCATAAGTCCAAGTTTTTTGAAGATAACATCTTTTTGAATAATTCTGTGAGTTCCAATCAGAATATCAACATCACCTTCTGAAACACGCTTAAGAATCTTTTTCTGTTCTGCCGGTGCTACAAAGCGTGAAAGGCGTTCAATCTTTACAGGGAAGTTCTTAAATCGGTTCTTACAGTTTTCGTAATGTTGTTCTGCAAGAATTGTTGTTGGAGCAAGGAATGCTACCTGTTTTCCACCCATAACAGCCTTAAAGGCGGCTCGCATGGCAATTTCAGTTTTACCATAACCTACGTCACCGCAGACTAAGCGATCCATAGGAACCGGACGTTCCATATCTGCTTTAATTTCTTCTGTTACTGTAATCTGATCCGGAGTATCTTCGTATGGGAAAGCGGCTTCAAAGGCTGCCTGCCATTCAGTTTCCTTTGGGAATGCAAAACCAACTGAAGCCTGGCGGCGTGAGTACAAATCAATGAGTTTCTGGGCAATATCTTCTACAGCCTGTTTTACCTTGTTCTTTCGGCTTTCCCAGGATTTACTTCCAATGCGGTCCAGACGCGGTTTATCACCTTCGTTTCCAATATAGCGCTGTACAAGGTTTACCTGCTCAATCGGTACAAAAGCAATTTCGTTATCAGCATATTCAAGCTTGATGTAGTCGCGCTCGTTTCCCATTGCCTTTACGCGTTCAATTCCGTGGAAAAGCCCTATTCCCCAGTTTACGTGAACTACATAGTCTCCAGGATTAAGTTCAACAAAGGTATCGATTGCTTTTGATTTTGCTTTATTTACTGATTTCGGTACGTACTGACGTCGGCCAAAAATCTCGTTTTCCTGAATTACAAGGAGTTTTGCCTCTGGAAGTCTGAATCCGGCAGATATTGCTTTTGGAATGAGAATAACCGGATGAATTGCTCCATCGTCGTGAATATCTGTAAAATCTTTGAAAATTTCGTGAATTCGAAGCTGCTGGTTTTCATTATCAGTAAAAATAAAGATATTCCAGCCTGCATTCTGAAGTTCCGTCAACTCCTCTTTCATAAAGTTGATATTTCCAAAGAAACTACGTGCAGGCTCTGCTGAAATCTGATAATGGTAGACAGAATCTCTATCTTCCTGCTTTTGAAGTGTTCTAAATAGTATACATCTTGAGATATTTTCTAACAACTTTGAATAATCAGAAAGCACCATATCTGGCGGAAGAACCGGATATTCCTCTCGTGATGTGCGGTAAAGCTTGTTGTATTCGCGATTTATAGTGAGTTTTGCGTTTTCCTGCTTATCGTAGTTGTAGAAAAGTACAAATGTGTTTTCGTCGATATAGTCCAGTAAAGTGTAAGTTCTATCGTAAATCAGCTGATAAAGGAACTCTTCGCCTTCTGCTTCTCCGCTTACGGAAAGGCCTGTAAGAAGGTTGTCGAGGTATTTTTGAGCAGTTTCAGTGAGCGGAAGATGAACTGCAAAATCTCCGGTACCACCAGGACCTGCAAAATCACTTGTTCCTGCCCCATCCTCTTTGATTGCAGTTTCCTGGTACTCAGCCATCTTTGTACGGGCTTTTTCAATCAGTTCATCAGTCCAGAGTACTTCTTTTGTTGGATAAATCAAAAGATCCTGTTTTGTTCCGATTGTTGCCTGAGTATCTGCTTCAAATTCCTTAAAGGATTCAATTTCATCAAAATCAAAAATAACGCGGCTTGCGTGATCATCACTTGGTAAAAAGATGTCTAAAACTTCACCGCGCAAACTGAATTCTCCGCGCACATTTACTTTTGGAACGCGTGTGTAGCCCATATTGCTGAGTTTTTGCGCAATGGCTGTGGTATCAATTTTGTCACCTTTATTGAGCTTAAAGGAAAGTTTAGAAAGATATTCCGGGGCTGGAAGCGGCGACATAAAGGCTCTCTGCGTAAAAATAAAAATACGTGGAGTTTCATTAAAAAGAATCGTATTCTTTTGGGAAAGAAGTTTTGAAAGGACTCCGGCTCGTTTTCCAAAAGTTACAGAACCTCGAGCTGCTGGCCTGTATGGAACAGTTCCCCAGTCTGGAAAAATAAAGACTTCGGCTTCACTAAAAACTGCAGAAAAATCTTCTGCTATATCACGTGCATCAGCTTCTGTAGGAACGACAATGATCAAATCAGATGAAAAAACTGTATACTTTGGAGCACTTTTGCTTGAGTTGGAATACTGTGCTGCCTGCACTGCCTTAAGGTGATTTGAACGGCAAATTTCGGCAGCAAAGTAAGTAAAAAGGCTGCCGTGCAGGCCTTCAATATTCAGCGGAAATTTAGAGTTTTCATCAAAAAAAGCAGCAGCAGTTTCGCGGATTTCGCTTTGATTATGTAATATTTCGTCTATAGAAGTTAATGATTTCATTTTAAAATACCGATATTAATATAGTAAAAGAAAATATCTTTTAGGGAGAATACGTTGAAAATTCGTAAACTGCTTTCAATTATATCAGTTCTTTTTGTTTTTGGACAGATGCCAATTTTTGCTCAGGATAATACAGTTGATTACAGCAACGCTTCGGTATCTATCAAATATTATAACCGCACGGTTTATTACCCGGGCACTGCAGATGAAGCTCCAGTGTTCGTGCATATCACAATCAAAAATAATGGGGCTGAAACTCTGCGCTTTAAGCTTGCAGATGACCGCTCGTTCAGCATGGACTTCAACGCTTACACTGTAAAAAACAGTCGTCTCGAACAGACTGAAAATATCATCGAAAAGCGTACTACAAATCAGACTGTTTACTTCCGTGAAATTGCTCTTGAACAGGGCGAAGAATATTCGTTCGTAGAAAATGTAAAGAACTTCTTGAAGATTGAAGATCCTTCAGTTTACTATCTTGAACTTTTCTTTTACCCGGAATTGTATAAATCAAAATATCTTACTTTAAAGTCTAATCGTCTTACTCTCGAAGTTCGCCCTTCTCCATCAGCTGCTTCTTCAAACTTTGTTCCTGTAAAGAATGAATCTGTTGAACTTTTGAAGCCACAGGATATTTCTCCAGATAAGGTCGTTGAACAGACAATTATTGCACGTCAGAAATCTCTCTGGGATCAGTACTTCTTGTATATGGATGTTGAATCTTTGATTCAGAGAAATCCATCGCTCAAGAAAAAATACATTACAGTTTCTGCAGAAGAGCGCTCAAGAATGATTCAGTCTTTCAAGGGTGATTTGATGCAGGCTCGCATTGAGAATGATATCGTTGCAGTTCCAGAAAGCTTCCAGATTGAAAAGACAACTTATTCTCCAACAGAAGGAAGCGTTACTGTAATTGAATGGTTCAAGTATCCAAATTTCAGCGAAAAGAAGCGCTACACTTATAAGGTTCAGCAGCGTGAAGGAATCTGGAAGATTTATGATTACACAGTTGTAAATCTTGGAACAGAGTAACTGAAGGCGGCAATTTAAAAATGAAAGCACTGGTTATTTCAGGAAGTTCAGAAATCTATGATTATGTATCTCCTCTCTTAAAGGAAAAGGGCTTTGATTTAATTCATTACAGATGGATTGTTAAGGCTCTTGATAATATTGAAGAGATTCAGCCTGATATTATTGTACTTAGCGTAGTTGAATATCCGAGACATTGGAAAACTCTTGCTGGTTTTGTGCAGAGTGGAATCGGTGGAAATACTGTAAAAGTTTATCTAACTGAGACTGCAAACCTTTCTGTTGAGGATGCTGCAAAGGCTGATGAACTTGGTGTAAAAGCTTTTGATAAAGAGTTTAAAGAAAGAGCTTTTATTCCTGTTGAAATTGCTTTTAATGAATTGCATGGAATGATTCATTTTGAAAGCGGAAAATATTATAAAGATGAAGAACTGGTAGAATTACAATTTAGTCCTGAGAATGAAGTTTCATTAACTAACGATAGTTATTTGAATTATGTAAGTTTATTTGATGGAAATGATATAACCTCTTGTTCTGCAGAAGTCAAAGAAATTGATGGAAATAATATAAGTCTTGTGGTGAGAGAATTATGAAAAAAAAGTCAAAATCAAAAGAAGCAAAATTTTTTTGTGAAAGCTGTGGATCTGAAGTACCTCGCAGTTCAAAGACTTGTCCTGTCTGTGGAAAATTCTTTGCATCTGTAAGATGTCCTCAATGTGGAAGAATCGGTTCAAATGATGATTTTAAAAACGGCTGCCCTACCTGTGGTTATGCTGTAAATCCAGATGATGGATTTGGACATAGAGGCGCTGCTGTATTTGGAAATGGTCTTAGCAGAAATGGCAGAAATGCAGGTTATGGAAGCCGCAGCTTACTCGGTCTTGCACGAAAATCTGGTAGAAACAGCGGGGAATATGTAGAATCAAGTTTGCCATTCTGGGTATACTTAGTTTCTATTGTCATTCTTGGATGTCTTGTTGTTGGATTATATAGCTGTTTGTAGCCTTGACTTCGAGGAGCGATTTCATTAAAATATAATAACATTTTTAGCCCGGGTGGCGGAATTGGTAGACGCGCTTGGTTCAGGTCCAAGTGTCCTTACGGTCATAGGAGTTCAAGTCTCCTCTCGGGTACTCAAAAGAGATTTTAGTTGCAGAAAACA
>JAEEGJ010011036.1_pt1 | contig 23133 bp, 19 predicted proteins | sample 8958761 | NCBI WGS metagenome assembly JAEEGJ01 (sample SAMN16246546, study PRJNA631951) | gut metagenome | biome: gut microbiome; feature: rumen; material: RS-attached | host: Bos | place: Iran: Karaj | collected 2018-10 | reverse complement strand
GTCGTATTGATTCATCTAAGGCACTTGCTGAAGTAATATGGAATGCAGTTCCTGGAAACTACCGCTATGGTCCTATTCATCCTGCTACAAGAACTTTCCAGGCTTTGCGCATTGCTGTAAACGGTGAACTCAAAAGACTCCCTAAGGCTTTGCATGACGCTTTTGGTTGTTTGCAGCCTGGCGGAAAAATGGGAGTTATTACTTTCCATTCTCTTGAAGATCGTATTGTTAAGAATTATTTCCGTAATCTCGGAAAGCAGTGTGTGTGTCCTCCTGAGGTTGCAGTTTGCCGTTGTGGTGGTTCTGCCTGTGCTGAGATTATTACACGTAAGCCAGTTGCACCAACAGCAGAAGAGGTGAAGGTTAATTCTCCTTCACGCAGTGCTAAGCTTCGTGTTATCAGAAAGATTAAGGATGATACTCCATATCATCTGGATGGAGTTATAGGTTTTTAATTTATGAAACGTGGTATTAAGGATTTTATAGTTAAGTTTTTCTTCTGTGTATTTGTACTTGCTATTCCAGCAGTTTTGTGTCTTTATGCGGCACAGGCAAGACGTTACATGGCTCTGACAAATGAAATTAGAGAGCTCGAAAAGAAGCAGGAAAAGCTGATTGAAGAAAACAAAAAACTTGTAAGTGACATTGCTGTTCTTTCAAGCGCAGATAGAATTGAAAAGATTGCAGTTGAAGAACTTGGAATGCACAAGGCTGAGACTGAAGATATAGTTCGTGTTGAGATGACGGGAGAGAAAAAATAATGGAGACTTTGCTTACAAAAGAAGAGCTTCTTACAGCAGTTAAGGGCACTCAGATTGGCAGTGCTCCATGTTTATTTAACGACGTACAGACAGACAGCCGCAATGTATGTGCTGAAAAGCCTTGTATGTTCGTGCCTCTTATGGGTGAATTCCAGAACGGTCATAAATATATTCCAGATGTTCTTAAAAAGGGCGTAGCTGTTGTTCTTATGAACGAAGCAGAATATCAGTCTAATACTGGATATTACGACGGACTCGCAGTTGCTAATACAGGTGTTTGCTTTGTTCGTGTTGAAAATACTCTTCATGCTTTGCAGGATGCTGCAGAAGCTTATGTAACAAAAAAATGTGCTGACATGATTCTTGTTAGCATTACAGGTTCAAGTGGAAAAACAACTACTAAGGAAATGATGGTAAGTGTTGCCCGTGCTCATTATGGAGATGCTGGTGTAGCTTATACATACGGAAATCTTAATTCTGAAACAGGACTTCCACTTTCTGTATTCAAGATTCGTGGTGATGAAAAAATCGGAATCTTTGAAATGGGTATGAACCGTGTAAATGAAATTGGAGAAATCTCAAAGGTTCTGAAATCTCGTTTTGGAATCATCACAAATATTGGAACTGCTCATATTGGTATTCTTGGAAGCCAGCAGAATATTGCAACTGAAAAGCGAAAGAGCCTTTCTTATATTCCTGCTGATGGTGCTGCAATTGTAGGAGCAGCTGATCCTTTTGCAGATTACTGTACAGAAGGTGTTTGTGGTAAGGTTGTAAAGTTTGGAACAGAGATTCCTGCATCTGAGAGTGGAGTTAAATTTATTGAAGATAAAGGTCTTTTTGGAACTTGCTTTGAACTTGATGGCCTTACAGTAAATCTTCCGCTTTCTGGAAAATATAATTATCTGAATGCACTTTCTGTAATTGCCTGCGCAAAAGAAATTGGAATTCCTTCATCAGATATTAAGCGTGGTCTTGAAACTGTTTCTGCAATTTCTGGACGTATGGAAGTTTGCCAGAGCGTTCTCCGTAACGGACAGAAAGTTGTTCTTATTAAAGACTGCTATAACGCAAATCTTGATTCAATGATGAAGGTTATTGATTTCTGCGGTGAACTTAAGAATGTTGGAAATAAGATTTTTGTTCTTGGTGATATGAAGGAGCTTGGAGCAGAATCTGAAAAGTCTCACGAAGCTGTTGGTCGCAGAGTGAGCGAAACAGAACCTTCTCAGGTATATTTTGTTGGACCAGAGATGCAGACTGCATATGATGTTGTAAAGCAGGAAAATGCCGAAGTTTTGGCAACCTGGTACAGCGAATCTAATGATCAGAACTTTGCAGAAATTGCAGACGCTATAAATGAAAGGGCAGCAGATAACGATGTAATTCTTCTTAAAGGTTCTCACAGCATGCAGCTTGAAAAACTTGTTCCGCTTCTTTGTGGAGCTGAAGGGGAGGCCCGCTAAGAATGAACCAGTTTACTTTCTATGCGAACAAGCCTTCGCAGAATTATAATAAAGTTGACATCTGGCTGCTTGCTTCTGTTCTTCTTTTATGGGGCCTTGGAATCTTTACACTTTATGTTTGCTCTCAGAATTTTGCAATCAGAGCATTTGGTGATGCTTTGTATTTTGTAAAACGCCAGCTCCTTTGTTCAGCTGTAGGTTTTGTATTATTTGCAGGTTTTCTGATTACAGATATGAAGTATATCAGAAAGATGGTTTCGGTAATTGTAATTGTTTCTCTTGTATTGTGCTTCCTTACATTCATTCCTGGAATCTCAATCATAAAGAATGGTGCACGCCGCTGGATTAAACTTCCAGGTAATTTTACATTCCAGCCATCTGAACTTGTTAAGTTTGCAATTGTAGTTTTCCTTGCTAATTATTTTGATAAGCAGGATAAGCTTTTGAATCCGGATGATAAAACAGTATTTCCTTGCGTAATTGCATTGATTGTTTTTGCCGGAGTTGTATTTATGCAGAAGGATTTTTCTTCTGGTGTATTTATCACTTTGATCGGAATCCTTTTGTTCTTTGTATCTGGCGCAAAGCTTGTTTGGATTTTCCCGTTTGCACTGATTGCAATTCCAGCAGCATTTTTGATGATTACACTTAATCCTTACAGACTTCAGCGTCTTATTGGATGGATCAGCCCTGATCAGTACAGCTCAAGCATTAACTATCAGAGTATTAATGCAAAGCGTGCTATCAGTGCCGGTGGTGTATGGGGAAGTGGTATTGGTGCCGGTCTTTCAAAAATCAACAGTATTCCTGAAGTTCAGGCAGACTATATTTTTGCCGGCTGGGCAGAAGCTATGGGCTATATTGGTGTAGTTTTGTATTTTGTTCTTCTTGTTTTCTTTGCTTACAGAGGATACAAGGCTGCACTTTCAAATCCAGATAAGTTTTCTGCACTCTCTGCTTTTGGCTGTGTATCTGTAATTGTTTTGCAGTCAATCGTAAACACAATGGTTGTTTGCGGAGTGCTTCCTTCAACAGGAATTAACCTGCCGTTCTTCTCGCTCGGCGGTTCTTCAATAATTGTAACTCTCGCTATGTGTGGTTTTATCTTAAATGCTTCACGATGCGAAAAAATAGATGAAAAAGTAACAGGAAATGACGAAATTAATATAGAGTCACTTTCTTACTTATAAAAAGGTGGATAAAAAAATGAGTGATGTGAGTTTGTTAGTCGCTGAAGAGTATCTTGAGAATGATTATTTTCTTTCTGAAGATTTTGATGGTTCCTCAGACAACAAGGCAGAGAAGAAAATCAAATTTATTAAAGTGATTTTCTGCGTGCTCTGTTTTGCATTGCTTTGTGAACTGGTAATTTACAAGTACATTATGCCAAGTTTCTCAAGCCCTAAGGTTACTGTTACAGGACAGAAAGACTATTCTGCAGAAGAAATTGCAAGACTTCTTTTGCCAATGAATAGTACAAGCTGGTTCGATTTTGATGTTGAACAGGCAGTGGCTCTTCTTTCTTCTGAAGCAGGAATTGAACATGTTTCAGTTGAAAAGAAATTTCCGGATAAGATTTACGTTAATGTTGCTGAACGTGAACCAGTTGCCGTTACTTTTGTAATGGAAAACGGACGTACTTCACCAGTTCAGATTGACAAGAACGGCGTTCTCTTCCCTGGAAAAAAGAATAAGTCAATTGATGCAGACACAATTCTTCCAATTGTATCTGGACTTCCAGTAGAATATATGTCAAAAGGAATGAGAATTCCTGCAAAATACAGACCTCTTATTGATCAGATTTCAAAAATCAGCGAAATGCCACAGCATTATTTTGCAAGTGTTTCAGAGATTTGTGTACTTCCAAAAGATTCTGGAAACTATGAACTTGCCCTGATTCCAGCTCAGTCAAAGGTAAAAGTTCTTACTGACCGTGCCTTGAATGAAGACGCATTAAAGTATATGCTAGTAGTACTTGATGTTGTGAATCAGATTGGTACAGATGTTGCTGCTGTTGATTTGCGTTACGGTTCTGTTTCCTACATCACAAGATAATTCAGAGGTTTTTTAGAAAATGGCAGATGGAAAAGTAGTCGGACTTGATATTGGAACAAGTATGATTCGTGTTGCAATAGGAGAAATTGATCCTGATACAGGAAATATCCGTATTGCCGGAACCGCATCAAGAAAATCAGCCGGACTGCGTAATGGTGTAATAGTAAATATTGAAGATGCAAAAAATGCCATTAAAGAAACAATAGATGCTGCAGAGCAGAATGCCGGTACTACTGTTGATTCAGTTATTACAGCAATCGGCGGTTCTCAGATAGAAAGTCAGAATTCACGCGGAACAGTACCTGTTTCAAGTGCAAATAAATCCACCAAAGAAATTTCACGTGCAGATGTTGAACGTGTAATTGAATGTGCTACTGCAATCAAGGTACCAGATGACCGCGAAAAGCTTCATGTAATTCCTCAGAATTATATTGTAGATGGAATTGGCGGAATTCAGGATCCGATCCACCGTATGGGAACCCGTCTTGAAGCAGAGGTTCACATTGTAACTGCAGCAAAAACAATCATACAGAATATCCGCTCATGCATTTCCCGTTCAGATTATATTCTCGATGGTGTTATGCTTAAAACTCTTGCACAGACTCAGTCAGTCTGCCATCAGGATGAAATGGAACTCGGTTCTATTTTGATTGATATGGGTGCCGGTACTACAGATGTACTACTTCTTCTTAAGGGAGCACCAATCGGAACTTTCTCAATTCCTGTAGGTGGTAATCTTGTTACTAATGATATTTCTGTTGTCGGTGGTATTTCTACTGCTGCCGCTGAAGAAATAAAAATTAAAAGCGGCTGCTGCTGGGTAGATTCAATTACTAAAGAAACAGATTTTGATGTAATTCTGCCAGGTGTTGGAGGCCGCGCTCCTGAAATCATGAAGCGCTCTCAGCTGGCTCAGATTATTCAGGCTCGTGTAGAGCAGATTTTTACACTTGTAAAAGTAGCTCTTAAAAAGAATATTGGAGATTCAATAAAAGAACTTTCTGGAAATATTATTCTTACCGGAGGCGGTGCAATGATGGATGGTGTAATCGATCTTGCACAGAAGGTTTTCCATACAACTTCTGTTCGCCTTGGTGTTCCTGAAAGTCTTGGAGGAATTGAGGAAGATTACAGAAGACCTGATTTTGCTACTGTAATTGGACTTGTTCTTGCTAATAAATCACTTGCAAGCGGGAAAGACAGAAGCCGCAGATCTAAAGTACACCCTGTGAAAAAAGAAAAGCAGAAGGGTGAAAGCATGTTGAAGAAGATATTTAAATCATTGTTCTGATAGTGTATAATAATCGTACAAAAATCACTTAAAAAAGTGTACGCTTGGGGAAGCGTTTGAGTGGGAGGAAATATGGGAAATCTTGGCATTTCAATCGTTGACGATGAGAATGGTTACGACTCGGAAGTTTCTGGATGCAGCCCGACTGTAATTAAAGTTGTAGGCTGTGGTGGCGGTGGTTCCAACGCCGTAAACAGAATGATTATCCGTGAACTCAGTAATGTAGACTTCATCGTTCTTAATACCGACTTACAGGCACTTAATCGTTCGCGCGCGCCAACAAAGCTTGCTATTGGTCAGAAGGTTACTAAAGGTCTTGGTGCCGGTGGTAAACCGGAAGTAGGCGAACAGGCCGCAGAAGAAGATAAAGAACTTATTACAAATGAACTTCGTGGTGCCGACATGGTATTTATTACTGCCGGTATGGGTGGTGGAACAGGAACTGGTTCTGCTCCTGTTGTCGCAAGAATTGCCAAAGAACTCGGATGTCTTACTGTAGCCGTAGTTACAACTCCTTTTGAATTTGAAGGAAATGTACGTATGCGTCAGGCTCAGGAAGGTCTTAAAAAACTTCATGAACAGGTTGACTCTCTCATTGTTATCCCTAACGAACAGCTTTTCAAAAATATTGATAAAAATCTTACTGTAAAAGAATCCTTCAGAAAGGCAGATGAAGTGCTCTGTCAGGGTGTAGAAGGTATTTCTAATATCATTACAAATCCTGGAGATGTAAATACCGACTTTGCAGACGTTCGTAACGCTATGGCTGGTCAGGGTAATGCAATCTTTGGAATTGGTATTGGTGAAGGTGAAAACCGCGCTACTGATGCTGCTTACAATGCAATTCATAACCCTATGCTTGAAAACTCAAGAATTGACGGTGCTAAAAACCTTCTTGTTAATATCTGTGCTTCAGAAGAAATTACCCTCAGTGAAGTTGGAGAAATCTGTAAGATTGTTTCTGCTTCTGCTGATAAAGATTATAATATGTTCTGGGGTCAGGTTACTCAGCCTGAACTCGAAGGAAAAATCAGCGTAACTGTAATTGCTACTGGCTTTGAAGATTCTGGAAAAGTAATTGCAGAATCTGCAAAAGAAGAGCCTGCTGCTCCAGAGCCAAAAGTAAATCGTGAGGATGCTTTCAGTATTTCAGATATGAATAGTATTCTTCATTCAAAATCATCTTCAAGCGGAACTTCTTTGGGTGGAGAATTTGTAGCTTCTCATTCAGTTTCAAAGGAACCGGATTCTTCAGAAAAGAAAGGCTCTCTTGTTGCCGGAATGTTTGATGAAGATAAGGCTTCTGCTGCCGCTGGCAGTTTTGTTCCTCCAGCAGGCTTTGTTCCAGATGCTAATGATCTGATGAAACCTGCAATCTGGAATAAGGGCGAATACAGCAGAACAATAAGATTTGACGACTAGTTTCTGAAGAAAGCCAACTGCTGACAGCCTATGACAATAGAAATACTACTGAATCAGTTTTATACAGATTTAATGCTGGTAAAACGTGATTCAGAACAGACTGCAATAACCTATAAAATCTCTGCAGAGGAATTTCTGAACTGGCTGGTCAGCGAACGCATTAAGTTAAAAGATGTTTCCGTTCAGAATTTATTGTATTATATTATAAAGAGAAAGGAAAACGGAGCTTCAGAGCTTACAATTGCAAAAGATATTTCGGGCTTAAGGGCTTTGGGAGAATTTCTTGAGCGCAAGGGAATGTGGACATCCAATATTGCCCTTGAACTTGATAAGCCTAAGGCTGCGCGTAATCTTCCAAAGGTCCTTTCAGTTGAACAGATTGATGCTCTGTTAGACAGTATTGATAAATCAACCTTGAGTGGAAAGCGGGATGATGCGCTTTTTGAACTGGTTTATTCCTGCGGACTTCGTATAAGCGAGGTTTGTACACTTAAGGCGGCAAATGTACATCTTGAAGAGCGGCTGATACTTGTTCATGGTAAAGGCGATAAGGAAAGGCTTGTTCCCTTTGGCGAGCGGGCCTATGAAAAAATCCTTGTTTACCTGAATGAGGTTAGGCCGGAGCTGGTGAAAGGCCGGGCAGTTGCAGAGCTTTTTGTAAATTACCGGGGAGAGCCTATTTCCCGCAAGGGAGTCTGGAAGCGCTTTCAGGAGCTGGAAGCCTTGAGCGGAGTTGAGGCAAAGGTGCATACCTTAAGGCATTCCTTTGCGACACATTTACTGCAAGGTGGAGCCGATTTACGTTCAGTACAGGAACTGCTGGGACATAGCGATTTGAGTACAACTACGATTTACACACATGTTACTGACCGGCAGCTGGAAGAAGCGCATGAGATGTATTTCAAGTAACACGTCATGCTGAACTTGTTTCAGGATCGGAATGACGTTTTCGATAGGAGTTTCTGATATGAAAAAATGTATTCTTTTTGTTTTGTTAGTTGTAATTGCCTTCTCATCTTGTAAAGTATCTAATAAACAGATAATCCGCCAGCAGCATCTGGAAGAAGGGGTAGACAGTCCTACAAGTGTAGAAGAACTTAAAGACGCCATTGAAAAATATCAGAAACGTGTAGCAGATATTCAGCTGGCTCAGAGTCAGATAGGAATCTGGTATAAAATCCTTGGAACCCGCTATTTAGATCAGAAAATGTACGGTGAGGCCTTAAAGTGTTTTCAGCAGGCTCTGCAGTATTATCCTAATAATCAGAATCTTTATTACTATGTAGGTGTTTGTGCCGGATATATGTCCCATGCCGCAATGGATTTTGGTGGCAGCGGAAGTACAGAAGTAAAATATAATTATCTTAAACTTGCAGAAGAAGCTTATCTTAGGGCAATTGAAATTGAAGACCGCTATGTTAGAGCCCTCTATGGACTTGGCGTTCTTTACGTTTTTGAACTTGATGAGCCGGCAAAGGCAATTCCACACCTTGAAAAGGCTCTTACAATAGACACTAAAAACATTGATGCAATGTTTGTTTTAGCGAGGGCATATTATTCAAATTTTGAATTTGACAAATCTGCCCAAATGTATGATAAAATAATTAACACCACAAAATCCGCCGAGAAAAAAGCAACCGCAGAGGAGAACAAGAAAACAGTTTTAGATGCAGCATATTCTAACTGATGAAACTGACGAAACTCTGGTTTTAACCCTTTCTGTAGCAAGAATTCCTTTTTTGGACTTCAATCAGAAAATAAAATTGCTGAAAAATCTTGACAATCCGCAATCCCTTGCATTACAGTCTATAGAAGACATTTATAAATTATTGCAATGTCAGAAGGTGAGCAGGGCTTACTGGAACGGCAGCGATAATCTGCGAATGGCAAAGGCTGAAGCGTTTCAGTGTAAAAGGCTTGGAATTAAGATTCTTTTATATGATAATCCGCTATATCCCGAGGCGCTGAGACAGATTGCAGATCCTCCTTTTCTTTTGTTTGTAAGGGGGAATGAAAATCTGCCTGAAGGGCCAAATGTTTCTGTTGTAGGAACAAGGCGGCTGAGTACTGCAGGTCGGGAAGCAGCAAAGTCTTTTGCTTACGAGGCTGTTATGGACGGCTCTAATGTCGTAAGCGGACTTGCTTATGGGGCAGATGCCTGTGCTCACCAGGGGGCTCTGGATGCCTTTTATGATAATCCGGGGCGGGAAGGGCTTGGTCGGACAATCGCAGTTTTGCCTTGTGCAATTGATGAAATAGTGCCTTATCAGAATAAGAGGCTGGCAGCGCAGATTCTGCAAAGCGGCGGCTGTATAGTGAGCGAATATGCTCCAGGCACTCCGACTCAAAAGCGTAACTTTGTTGCGAGAAACCGCATAGTTGCAGGACTGTCTCAGGCTACGGTGGTGATTGAAGCACCAAACGGAAGCGGGGCTCTTATAACTGCAGACTTTGCACTGGAAGAAGGCCGGGATGTGTTTTTCCATGAAGTGGCTTTTGGACAGGCGGCAGAAAGTATTTCTAAAGCTGTAAAAAGCGGACTGGAAAAGGATTTTGCAACTGGCAGGGTGTCTAAGTTTAAATTAGAAAATTGTCCTGAGCGCTTTTTGAAAGAAGGAGCTCCGGTGATTAAAGATTATAAAGATTTTTGCGTGGCTCTGACAGAAATGCCGGGTCAACGCAGTCAGCTTCCTCTTCAAGGGGAACTGTTTACTTAAATATAGACATTTTTTGGAAGGGATTTTGAAATGGCTAAGAAGACAAAAACTCCGCAGACTCTTGTTATCGTAGAGTCTCCGACAAAGGCACACACAATTGAGAAGTACCTTGGACCTGGTTATGTAGTTCGTGCTTCGGTTGGACACCTTATAGACCTGCCTAAGTCGCGCATGGCAATCGATATTGAAAATGGATTCCAGCCAGAATACATTACGGTTCGTGGAAAGGCGAAGTTACTTAAGGAACTCCAGAAGGAAGCAAAGAAATCAGAAGCTGTCCTTCTCGCATCCGATAACGACCGCGAAGGAGAGGCAATTGCCTGGCACTTGAATCGTGCTTTGCGGGATAAGACTGATGCAAAAATCAGCCGTATCGTATTCAACGAAATTACTCCAACTGCAATCACAGAGGCAGTTAAGCACCCTGGCGAAATTGTAGAAGCTAAGGTTAATGCTCAGAAAGCCCGCCGTGTCCTTGACCGTCTTGTTGGTTACAACTTAAGCCCGCTTCTTTGGGTAAAGGTAAAGAACGGTCTTTCTGCAGGTCGTGTACAGTCTGTTGCCTTGCGTCTTATCTGCGAACGAGAAAAGGAAGTTGAAGACTTTTTGCCGGAAGAGTACTGGTCGCTTGATGCAGACTTCATTAAGGGTAAATCAAACTTTACCGCCCAGCTTGTAAAATATAAGGGCGAGGCACCTGAACTTAAGAGCGAGGCTGCCGTTAATGATATTATCGAAACAATCAAGAATTCAGAAAGCAAGGTTTCTTCAATCAAGAAGACTGAAAAAACAGTTCGCCCAAAACCTCCTTTTACAACTTCAAAACTTCAGCAGGCAGCAGCAAATAAGCTTGGCTTTACATCACGTAAAACTATGCAGATTGCCCAGCAGCTTTACGAAGGTATTCAGATTGGCGAAAATCATGTCGGTCTTATTACTTACATGCGTACTGACTCTGTCCGCATTTCTGAAACAGCTCTTGCTGATGTACGTGACTGGCTTTCAAAAAATCATCCTGCAGAATTACCGCCAGAGCCAATTCATTATGCCGTTGGTAAATCTGCTCAGGATGCCCATGAAGGTATTCGCCCTACATATACATCTTACACTCCAGAGAGCGTAAAGGAATATCTGACTCACGATCAGTTCCGTCTTTATTCAATTATCTGGGAACGCTTTGTTTCTTCTCAGATGAACAATGCAAAGATGATAACTACATCAGTTGAAATTGAAGCAGGTGACGCACTCTTCCGTGTAGCTGCAAGTAAGATTGCAGAGAAAGGTTTCTATCAGGTAATCAAGCTGCTTTCTTCAAAAGAGGAAAAATCTTCTTCGCTTCCTGCAATGAAAGAGGGTGAAGTTCTTACAGTAGATAACTTCCATCCGGAGCAGCACTTTACTCAGGGACCAGCACGCTATACAGACGCTTCAATCGTACGTATGCTGGAAGAAAAGGGAATCGGTCGTCCTTCAACTTATGCAACAATCATTTCTGTATTGCTTGACCGCTACTATGTAACGAGAAGCAACAAACAGCTGGTTCCAACTCAGCTTGGTAAGATGATTAATAAGATTCTAGTTGAATCATTCCCTGCCGTTATTAATGAAGAGTTTACCGCCCGTGTTGAAAATGAACTCGACCAGGTAGAAGAAGATAAGTTAGTTTGGAATAACATCATTTCTGATTTTTATGGTCCATTCAAGCAGACTGTAGATAACGTAATGGAGCATCAGGAAAGTATTAAGGGCTTCCTTGATGAGCAGACTGATAAGGTTTGTGAGCTTTGCGGTAAGCCTATGGTAAAGAAGCTTGGCCGCTTCGGCTTCTTCCTTGCCTGCTCAGGCTTCCCTGAGTGTCATAACACTAAGTCTATTCCACTTGCTAAGTGTCCTGTTTGCGGCGACGGTGAAATTGTTGAGCGCAAGACAAAGGGCCGTGGTAAGGCTTTCTATGGCTGTACAAATTATCCGACCTGTACCTTCATCAGCCACTTTAAGCCGATAGACCAGTACTGCCCTAAGTGCGGCTGGTTCCTGGTTGAAAAGTTCGATAAAAAGAATGGAGCTTATAAGAGCTGTATTAACCCGGACTGTGACTACCTCCACACAAGCGGTGAGGAAGCTGCGGTGATGCCGGCTGAAGGCGAAGAGTAGCCGAAAGAGTTCAGAGTCAAGCTGTGCTTGCCGACTGTTTTAATTTGCTTTATAACGATGATAATGCTATCATCATCTTATGGAAAACAAGAAGAAATTTGTAATTGCTCTGGATGAGGGAACTACTTCCTGCAGGGCTGTTTTGTATGATAAGGATGCTCATGCCCTTGATTCAAGGCAGATGGAGTTTACCCAGATTTTTCCTAAACCGGGCTGGGTAGAGCATAACGCTGAAGAGATTTTTAAGACACAACTCAAGGTTCTTCAGAATCTTATTGTTGATAATGATATAAAACATGAACAGATTGAAGCAATTGGAATTACCAATCAGCGTGAGACAATTGTAATCTGGGACAAACTTACTGGAAAACCTGTTTATAATGCCATTGTCTGGCAGTGCCGACGTACTGCTGATTATTGTGAAAAGCTGATGGCAGAAGGCTGGACTGAAAAGATTCGCGAAAAGACAGGCCTTAAAATTGACGCTTATTTTTCTGCTACAAAAATCAAATGGATTTTGGATAATGTTCCCGGTGTTCGCTTGCGTGCCGAAAAAGGCGAGCTTCTTGCGGGAACAATTGATACCTGGCTTATCTGGAAGCTGAGCGGTGGCCGCTGTCATTTTACAGATTACACTAATGCCAGCCGCACCATGCTTTACAATATCTACAAGCTGGACTGGGACGAAGAGCTTTTGCAGCTGCTGAATATTCCGCGCTCTCTTTTGCCTCAGGTCTGCGATTCTTCTAAGGTTTACTGCAATACAGAAAAAGAAGTCTGCGGATTTTCTGTTCCAATTGCCTCGGCAGTGGGCGACCAGCAGGCGGCACTTTTTGGCCAGGGCTGTTTTAAGAAGGGTGATGCAAAGAACACCTACGGTACCGGCTGCTTTATGCTGATGAATACAGGAGCCACTGCTGTTGCTTCGAATCAGCTTTTGACAACCATTGCCCTTGGAATGAACGGTAAGGTCGAGTATGCCCTTGAAGGAAGCGTCTTTATCGGCGGTGCTTTAATCAAGTGGCTTCGCGACGAGCTTGAAATGATTTCAAGTGCAAATGATATTAATATTCAGGCGGCAAAGGTTCCTGATTCTAATGGAGTTTATATTGTTCCGGCCTTTGTTGGTCTTGGTACTCCTTACTGGGATATGTATGCCCGTGGTGCCATTGTCGGCCTGACCCGCGGTGTAAAAAAGGCTCATATCTGCCGTGCCGCTCTTGAAGGAATTGCCTATGAGGTTCGCGACGTTATGGACACCATGGTGGCCGATTCGGGAATCCCGATTAATATTCTGAATGTAGACGGCGGAGCCTGCGTTAGTGACATTATGATGCAGTTCCAGGCTGATATTATGAACACAAAGGTTTGCAGACCTAAGAACGTAGAAACTACTGCTCTGGGTGCGGCTTATCTTGCGGGGCTTGCTACGGGCTTCTGGAAGAGCCGGGACGAGCTTCTTAAACGCCGCGAAACCGACAGAATCTTTAAGCCGCAGATGAAAGATGACCAGCGAAAAAAGCTCTATGCCGGTTGGCAGAAGGCTGTGGAAAGGTCTCGAAACTGGAGTGAAAATTAATTGAACTGGCGGAAATCTCCCGAAAGAGGCTCTTTCTGCCGATAAATAATATATGACTTTAAGCGAATTGACAGATGAGTTTTTGCTTTACCTTTCGGCCGTTAGGGGACTTTCGGAAAATACGGTTAAGGGTTATGGAAATGACCTTGCCCAGCTTCTGGAATTTCTGACTCCTGACCTGGATGCTAAATCTGTTACCCGTGAAAATCTTATGCTCTGTATAGGCCAGCTTTCAAAACAGAAGAAGTCTGCGGCCACGGTGAACCGTTTTATTGCGGCTGTTCGTACGCTTTTCGCCTATGCTGCAAAAATGGGTTATGTTGAAAAAAATCCTTCCCTTGAAATTAAAACTGTAAAACTGCCAAAGCGGGTTCCGAATTTTATGACCAGCAGTGAAGTAAATGAACTGTGTAATGAACCTGTTAATGACGAGCTTTTGTGGGGCAGTCGGGACCATGCAATTTTCCTTATGCTTTATTCTTCGGGCTGCCGCGCCAGCGAATTGATTGGTTTGAAATTGGGCGATTTTATGGATGGCGGACGCGCGGCTGTTGTGACTGGAAAAGGTAATAAGCAGCGTAAGGTTTATTTTGCCGCTGAGGCGAGGGCGGCGCTTGCAGAGTACCTCGCGGACAGGAAAAAGGTTCTGGCGGAAAATAAGGTGAGTCCGGTGCCGGCCCAGCTTTTTATAAACCAGAAGGGTGGGCCCCTTACGACCGGCGGCCTGCGATATATTCTTAACCGCTATTCAGGCGTGGAAGGAACTAACCATCATATTAACCCTCATGCTTTCCGCCACACTTTTGCTACAACTATGCTGGGGAATGGGGCGGATGTGAGAATGGTTCAGGAAATGCTGGGGCATTCAAGCATAAGCACGACCCAGCGTTATACTCACATTACCACTGAAAAACTTATAGAAACCTATAATAAAGCACATCCTCATTCGTAATAGAAAATGATTAAATCAAATATCTGATGTTTTTGACAAATAAAATCGGGTGATTTATAATTATATAACTTTGTTTTTTACAGGAGAAATAACTATGAAGAAATTTTTAAAAATACTGACATGTGCTGCAATTTTAATCTCTGGTCTTGCACTGACCGGCTGTGGCGCAAAAGAAATCATTAAGGAAAGTGTTAATGATTCTTTTAATACATGGTATAAGTATAAGACTAGTAGACAGATTGATGTACCATTACTAGACGCTTCAGTTACAGAAGAAGATACTACAGAAGAATCTGCTACTAAATTGAAAAATGCCGAAATATATGTATTGTTTAATCCAAATACAGGTTTAAAAGTTGCAGTTCAGTCTGTAACTCATCAACAAGTTTCACTTTTAGGTGGATTATACGAACAAAATATGGATGTTGTTGTAGGAGATACACATGATTACCCATTGGAAAAATTTGGAAAAAAATCATGGTATGCATTATGGGGTAGTGGAAAATTTGAAAAAACTTCTGCACCAAAAATTGTAACAAATCCTGAGCAGTGTGTAATAATTGGAGATGCAACAAAAGCTCCGAATAAAAAAATTCAGTGGAAGAAGTTCTTAGCAAATTATCTTCTTAACTCTCTTCTTGAAGACTAATTTATAGATCCCGAATCAAGTTCGGGATGACAGGGGATTCCGGATTACGTTCGGATGACAGGACGGTGGATATGCACTTTGATTTGTGAAGTAAATATCCGCCGTTTTTTATTTTAAACAATCACCTAGAAATTTCTATAAAATAGGTTTACAATATACATGGGTGGAATCTTATTGTGAATCAATTTTTCAAACCAAAGCAGACAGTTTTCTTTTTTATTTGTTGTGGAATCTGTCTGCTGATTCTTCTTTTTACATACGCTAAGCTTTCTCTTCAGCCGGTAACACCGGTAGCTCAGAATGTGCCGGCAGTTGAACGAGGTTCAATTGTAGACCGTTCAGGATTCCCTTTAGCCGTACAGACAAATTTCTATCACATAGGTGTATCGGTAAAAAATATCAGGGACAACGAAAAGCTTAAAAATCGTTTTGCGCAGGATATTGCACCTCTTTTAGACATGCAGGCGGAAGAAGTTATTGAACTGATAAGTTCAAACCGCAGCTTTGTTTATCTGAAAAAGAAGGTTTCTCAGGCTCTTTATGAACCGGTAAAGGCATTAACGGATGAAAAAGGCTACAACTTTGTAAGCTACGAAAAAATTCCTGGAAGAAACTATCCTAGCCATGAGCTTGCTTCTCAATTGATTGGTTATATGGGAGACGATGGAAAGGGACTTGCAGGAATAGAGTTCTCGCAGCAGTCTGTTCTTTCGCCAACTGGTACAGATGAAAACGGAGAGCCTCTGCAGGGAAGAAATGTTTTCTTAAGCATTGATGCAAACCTTCAGTATAAGCTGGAACAGGTAGCGCAGAAAACAATGAACGAAACTCAGGCTGAAAGCATGATGCTGGTTGCCGCAGACTGTACAAGTGGCGAGGTTCTTTCATATATCAGCCTTCCTTCCGCAGATTTAAATGAATATGGAAATTCTTCAATTGCAGCAAAGGTTGACCGGCCGGCAATGACCGCTTATGAGCCGGGTTCTGTTTTTAAGATTTTTACTGTTGGAATAGTTTACGACGAACATGGAATCTCGCCTAACGATTCTTTTCTCTGTGACGGAATGTATGAAAAAAGAATTCCAGGTGGAGAGACAATCAAAATTAAATGTCTGGAACATCACGGCTGGTGTACTCCAAAGGACGGACTAAGATATTCATGTAATGATGTACTTGGACAGATAAGTGACAGAATCGGTGAAGATGAGTTCATGACAAGAATCCGCTTGCTGGGCTTTGGATCAAAAACAGGAGTAGAGCTTCCGGGGGAAACTGCCGGTTCTGTGAAGGATACAAGCAGCAGTCTCTGGTCTGCACGTTCTAAGCCGACTATTGCAATTGGACAGGAAATAAGTGTTTCTGCCCTTCAGATGGTACAGGCCGCAACTTCAATTGCAAACGGAGGAGTTCCGGTTCAGCTTTCCTTTATTCATAAAATCACAAATAAAGATGGAACTGTTTATTACGAGCACGAGCCTCAGTATAAAAATAGAGTTTTTTCAAAAAATACTGCTGACTATATTCTGAGCTGTATGGAAACTACTGCAAAAAGTGGTACCGGTTCAAGAGCGAATCTGCGGGATGTTGATATTGGTGTAAAAACCGGTACAGCACAGATGGCAGATAAGGAGCATGGCGGCTACAGTGATACAGACTTCCTTTCAAGCTGTATTGCTATTTTCCCGGTAGATGAACCTCAGATTGTTTTGTACATTGTTGTTGAAAAAGCAAAGGGTGAAACTTATGGTGGACGTATTGTTGCTCCTGTAATTGGTCAGGCTGCAGATATTATTATTGATCATCTTGGAATGAGCCGTGGCAGTGCGGCTTCGCTTGAACATAACGGTGTTGTAACAATTACTTCTTCTCATGGTGTAGAGATTGGCTCTGTCGTACCTGACTTTACCGGAAGATCTAAAAAAGAACTTTTGCCTCTTATGGATCGAACTGATATAAAACTGAATATAAACGGAAGCGGCTGGGTAACAAGCCAGAGTCCGGAGCCTGGAACCCCGGTAACGGAGAATATGGTAATTGAACTCAATCTGGAATAAAAACTTTACAGCCTTTAAAAACAGATTTCCCCAGCTTGTTCAGCTAACTGGTTCACAACCTGTAGCACCGGAAAAAATCTGGAAGCTTGAAAATGCAAAAAATGGAATGATTACAGGAAGTGAGGGTGGAGTAAGACTTCATTCTGCCTATAATCCTGAAAGAGAAGCCAGCGGTGCTTTAGCGCGTGATGAAGTTTTTTCAAAATCTTCGATTGTATTTTATGGTTTTGGTTTTGGATATCATGTAATTGAATGTGCCAGACTTTTAAAAGAGAAGAATAAAAAGGAAATCCGGCTTGTTTTAATTGAACCGGATATTGAACATTTTTTTGCGGCAATGAGCCTTCTTGACTGGACTTCTGTTTTTGAGGTTGAAAAGCTTATCCTTGCAGTAGGAGCACCGGCAGAATCTGTTTTGCCTTTACTTGAAGATGCTTCTAAGGTTAATATTGGAGAAACCGGTGTTTCAGATGCTGCTTTTTTTGATATTCCGGCTTTTACTGCGCATGCGGCTCCATATTTTGATACAGTCCGTTCTATTATAAAACGTAATCAAAGAAAAAATGAAATAAACGCAGCAACTCTGAAAAAATTCGGAAGACTATGGTGCAGAAACAGTTTAAGTAATCTTTCAAAATACGGGCAGTTTGGTGGAGTAGAATGTCTTGAGAATAGGGCCATTTGCGGGGACCAGGCTCTTCCTTTTTTGATAATTGGAGCCGGACCTTCGCTTGAAGCTCTCCTTCCATATATTAAGGAGCTTCAGGAACGCTGTATCACAGTTTGTGTTGAAACAGCTTTGCGTGCTCTTTTAAGGGCTGGCCTTCAGCCTGATTTTGTTATTTTGACGGATCCCCAGTTCTGGGCTTACAGACATATTGCAGGATTGAGCTCTCCGCAGAGCATTTTTATTACAGAGGTTAGTGCGTACCCGGCTGTTTTCCGTTTTACCTGCAAAAATATTTTAATGTGCAGCTCACAATTTCCTGTGGGTGCCTTTACGCAGAATAAACTTGGGCTGAATCCGGGGGACCTTGGTACCGGAGGCTCTGTAGCTTCCAGTGCCTGGAACTTTGCCCGTTTGTGCGGAGCCCGCGAAATATTTACTGCTGGTCTGGATTTTGCCTTTCCGGGAAAACAAACTCATATAAAAGGCAGCTCTGCTGAACAGACTTACCATACTCTTGCAAGCCGCCTGATCAGTCCGGACAAGTTTACAGCAGGCTCTCTTTACAGCGCGAATGCAGTTACCGGCACCGACTATTCAGGGGAGCTGGTGCTCACTGACAGCCGCATGAAAATGTTCGCCTGGTGGTTCGAAGCCCGGCTCGCCGCCTGTCCTGAAACTAAAACCTATACACTGGATCCCCGAGGTCTTTCAGTGCCGGGCATCGCCGCGGCCGACCCCGCAGACCTTTTAAGACGTCCGCAGATAACTTCCCGCAAACAATCCTTCCTCGCCGCGGCGGCCACCGCAAAATCCCCGCTGACCCAAGCCCAGCTTGCAGAGCTCGAAAAACTCTCCGCATCCTTCCCCCTCGAAGCTTTTCTGGCAGAATATCCATTCTTACGCGAGTATCTGTAATATTTATTTCTCTAAACCAGCCCTTATTATCTTCCGATACTTGAAGCATGGAAATAATAAGTTACGTTCAGGATAATTCCCGTACAAGAGCTTTTAGACCGCTGAAAACCTTTCGGCCGCTAAAAACCATGGCTGTGCCGGAATTACAGTTCAGACATAAAGAGCGGGCCAGAGCCGCTTCCATAACAGCAAATATTTTTTCTCCGGAGCTGAAAAGCTTTTCTGCGCAGAAAATTCGCAGTGATTTTTCTGTACGTACTTTTTTTAAGTATGTAGGCAGTCAGGTTTCGCAGGCCGGAGCATATATAAAGGAAAATGCAAAAAAAATTGCAGTAATTGCCGCTGTTTCAACAGCTTTCGCCGCTGCCTTATTTTTTGCCTTCAGACTTATAAATCATCATATTAATCATACAGGTCCTTTACCGCTCCAGAATGAAAGCGGAGATGATATTGAAATCCTGAATAGGCTTATGGCAACTTTTGCTCTGGAAGGCAGAATTGATTATGATGAAACAGGAAATCTTATTGATGTTGAGACCTCTGTAAATGCAAACTTTACCCAGCCGGTTTCTTACCAGACTTATAAGGTTCGTTCCGGTGATACAATCAGTGGAATTGCAAAGAAGTTTGGCCTTACTAATATTTCAACTTTGATTTCTGTAAATGATATTGGAAATGTACGCCAGCTTGCGGCAGGACAGAAGCTTAAAATACCTTCAATTGACGGAATTATTTACACAGTAAAAAAAGGCGACAGTCTGAGCAGCATTACTGAAAAATACAAAATCAGCATGGAGCAGTTGCTGGATGTAAATGAGCTTACCAGTGAAACTCTTACAGCTGGTCAGCAGCTCTTTTTACCGGGAGCCGCAATGGATGCAACCTCTCTGCGAAACGCAATGGGTGAACTTTTCCGTCTTCCAATTTCGGCTCAGTTCCGCTGGACTTCTCCGTACGGCTACAGAATAGATCCGATTTCCGGAGTAAAATCATTCCATACAGGAACAGATATGGCTTGTCCTACAGGAACTCCGATTCTTGCGGCAATGAGCGGAAAGGTTGTAAAAACCGGTCAGACTAGAGTTTACGGAAACTATGTAATTCTGGACCATGGCAACGGATACCAGACTGTGTACATGCATATGTCAAAAATTATTGCAAGTACAGGCCAGTGGGTTAGTCAGGGAACAAGAATTGGACTTGTTGGTTCAACAGGTTATTCAACAGGTCCTCATCTGCATTTTACAGTTTATAAAAATGGAAAACTAATAGATCCGATGACGGTACTCAAGTAAGCCTAAAATCGAAGAACCGTTAAAAAATGGGCTGCGACAGCGGGCCATTTTAGGTTCATCGAAAAAATGGCTCAGAGGCAAGCTGTGCTTGCCGACTTTAAATATGAGAGGTTAATTTTATGTGTATCTGCGGTGGCTGTGGAAAACTAATCGATAACAAATTTTATTATTGCCCATGGTGTGGTTATTCACGTGTGGAAACAGAAAAAGAAGATAGCAACGCCCTTCGTTATGCAAAATTTAAACAAAAACAATTTGAAAAACGCTATAATCAGATAGAGAAGATGGAAGAACAGCTTGATGACCTTGAGCATGAGCTTTCTATCCTCGTATTAAGTGCGGAGATGCATAAATGAAAAAAACAGGTATTCTGTGTCTTGTAATCAGTCTTTTTTCATTCTCACTTATTGCCGGAACTTCCTTTGGAAACCCGGACTTAAATCAGAATGATGAGATTTTATTTACAGTTCGGCATAATATGGTGGGAACCAGCTCTTATAAATCTCTTTTTCATGTTGCCTTAAAGGATGGTAAACCGGATGGCAGCCCGGAAGTTATTACCTGCTTCCCTGAGCAGATGGAACTTCTTTCTGGAGGAGATGAGCTTCAGATCAGAAACAGATACGGAATTGCCCGTTATTCAAATAAAAGCGGCTCTTTAAAATGGATTGAAAAAACTAATGAGATGCCGGAAAACATTGTTCCTGTTGTACCTTATGCAGTAAGTCCTGATGGAAAATATTTCTGCCGCATAGAGAGAACTTCCATCTTTTCTGGAAACCTTGTTCTGGTAAGCACACAGACAGGAAAAACAAGTATCTTGTGCGAGGGTGTTTTAAACTCTTATGAAGACCTCCCTGTAAAATGGGCACCTGACAGCACTGTCTTAATTTATGAAAAAAACAATTCGGTTTTCTTTTGTAATCCAGATGCAGTTTTGCGCGGCGTTGAAATTGATGAACGCTACCGAAAGGTAGGAAGAGGAAGTATCAATTCAGTTTACTGGGCTTCTTCAAAATATCTTGCATACATTGACGACTATCTGCTTTATAAAATTAATACTAAAGAATTATATACACTCGGTTTGTATTCCGGAATAATCGGGCAGGGTAAACCTATGGGCCGTCTGCCATTCCAGTTTAATCCGCTTACAGATAAGTTCAGCTGTAATGGTGAAGTAACTTCTGCTCTTGTTACACAAAACGGCAGACTCTTTACGTATCTTGTTGTTCGTTCTGCTTCCTGCGATTATATGGACGTAATTTATTCCAGACCCTATACAGAATCGAATGCATCTCTTGTTGCTTCTTATGTTTTCTGGGATGCAGCCGGAAAGCCTGTTCTCTGGCAGGAAAAGCTTCCTTATGACGGAATAAAGGAACATGGTTCGGTTTATAAAATTGATTCACAGGCCCAGCAGGTGCTTGAAATAGAAGATTCAGGAAAGCCTTTTGTTTCACCAAATGGAAGCAAGGTAATGTTCTTTGCCGGCTCTACTGTATATGTTTATGATATGAATAGCTGGAAGCGGCTTGCAGTACTTACCGGTGAAAAGGTTGTTTCTGCAATCTGGACTGATGATTCTAATCTTATCGTCGGCGGAGAAAAAAGCATCCGCAAATGGAATATTTTTGCAAATAAGTTTGAAACAATTACTCTTTCGTCTGTAAGTGCGGGTTATTGGGATACCTCTGATTATTCAATAATTGCTGATACAGGAAATGAAACATATTACAGATATGATTCTAAGAGAAGAACCTGGTCAAAGGCTGACATTACAGGTACTGTTACACCGGTTAAGCAGAACGGACGTTACAGAGTATTCATTGGTACAACACCTAATAAGAATTACGATAATGCTCTTTATGTACGCTCCCTGAGCAAGAGGGCAGTAACAGTTCCTTTGTATAAGGAAAGCACAAAAAAGACAACAGAAAAGAAAAAGGTTGCACTTGCAATTGAGCTTTATGATAATGCAGACGGACTTCCTTTGATTCTTTCTGAGCTTAAGAAGTTTAATGCAAAAGGAAGCTTCTTTGTAAATGGAGAGTTTATCCGCAGATATCCTGCTGAAACAAAACAGATTGTAACAAACGGACATCTATGCGCTTCAATGTTCTTTACAACTGCAAATCTTACAGAAAACAGCTTTGTAATTAATGAAGATTTTGTACGCCGTGGTCTTGCAAGAAATGAAGATGAATTCTATGACTGTACAAAAACAGAGCTTACACTTTTCTGGCATGCTCCATATTACAATACTACTCCTGATATTATTAAGTACGGTGAAAACGCCGGTTACACCTATATTCATTCAAGTACAGATATTTCTGAATTTAATAACCCTGATATGGATCCTGAAAAACTGATTAAGAAGTATCTGCTTGCACTTGAAAAATCTAACGGTGGAGTTGTTTCTATTGTTGGTGGATTCTCGCAGAGTAATCATTCCAGACCACTCTATAAATATATGGCTCTGCTTATAAGTGCTCTGCTTGATAGTGGATATGAACTGGTTGATTTGAATTCGTTATAATAATTGTCATGTTCGGGCTTGACCCGGACATCTAGGATTGTCTGGCTTGTCTAGATTGCCGTGTCAAGCACGGCAATGACATTTATAGCCTTATTCTTCGTCTTGAAATCTATCACGGTAAGAGCCGTAGCCGTCTTCTTCTTCTACATCATCATAAGGCTCGTCAACGTCTTCTTCTTCCTTAAAGACATCGTCGTAGTACAAATCTGCATCATCATCGAATTCATCAAGAGCTTCGTCGTCTTCGTCATAGTCGTCGAAGTCATCCTCAAAATCTTCATCATATTCATCGTCGAAATCATCGCCGTATGAAAAAGACATAGTTAATTCTTCATAATCTGAATCAGCAAACATAAAAACCCCGCCTCGTTTTTGTACTGACTGTTAAACTCACTTTTCTACAATATAAAGTATCCGTGCAGAAAAGTAAATAGAATTTAGACTGATTTATTTAGAAAAATTCACGGTTCATTGATGTATTATTGAATGAATTGCAGACTTTTTCGATACATTAAGTGAACGATAAAAATCTCCAGCTGTGGGACCCGCAGATGGAGATTTTTTTGATTTAGTGTACATATCGAAAAAGTTTGACTAGTCGTTAAAGTAGGGTATAA
>JAEEGJ010011031.1_pt1 | contig 23140 bp, 15 predicted proteins | sample 8958761 | NCBI WGS metagenome assembly JAEEGJ01 (sample SAMN16246546, study PRJNA631951) | gut metagenome | biome: gut microbiome; feature: rumen; material: RS-attached | host: Bos | place: Iran: Karaj | collected 2018-10 | reverse complement strand
CACTGTCATTTCGGAGTTCAATTCCTCCGAATCTTGGTCTATTTTGACCGACATAGAGCGATCTATCAAAGCCAAAATAGAAGCAGTTGGTACACCGTTGAAGGAATGGGATATTTCCATCAACTATGGAATCAAGACAGGATTCAATGATGCATTTATAATTGATTCAACTAAAAGGGAACAAATACTATTCAATTGCCGAACAGAGGAAGAGAGAATACGGACTGAGGCAATCATTCGACCGATATTAAGGGGCCGCGACATCAAACGGTATGGTTATGACTTCGCCGACCAATATATCATCGCGACATTCCCTTCAAGACATTATAACATAGATGATTATCAAGCTCTTAAAAAATATCTTCTCAGTTTTGGCATTGAGCGGTTAGAACAAACTGGAAAGGAGTATTATATTGACGGAGAAAAAGTTAAAGCCAGAAAAAAAACGAACAATAAATGGTTCGAAACACAAGATAGTATTAGATATTGGGACGATTTTCTAAAGCCAAAAATCATTTGGAAACGAGTTGGATCTATTCTTCGTTTTTCGTATGATGAGGAAGGATTGTATGGTTTAGATAGTACATGCTTTGCCGTAGGAGAGGAAATAGCTTACATTTGTTGCTTCCTTAATTCTTCAATGGGCCATTATTTATTGAATGGGGCTCCAAGGACAGGTACAGGAGACCTATTAATCAGTGTTCAAGCTGTTGAACCTATAAAAATACCATTAATAACTTCAGAATTAAACGAAACCTTTAAAACAATAATTGATAAAGCATTATCCAATCCTGATGCTATAATTGATGAAGAAGTTGATAATATTATATTCAGTTTGTATGGATTAACCGATGAAGAAAAAGAATTTCTCATTACAAATTTCCGAGGATAAATTCCGTTTCATCGTCTGTTAATCCATATTTTGCGCATATGACCTTGTCTATTTGAAGCTCTAATGATTCGCAATTTGTATTTGATGCGAGTCGAGTGTTCACCATAGTTTCAATGCTTAAATCATAAGAAAGCAAGGGCAATAACTCCACGGTATATTTTAACCAGCGGTTGGTTCCTACTCCTGATGAAGTGCCAATACAATTCTTGAAATACCAATGAATAAGTTTCGAGTTCAAAAGTCCTAAAATATGAGACAAATGTTGACCTGTCAAAAAGAATACCGTATTAAGAGGAATGTAATCATCGCAAATTGCGAATTTTGATTCATCAGACAATTCTATCCACACTATTTTTGTCTTATTCAAATCGTCCAGATAAGCGCAATTCCTCAAATTGTATGGTGTGTCTCCTTGATCGGCTCTCGGCATAACTTTATCCCAATAACAATCAAGATGTTGCTTTATGGCTGGGTAGTCTTCTATATGAATGCGTTCCAATTTGCCTTTTATACCGTTATGTGTATTAATTAGCCACAAATCAGCCCAATTATACCTATACCGTGCTACATCCCTGCCGCGAAGAATCGGTCGAATGATTGCAGCCGTTCTTTCACGTTCCTCATCATTGACGCATTTTTCAAGGATTTCATCTCTTTTTTCTGAGTTGATAATGAAGGCGTCGTTATAGCCTGTTAATACTCCGCGATATATATTTACATTCCATTCTTTTATAGGTTTTCCTATTGATTCAACTTTTTCTTTAATGCTTAATTCTATCTCGCTCAATATAGACCATGCATCTTTCCTGAAACTACAGTATTGGGTATGTGTCGTTATATAATTGCTCAATTTGTTGACTTCAAATTCGTTTCTTTTTATTGAGCAGGCTTTTGCTTTGTTTTTAGTATTGGTATTGATTACGGACAAGATATTGACATCTACAGTTGCGGTGTCAAATACTTTGAAACCAGCAAAGTCAACCAAAAGCCATGGTTGGTATTTCTCAGATAGTAGGGTTCGTAAGGACTCACCATAAGCCGATTTCATCCATCCATTTGACGTAATGAAAGATAACAACGCCCCTGGTTTCAGCAATGCCATACCCATTTCATAAAACAGGCAGTAAATATCGCCAGTGCGCTCGTAGGTCTGGTAATTCATTTTTTGGAGCGCATCGGCATCGGCACCCATTTTCTGAAGTTGGATATACGGCGGATTGCCAATGATGCAGTCAAAGCCGATAAACTTGCCGTTTTCATCAAGCACTTCCGGGAATTCAATTCGCCACTCGAAAGCATCCACAAAAACCTTATTGTCATGAATCTCATCGATCTCTTTTTGAAGCTTGGCGATCTTGTTCTGCAAGTCTTTCGCTTTTTTGTCGCGTGCCGCCTGTTCCTTCTTGCTAATCTCAAAGAGTTGTGGCGCTAACAAATCGTTTAATTCACTCTCTAGTTTTTGCTTGTCCTTCAGTTTTGGATCATTCTGCCCAATTTGAGTGCGAAGGTTCCCTTTAATCTGCTGTAAATAATCCACAAGGGTTTTCTTCTCATCCTTGCTGTGCGCATTCTTATATTTGTTGACCGCTTGACAATAATCGCTTATAGAAATACCGTTTTTGCGAAGTATTCCAGAGATGTCCTGAGTTAAATCGAAGCGGTGCAACAATGAATTGCCCACTTTAATATTGATGTCGATGTTAGGAAGTGTTTCCAACTCGTTGAAACTGCTTTCCTTTGTGTAATAGGCATTTTTCAGCAACTCAATCCAAAGTCGAAGACGGCAAATGTTTACCGCATTGGGATTCAAGTCTACACCGAATAGACAGTTTTCGATGATTTTGCGTTTTTCGTTGAAAAGGGTTTCCTGTATGCGCTGACTTTCAGGATTGCCTGGAATATAGGAAAAAGGATTGCCGTCCTCGTCGGAAACAAGGAGTTCGTCGTTCTCGATGTCGATGCTGTATTCTTGTTTCTTGATTCGTTTGCCAGTGCTGTCAACCAATATTCCTAGGTCGTATTTGGTACGGATGATTTCGTTAAGGACGGAAACGAGGAAGTGGCCAGAGCCAACGGCAGGGTCGCAAATATGCATGGAATCAACAATGGCATTGGCACGTGCAAGGTCATCTATGTCCTTGTTTTTGAGGGTGTCATAGTCCTTGCAAGACCAGTCCATTTCTTCATTGAAACGTCGAACTACTGTCTGTTGGATAGCTTCGCGGCTCATATACATGGTAACGGCTCCAGGAGTGAATACGGAACCGTCTTTGTGACCATTGATTTTTTCGAAAATCAAACCGAGGACAGAAGCATTGATAAGGGTCTTTGCCTGCTCTTGAACTTCTTCAGAACCTTCGCTTGCGAAGTCGTATGCGTCAAGGAATTCGAGCAAATAACGGAGCGTTGGGAGCTGCTTGTAGCGGGGCTTTGAGCCATCTTTGAGAATTGTGCCGGCAAAAAGAGGAAGCTCGCTGTTGTCCAACCCACTAATCTTTATGGTTTGACGTTCCAATTGGCTCACCTCAAACAATGAACTGTTAAGATATGGCACCTTTCTATACTTTTCATTGATTGAATCGGACCTGTCGGAAACACGTTTGGCAAGAACCTGGAAAAACAGTTTGTTCAATTCGTCATAATCTGGAATGACGGAAGGTTTCATAAATGCATACGTACCATCACCTTTATGATATTTGACAAGTTGTGCTTCCAGTAATTTCAGGAACAAAACCCGGTTGATCCAATTTATGGTCAGAGCAAGGGCCACATTGAAAAGTTGCTCCTCGCGGTTTCCTCCGTAGGAAAAACGATTTTTAACATCATCCAAGCAATCTTCGCTATCCAAAATATTGATTGCGTTTTCGAGGATGGATGCTTGGTGACGTTCGCTCTTGTTGCGACGGGTGATGATGCGTTTGTGGCTGTCCTTCTCCTCAACCTCTTCGAGTCCAATGATGTACAATAGCTCACTATAGAACTTGGTGTTGAGCGAGTTGCTGTCGCTTTGGAAGCGTTTCTTAAGAAGATGCTCTGGGCTGAAGAATTTAAACAACTCGATGAGGCGTTTGTCGTTGCCAGATTCAAGGTGAACTTTATATTTTCGGATGTCAAACCATGTGAAGGTCAGTTGGTCAACCACCTGAGCAATAAAGTCAGCTGCAATTTCTTTGTAGAAAAAGTTTGTCTTCTCGGATGTTAGTTCTCCTGCATTGAATTCCTCAAAACGTTTGATGAGTTTTTTGTTGGAGTAGAACAAACGTTCAAACTCCTGAGCATCGAAAACGAAAAACTCGTAGACGTTGGTGACCACAAGTTGTTTGAGTTGGAAATTTTTCTTCGTGTGCCGCTCTCGAAGGTAATATAGAAGCAACTCTTGTAAGGCTTTCCGATTAAGGTCTTCCCTTGTAATCATCTCTGATACGTTGGTAGGCTTCTTCACCTCGAAGATAACGCCCACAGGATTGTCGATACTATTGCCCAAATGGATTGCGCAGTCGATATCTCCGTTGGGTGAAACTTTGAAGTCTTGCCCATAAAACGACAACTTTAGGAAATCCATAAGGTCACCTTTGAGTTTTTCTTCGGTGTTGATGGTCGAAATCTGCTCATAAAGGATATTTAGCTGTTTTTTGAATGTATCGAAAACTGTGCGGTCAACAGGAATCTGCCGATAGGCTTTATTCAATGATTTGGCAATAGTGAGTTCTAACATAGGATAATATGATTAAGGTGTCAAAAATACGAACATTTTTCCGATTGTTGAATAGAAATCATAATAACTGATTTTGCTTTGGTAGGCGAGGCCATCATGCTGGCCATGCGGACGGCGGTGGAGTGGAAACTTACAACAACTCCAACGGATTGATTTGCAGGAAATCTTCTGCTTTGAGGCCTCCTTCGCCGACAACAAGAGCTTTCACGCTCTTGAACTGTTTGCGGAACTCGCCCAAACCCGAATTGCTGTCGTCGGTATTGCTTTTCACCTCAATGGCAAGAAGTTGCCCGTTTTTCTCCAATACATAATCCACCTCACGGCCTGCCTTGTCGCGCCAATAGTAGGTTTTGTATCGTCCTGCAGTGGCGCCATTAATAATATAGGCACCGATGGCCGACTCGAACAGCCTTCCCCACAGACGCGAATCAGCAATCGCCTCACCAAAACGCTTCCCACAATAGATGTTCTTCAACGCATTGTTGAAAACCTGATACTTCGGCACACTGTTTCGCTTCCTCGCAACATCGGCGGAATACTTGCCCAAGGTGCGCACCAAGCCCGCCTCGCCCAACAGTTCGAGATAAACAGCCAAGGTGGTCACATTTCCTGCGTCTTGCAACTGCCCCATCATCTTTGTCAACGACAATTCCATGCCCGAATAGGCCGAAGCCAATTCAAAAGCCTGCCGAAGCAAGGCTGGTTTCATCACTTTCACTCCCTGCAAGATGTCTTTGTTGATGGTGGCCTCAATGATGGAGCCCGTGATGTATTCTAACCATCGGTTCTCGTCATCAATCAAAGGTGCAGCACCTGGATAGGCACCGAAATATATGTACTGCTCCAAACTAAAACCAAAAGCCTCACGCATCTCGGGATACGACCAATGCGGCATCACGATGCGCTCAAAACGCCCCATCAGGCTGTCGGCCAATCCATAGTCGAGCATCACCCGAGATGAGCCAAGCAACACCACCTTGATGTTCACATCGTTGAAGGTGTCGGCATCCCATTCTTTCTTAACGGCTTCGCTCCACGAATCAATCTTCTGCACCTCGTCGATAACAAGTATGTATTCCTCGGCACCTTCCGTCTTCATCTTTCGCCGCGCCGTTTCCCAACACTCACTGATCCAAAACAGATTGCCTGCTGGTACTGCATCGGCCGTAAACATGGAATAAGGTTGTGAAATATCGGCCAAAACCTGCCTCACCACTGTGGATTTACCTACCTGACGCGGCCCCATAACCACCTGAATGAACTTTCTCGGTTCTTCAATTCTTTTTTTATTATTTGATATTCAGACCTTTGAAACATATTATATCTTTTTACTCAATAGATTGAGTAATTTTACTCAACAGATTGAGTAGTTTTACTTCATGGGGAAAATTACACATTTTTTTCAAACTGCAAGAGGTAAAAGGGAAAACTTAAACGCCGCAGGCATACTTTTCAGGGCGACTTTCAGGAAATCTTCAGTCTTCAGGCTACCGTCGCCAACGACGAAGATTACATCGAGATGAAACTTTTCTTGGAACTTGTCCAGCCTTTCAGCACTTTTCATCTATTATTTAGAAATGGGGCGACAGCTGACATCAATTTCCCCATAAAAAACAATTTGTTTAGATGTAATAAACAAAAATAATGAAATTTGTTTAATGACACTAAACAAAATACAAATCTTTCAAGTAAAGACTTCCAATTCATTGAAGTAATTCCAGCATGGAAGTGGCTTCTGGAATGACCCTCCATTTGGCCAACTCCATACTACAATCCCTAAAAAACTACAACATTTCCACCGGATTGATTTGCAGGAAATCCTCGGCCTTCAAGCTATCTTCCTCAACGATGGAGGTGATTGCATCCTTTCAGCCTCACCCAATCCCATACTTCTCCGCCAACAAATCCATCAATTCGTCGGTTTGGGCCATGAATTGGGTGGCGTCTTCTTTCCAGTTGGGATAGTCTTCTTCTGTCTCGTCCTTGCCACGCATGGCGTTCATTCTGGCTAAGAAGGTGGTGTCGCGCTCCAGCTGGATGAACATGGGCAGCATCTTGTGGCAAAGCGCTTGCATCTCCACGAAATCTGACTGCTCAATCAAAGTGTTCATCGAAACCAGATCGTTGGCCGTTGACTGCACAAAGACGGTCAAGATGTCGGTCATGGCTTCCTTGTCGTTGCCCATCATTTCGCTGAAGGCCGGGAAATCGGGGAAGGCGGTGTCTTCTTCGTTCTCGCTTGTGGCGACGCTACCGAAGAGGCTCTCCAACTGTTTCAGGTTGAACGGTTTTTGGAGGAACCCGTCAAAGCCTTCTTTTTTGGCTTTCTCGTTGGTGTATTCGATGCGACCGGTCATCAGGATGACGGGCTTGTTGGCGTCAGCCTCCTTGAAGATGTGTAGGATGTCGTTGCCAGTGAGGGCACCCATCTCACGGTCGGTGAGGATGTAGTCGTAATCGGCAATCTGCGCTACGGCACCCTCGACGTCGCTTTTCGACCTGCAGGGGATGGCTTGGTGCCCGAGGCGGTGCAACATGGTGTCGATGACGGAAAGAAGGGTGTTGTCATCGTCGATAATCAGAATGTTCAGGCTCTTTTTGTTGTCAACGACCTCTTCTTTGGGTTGCGACTCCACGCCTCCCACGGGGATCCTGACCTCGAAATGCGAGCCTTTGTCGACTTCGGATTCGATTTGGATCTGGCCTCCGAGGAGGTCGACAAGACCTTTGACGACCGACATGCCATAGCCGCTACCTTCGGCGAACTGGTTGTAGGTTTCGATACGTACGAAGGGCTTGAATACTTCTTCCAACTTGTCAGGCGGAATGCCTACCCCAGTGTCGGTGATGTCGAAAACGATCAGGTTGCGCCCCATGCGTGCCTTGAAGGTGACGCTACCTTCCAAGGTGTATTTGACGCCATTGGAAATCAGGTTGCTGAGTATCTGTTTGATTTTCAGTCGGTCGGAAAGGATGGTGCAGTCCTCTTCGATGGAAGGCTCGTAGATGAATTGCAGGTTTTTGTGGCGGGCAATGGGTTCAAACATCTCGGCGGTCTCGTCACAGAGTTGGCGCAGGTTGAAGGCTTCGTTGCTGACTTTCAGCTTGCCTTGTTCGAGGCTCGAGAACTCCAAGAGGTTGGTCAGCAGGTTGAGGATGTGGTCGGCGGATTGCTGTATGGAGCTGAATTCTTTCTCGTTCTTCGACTTGTCCATGAGCTCCACGTTACCCATGATGGAACTCAGCGGGGTCTTGATGTCGTGGGTGACGGAGAGCAGCAGTTTGTGGCGGCTCTCCATGATTTCCTCGGTCTTCCGTTTGGCTTCTTCGGCAGCGCGACGGGCGCGATAACCTTTGTTTACGTCGCTGATTATCAGTATAATGAATATAATGATAAGTCCAAGCGTGACGGCACCGATGAGGATGGAGTAACGTGTGTTTTCTTGGATGATTTCCTCGCTTTTTTCGATTTCCTTGATGGTGGAGTCGAGGATTTCCTGGTTAAGGCGAATGAGCAGGGAGGAGATTTGTTCAGAGAGTTCGTTGTCGGCCTTCACCAGCTCCTGCGTTTTCTTCTCGTATTGCTTGATCTTGTTCCAATACTCGGTCTTGGCCTTGTCGGAGAGCACGCGCAGGTTGGCGAGGATGTTGACGGAGTCTTGGCCTTGGTGCTGGATGCGTAGCGTGTCGCTCCGTTCGATGGAGACATGCACCAGGCTGTCTCCCTGCTCCTCCGATGAGTCGAAGACCTGGCCGACGCGTTGCCAGAAGCTCTTTTTCTCCGCTTTCTTTGGCACGTGGATGATGGTGTCTTTCGACACGGTGGTGACCACAATCTCCTCTTCGGGCTTCGGGGGCCGGTAGTCGTCGATGGTGCGGTCGAATTCGGCCAAGGGGTTGAAGTCGTGGAACTGTTTCGACAACTCGTTGCTAAGTCTGCCTTTGCTCCTGATGAGGTTGTCTATCTCGTTTACCATCAATTTGTTGTCTTCGCTGATTTCGAATAATAGCAGCGAGTCGGTTTGGTTCTTGATGGCATCGCGGTAAGCGTTGAATTCACGTCTGTATTTGGCCTGTTCGGTGAAGGCGTAAAGGTTGGCCGCATTTTGTGCGGCATGCACGTTCTTGGTGAAGTTGTTGACCCAGTTGAGGGCGTCGTGTTGCGTGTTGATGTTGGAGCGTTGGTTATCGATGCTCTTTCTCAGGTTGAAGATATAGTAAAACAAAGCCGCGCAAAGGGCAATGACGAACAGGTAGGTGATGACCACCTTCCAACTCGTCCTGCTCCCGCTGGGGTATTCGTTTTGGCTTTTCTTCGACATGATGCCGCAAAAATAGAACTTTTTTCATAAATTTGCCGCACTTTTAATCACTTAACCTATGAACAAAAAGAAGTTGTTCCTGCTGCTTGGCCTTTTGGCTGTGGTTTTATGGCTTACTCTTTGTAATCGCTCCAAAAAAGAGCCCCAGCAAGCTGAAACGAGAAAAACCGAAAAGGCCACAACGGCGGGCGATGCCGAAATCGTCATCCTGTCGGTCAACGACATGCATTCCAGCATCGACATGTTCCCAAAGTTTGCTACGATGGTCGACAGCTTGCGTGCCGTTTATCCTGACCTGCTGCTCTTTTCGGCAGGCGACAACCGCACGGGCAATCCTGTCAACGACCAATACGAGCCCGTCAACTATCCCATGATCGAGCTGATGAACCGCATGGGCTTCGACCTTTGTACTGTGGGCAATCATGAGTGGGACGGTGATGTCGACAATTTAAGGAACGACCTTGAAAGGGCCAAGTTTCCCTTCCTCTGCGCCAATGTGTACGACTTCCAGAAGGTCGGCCTCGATTTCAAGCCTTTTGTGACCTTTGAGCAACAAGGTGTGAAGATGACGGTGGTGGGCATGATTGAAATACGCCACGACGGCATCCCCGGGACGCACCCGGATAGGGTAAAAGATGTGAGGTTTAAGAATGCCAAAGTGGTGTTGCCCGAATACAAATATCTTAGGAACGAAAACGATGTGGTGGTTCTGCTTTCGCATTGTGGCTTAGAGGACGACATGGAACTTGCCCAGGCCAATCCTTGGCTCGATGCCATCATCGGAGGCCATTCCCACACTTTGATTGAAAGGCCGTCTGAGACCAATGGCGTGCTGATCACCCAGTCGGGTTCGCACTTGAAATACGCTACCTTGGTGAAGCTGAAGGTGAAAAACCATAAGGTGATAGGGAAAGAGGCTGTGGTCCTTGATGTCAACAAAGTGCGCAAGGAGAAGCCTGAGATCAAGAAGCTGGTGAATGAGTTTAATGACGCACCCGCCTTGAATGAGCCTCTCGCCGTGGCAAAGACGAAGTTCGAGACGCCGCAGGAGCTGGGCTGCATGATGACCGATGCCATGCGTGAGATGAGCGGCGCCGATTTTGCCTTCCAAAACACTGGCGGTGTGCGTATCAACTTCCTGAAGAAAGGCCCCATCACCGTGAAAGACGTCTACAGCATCGACCCGTTCAACAACGAAGTAGTGGTGTTTGAGATGACAGGTGCCCAGGTAAAGAGGTTCATCGTGAATAGTTTCCGCAAAAACGGCGGATTCCCTTCGTTCGTGTCGGGCATGACCTATTCCGTCGATGAAGACGGCCGCAACGTTTGGATTGAGATGGAAAGGGAAAACTTCTCGACGAAGAAAATATATAAGGTGGCGATGAACAGCTACATGGCCTCGACGGTTGAGATTGAGAGCGAGGACGATGGCCAAAGCATGTTCATGACCTCAGAGGAGATGATGATCGAGTTTTTGCGTAAGCATAAGGCAGTTGATTATCAAGGTGTTGTGAGAACTAAATAAAAATGTGTTTGCAGGAAAAAAAGAGTTTTTGTATTTTTGCCGCTCGATTTTTGAAGAATTGATGTCAAAAAAGATGAAAAAAGCATTAGTTGTTTTTGCAATTGCCTTATTATTAGTCGGTTGCAATCGTAAGAAAGAAGTCAAATTGATTCCTGCCGAAAACTTCAACACGGAAGTGGAGGGCAAGAAGGTGTCGCTTTATACCTTGCACAATGGTTTTTTGACGATGCAGGTGACCAATTATGGTGGCCGTGTGGTAGCCCTTTGGATGCCCGACAGACGCGACAGCTTTGAGGACATCGTCCTGGGTTACGACCATATCGACAAGTATTTGAACAACAACGGCGAACGTTATCTTGGTGCCGTGGTCGGACGTTGCGCCAACCGCATCTCCAATGGTTCATTCACATTGGATAGTGTTGCCTATCAACTGACCAAGAACGACGGAGAGAACACGCTTCATGGTGGTCTCATTGGTGCCGACAAGCGCGTTTGGGATGTGACTTCGGCCAACGACAGCGTCATCGAGATGCATACGGTTTTTGCCGATGGTGAAGACGGCTTCCCTGGCAACCTCGATGTGACGATGAGCTACACGCTGACGCATGACAATCAATTCCAGATCCGTTACAGCGCCACTACCGATGCGCCTACGTTGTGCAACTTCTCCCACCATTCCTTCTTCAACCTTTTGGGTGAGGGCAATGGCAGCATCCTCGACCACGAGCTGCAGATCAACTCACGTTATATGACTACCATTGACGAGCACTTGATTCCCAATGGCAAGTTCTCTGGCGTGAAGGAGACTCCGTTCGATTTCCGTGAGAAGCACCGTATCGGTGACAACATCGCTACCGACGACGAGCAGCTGAGAAACGCCAGGGGTTACGACCACAACTGGATTGTGGACAAGACCGACGTCAAGGCCTACACTTGGAACGCCACGCTGACCGAGCCTAAGAGCGGTCGCGAGATGCAGCTGTGGAGTGACCAGGTGGGCATGCAGTTCTATAGTGGCAACTTCTTCAACGGCAAGGGTACGGGCAAGTGCGGCAAGTCGTTGAACTATCGTGAAGGTCTGGCTCTTGAGCCTCAGTTCTTCCCGGATGCCATCAACCACGAGACCTTGTCGCCCAAGCCGATCTTGAGACCTGGTGAGGAGTACCACCAACTCTGCATCTACAAGTTTGCGGTGCTGCCCAAGGAGAAGAAATAAGCTTGTTGAAGACAAAAAGTTGAAGCCTCGTGTCTGCAGATGCGAGGCTTTTCTTATTTTTGCGCTATCAAAACTACAAGCTATGCTGAAATTCAAATGCCCGTTATTGGTGGTTACTGACATGGAGAGATCCATTAACTTCTATGAAGAGGTGATTGGCGACCGCGTTGAGATGAACTTTGGCGAGAACGTCCAGTTCAAAGGCGGCTTTGCGCTGCAAGAGATGAAGAAGTGGAAGAAGATGATCCATAACGCAAAGGTGCGCAGGAATGGCAACGACGCCGAGCTATACTTCGAAGAGGAGGACTTTGACGATTTCATCGATTATTTGAGAGGCTTTTCCGAAATCCTGTATGTCCATGGCGTTGAAGAAACGCCGTGGGGGCAACGTGTTGTCCGCTTCTATGACCCTGACTTCCACATCATCGAGGTCGGCGAGCCTATGGATGCCGTCATCAAACGGTTGTTTGCATCGGGCATGACGGTGGAGCAGGTGTCGGAGAAGTCGCAATATCCCATCGAATACGTCAAGCGTTTTGCGAAATGAACTATCTGTCGGTCAACTCAATATCCAAGTCATACGGCATCAAGACGCTGTTTGCCGATGTCACCTTTGGTATTGAAAAAGGCGATAAGACGGCCTTGATTGCCACCAACGGTTCGGGCAAGTCGACGATGCTGAAGATCTTGGTGGGGCAGGAGTCGCCTGATTCGGGGACGATTACCTACGCCAATGACATCAAAATCGGTTATCTGGAGCAATTGCCCGTATATCCCGCTGGGACACGGATTTCCGACTTGTTGGCCGACCTCAGCGAGGAACAGCATCTTAAGGCGCGGCAATATTTGACGCGTTTTGCCATCACCAATCTGGAACAGTCGGTCGACGAATTATCGGGCGGACAGGTGAAACGCCTTGCTTTGGCCTTGGTGCTGCTGCATGAGCCTGATTTCCTTATCCTTGATGAACCTACCAACCATCTGGATGTGGAGATGGTGGAGTGGTTGGAGAAATTCCTCACCCAGTCGAGCATGACCCTGCTCATGGTGACTCACGACCGTTATTTCCTTGACCGGGTATGCAACAAGATCTTTGAACTCTATCAGGGCGTGATGTACACCCACAACGGCAACTTCGACTATTATGTGCAGAAGAGTCGGGAGCGAGAAGAGGTAAAGCGGGCCACAGCAGAGCGTAACAGCCAACTTTTGAAATACGAGTTGGAATGGATGCGCAGTACGCCTCAGGCGCGTACTAGCAAGTCGAAGAGCCGCATCGATGCCTTTTACGATTTGAAGGAACGTTCGCGATACCAAGAACAGGACGAGCGTCTTGAGTTTGGCCTGCAGATGCAGCGGCTTGGAGGCAAGATATTGGAACTCAGCAATGTGTCGAAGTCGTTTGGCGACTTAACGGTGCTCAAAGACTTCGACTATGTCTTCAAGCGTGGCGAACGCATTGGGTTGATTGGCAAGAATGGAGTGGGGAAGTCCACCTTTTTGAACCTCATCACCGGTGCGATGCAGCCTGACCGAGGTCGGGTGAAGACGGGCGAGACCGTGACATACGGCTACTACCGCCAGGAAGGCATACAATTTGACGAAAACAAAACTGTAATCAGCACTGTGCGCGATATTGCCGAGGTGATGACCTACGGCAAGGATAAGGTTTATACTGCCGACCAACTGTTGGCGCATTTCATGTTTCCCTACAAGATGCATCGCCAACCTGTGGCTTTGCTCAGCGGTGGTGAGAAGCGTAGGCTCTATTTGTTGACCATCTTGGTCCAGAACCCCAACTTCCTCATCCTCGACGAGCCCACCAACGACTTGGATTTGTTGACATTACAGAAGTTGGAGGACTTCCTTCAAGGCTACAAAGGATGTTTGCTCGTGGTATCGCACGACCGTTTCTTCATGGATCAGGTTGTCGACCAACTCTTTGTGTTCCAAGGTGATGGCGTGGTGAAGGGCTTCATGGGCAATTACAGCCAATACAAGGACTACTTGGATGCCAAGCAGCGGGAGGAACGCAAAGAGAAGTCGGCGCAGAAGAAAGAAGAGCCTAAGCCCATAAAGCAACGTGAGAAGGTGAAGCGTTCATTCAAGGAACAGCGTGAATACGAGATGCTTGCGCAAGAAATGGAAGCCCTTGAAAAAGAGAAAATAAGCCTCACAGAAGCCTTGAATAGCGAAACCGACTACCAAAAGCTACATGAGATGGGCAACCGCTTGCAGGAAATCAAGGACTTGTTGGACGAGAAAGAACTGCGATGGCTGGAATTGGATGAAATTGGAGGATGATAATACTTAATATTATGAGAGTCAAAAATATACTTATAGCTTTGTGCTTGTGTCTGGGCTTGTGTGCCTGCGACAATCGCGATGTGGATTATGACGTGGCCGTGCTCTTTATGAATAGGGCAGAGGGTGTCAACTTCTTCTCGCAGGGTGATGTGAACATCATTGCCGATAGCGATTTCAACATGGTGAACACGGGCTCCAGTCAGGTGGAGTTTGCCTTTGTGAAGGATTTGGTGTACCGTTTGAAGATGGTCAATAAAATTCCCAAAGACGGTTGGTCGGACACGATCGAGCACATCAACCTACAGGACGGCTATGTGGGACGCTTGCTTTTGGACGACGGCACCTACGAGTACTGCCGCTTCTGTGTCCATTCCATCGATTACGACATCAATGCGGACAAGTTTATCTTGTTCAAGTACCAGAGTAATTATGTGAAGAAATAAGGCTTCAAATCATCTTCTCAATATTCCAACTGAAAGCCCTCAGCCCCAAATCCGGGGTCTTGAGGTCTTTTTCGTGTAGTTGGTTGAGGATGCCGTCCACTTTGTCGTCGTCGACGATGCTGATGATAGCGTTGTTCAAGGTCGGCCAGGCATGGGTGCCGTAGTGCGGTTCACCCGTGTTGCTGCCGTGGCCTTTGATCTCATTCCATTCCGTGAAGCCTTTTACGCCATTGTCGTTGAGCGTGGCAGCTATCTCGTCGTAATATGCCTGATTATATGTTATGAGTATTGCTTTCATGATTAACGGATGTTTTCGGTTTTAGTTAAGGCTTCTTCGGCTTTACGTCTCTTGCGGCGTACAGCACGAGTTTCAAGGGAACAGTACAATGCCGGAATCAGCAACAGCGTAATCAAGGTCGAAACCGTCAAGCCCCAAGCAACGGTGGTGCCCAACGAGTTCCACATCTCAGCACCTTCGCCACGACCAATGGCCATAGGAATCATACCCAAAACTGTTGTCAAGGTGGTCATCAAGATAGGACGCAGACGTGAGCGGGCGGCTTGCACGGTGGCTTCCTTCACTTCTACGCCACGCTCTTCGAGCAGGGTGGTGTAGTCGATGAGCACGATACCGTTCTTCACGACGATACCCATCAGAATCAAGATACCCACGAAGGCCATGGCGCCCAAGGCAGTGCCTGTGGCCCACAAGCCAAGCAGGACACCAGTGAAGGTGAAGGGCACAGAGAACATGATGACGAAAGGCTTCATGAGGTTCTCGAACTGTGAGGCCATCACAATGTAAACCAAGATGATGATAAGGATGAGCAGGGTGAGCAGGTCACCGAACATCTCTTGTTGGGTCTCGTAGTCACCAGCGATTTTGGGATAAATCTCAGGCGGGATGGCGGTGTCTTCGATGACTTCTTGGCACATTTTGACCACATCGCTCAGCACCTGTCCCTTGCCGACGACGGCGGTGACGCTGACCATACGTTCACGGTCCTTGCGCTGGATCTGAGGCGGTGTTAACGATTCGACTACTTCGCCGAGGTCGCCCACGCGGACGGGCTGTCCGTAGCTGTTGTAGATCTTGATGTCCTCGATGTCTTCCACACTCTTGCGGAACTCGGGGGCGTAGCGTACGCGGATATCATATTCCTCACCGTCTTCACGGTAATATGAGCCCACCGAGCCATTGATGCGGTTCTTGACGTAGGTGGCCGCCGTTGTGCTGTTCAAGCCATTGAGAGCCAGCTTTTCGCGGTCGAAGTCGACCTGATACTCAGGCGTGTATTCGTCGCGACCCACGATGACCTGCAGGATGCCACGGTCGCGGAGTTTCTGTGCGATTTCGTTGGCCACTCGGTCGGTGGCGTTGAAGTCATAGCCGTAGATCTCGACTTGAACGGTACTCATGCCGCCCATGCCGCCACCACCTTCGTTGACGTTGGCTTTCTTGATTTCGGGCATGGCGTTGAGTTTGGCGCGTATCTCGTCGGCCACCTCGCTGGTTTTGCGCAGACCCGCCTTGCGGCGTTCGGTCTTGGTGCCTAAACGCAGGTTGAACGACATGATGTGCGTGCCGTTGTTACGCATTGAGGCAAAGGCATTGTCGGAGTCGGCCTGACCGAAGCTGTAGTTACATATCTTCACTTCGGGGATGGCCATGAAGTCCTCGGCAAGGCTCTTGGCAAAAGCGCCAGTGACGTCTTGTCCCGTACCCGTGGGCAGCTCGATGTTGATGCTCAAACGGCCTTCGTCCATCTTAGGCATCATTTCGGTCTTCAAAGTCGGTGCGAGGAAGACGACAGACAGGATAAACAATCCCAACATGCCAAATATGACGACTTTACGGTGGTTGACGCTCCAGTTGATGAGGCGGGCATAACCGTTGCTGATGGCATCCAAAGCCTTGTTGATGGGACGGAAGATGGCCTTGTGGAACTTGCTCTGGTGGGGGTTCATCACCAGCATGCGTGAACACATCATCGGCACCAATGTCAAAGCACCGATGGTGGAGACGATCATAATGATGGAAACGATCCAACCCAACTGCTTGAACATTACGCCTGTGGTGCCTTTGATCATCGTCAAGGGCAGGAACACAGCCAACATAGTCAAGGTGGAGGCGATGACGGACAGTTGTACCTCTTGGGTGGCATGCACGGCCGCCTCTTTGGGCTTAGAGCCACGCTCGATGTGGGTGGTGACGTTTTCTAGCACCACGATGGCGTCGTCCACGACCATACCGATGGCGATGGTCAGTGATGACATGGAGATGATATTCAGGGTGTTGCCAGTGGCAAACAGATAGATCAATGATGCCAGCAGTGAGATCGGGATGGCCAAAACGATGATGAAGGTGGCACGCCAACGGCCGAGGAAGATGAACACCACAAGCATGACCAGAATGAAGGTGATGAAGATGGTGTCGCGCAAGCTGTTGATGGTGTTCTGGATCGAGGTGGAGCCATCGACGATGATGTTCAGCTTTACATCGGAGGGCAGGGTGGGTTCAATCTCTTTCAGCTGTTTCTTGATGCCTTTGATGACGTTGACAGCGTTGGCATCAGTCTGTTTTTGGATGACGATGGTGGCGCCTTGGCGGCCGTTGCTGTACGACTCCTGGATACGTTCCTCCGAGCCGTCTCTGACGGTGGCCACGTCACGCAGATAGATGGGTGCCGTGCCACGTGAGCCAACGATGACGTTCTCCATTTCCTTGGCTGAGGTGAACTCCTTCTGGATACGCAAGCTGTAGCTGTTGGAACCGATGTCGATGTAACCGGCAGGCACGTTGCGGTTTTCCGTGGCCAAGGTGTTGGAGATGCTTTCCAAGGTGAGGTTGTAAGCCTCCAACTTGTTCGGGTCGACATAGACTTGAATCTCTCGTTTCGGAGCACCGTTGGCCGATACCGTACCCACGCCGCTCACACGCGCCAAAGGCGTGGTAACGCGGTCTTCGATGATCTTGTCCAAGGCAGGCAGGCTCTCTTCTGCCGTCACGCTGAGCAGCATGATAGGCATGTCCTCGGCGTTGAACTTGAACAGGACGGGGTTGGTGGCTCCGTCAGGCAGGTAGTTGCGCACCATGTCGATCTTGTCACGAACGTTGTTGGTAGCGGTCTCAATGTCGATGCCGCTCTCAAACTCTAGCGACAGCACCGAGGTGTTTTCACGCGAGGTGGAGGAGAGGTGCTTCAGGTCGGGGACGGCGTTCAGCGTGTTCTCCAAGGTCTTAGAAATGTTGGTCTCAATATCGGCGGCACTGGCTCCAGGATAGGAAGTCATCACCATGATGAAGTTGGTCTCCATGTTGGGTAGTTGGTTGATGGAGAGGTTCATCAGGGAGAAGATGCCGAAGATGGCGATGGCGACAAACACCAAGGCCGTCGTCACCGGATTATTTACTGCTGTTCTTTGTAGACTCATGTCAGTTGTTCAGTTAATCAGTTGTTCAGTTGTTCAGTTGCCGCTTTGCGTCATTGACTCCGTCGAATGCAGAGCATTTGCGAGGCACGAAGCAATCTAGGGTTGAATTTTTGGTTAATAGTTGTTCAGTGGCTTTCAACGATCAACATTCAGCAGTCAGCAACATAGCTGATAGCTGACGGCTGAAAGCTGATTGCTATTATTTTACAGTAACAGAAACACCGTCTTTAAGTCTCACTTGTCCTTCAGTGACGATGCGGTCGCCTTCGTTGATGCCGCTGATGATTTCGTAACGGTTACCCATACGGACGCCGAGTTCAACGAGGGTGTATTTCACCGTGTTGTCGGGCTGGAGCACGTAGACGAAGTGCTCGCCTGAGCCTTGCTGCTTGACGACGGCGACATCGGGGATTACGATGTGGTGGTTGGTGCCGAAGTTGGCCGTCACGCGGGCGAACATGCCGGGACGCAGACGCTCATCGGCATTCTGGCAGACGACTTCAACGGGGAAGGTGTGGGTGGTGGCGCTGACGGTAGGATAGAGCAGGTTCACTTTACCTTTGAAAACCTCATTGGGGTAGGCGTCCACGGTGATGTCGAATTCCATGCCCGGGTTGACTTGGGTGAACAGGCTCTCCGACACGTTGACCAGCATCTTGACGGGCTGGATCTGCTCGACGACGAAGATGGGCTGGGTCATGCTGTACATGTCGCCTCTGTCGTAGTTACGGGCAGTCACCACACCGTTGATGGGGCTGCGGAGATAGGTGTTTTCGGCAAGGTTGTAATAAGTCTTTTTTGTGATATTCAAAGCTAGTTTGGCCATGTCGTAGTCGGCTTGCGCGACGGCACCGATGTTATAGAGCTCGGTGAGGCGCGCCAACTCGGTCGAGTCGTTGACGTATTGCATACGGGTCTTGGCGAGGTTCACGTCGTCCATGGTGGCCAAGAGCTGACCTTTACGCACTTTCTGTCCCACTTCGGTCCTGATGCTCACGATGCGGCCAGCCGTCTGCGAAACGATGTTGTTCGTCGCGAAAGGCTCGATGTTGGCGGTGAAGGTGTTCGTGATGTCGACGTCTTCGGCCTGCGCCGTGATGACGCTCACTACGGGTGCGGCTTTTGGCGCCCCTTGTCCTGTCGTCGTGTTAGTCTTGGTTTCTTTTTCTCCGCATGCGGTCATCATGACGGCAGCGGCAAGAGCGATGATACTGAGTTTAAGATATTTCATTGATGTATAGTTTTATTCTTCTTTTCCAATTAATTCATCCAACGAGGCTTTTGTGACCATGTAGTTATATACAGCCTGAGCCTGGGTGAGTTGTGCTTGTTGCAGAGCCAATTGTGCGTCATTGAGCTCCACCAAGGTGGCTTTGCCCACTTCGTACATCTTGGCTGAGATGTCGTAGCTCTTTTGGGCGATTTCAACGGTGGCGTTGGCGGCTTCGTAGTTTTTCACGCAGAGTGCCATCTGGTCATTGTAGTTGCGCATGGCGATACGAAGGTTGCGCTCGGCGTCTTCGCGTTGCAGGGCGAGCATGTTACGTGTCACCTGGCTTTGTTTAATGGCGTTGTGTTTTTGGAAACCGTCAAACACCGGGATGCTGAGGCTCAAGGCTGCAGTGGAGGAGGGGAACCAACTCAATTTGTCGTCGCCCATGGCGCTATAGTTGTAGTTGATGTTGGCGGCAAGGGTGGGCAGATATTGTTTCTTCTGCATCTTAATGGTCGACTCAAGCATGCGGTCTTGAATGTCGAGTTGAAGCAGGGAACTGTTGTTGCTTAGGTCGTTTTCCAATGTGTAGGGCGACAGCATCTGTGAAGTGTAGTCGTTCAAGTTGCCCGCCACTTCGATGTCGGTGCCGAGGTCAATGCCCATGACGGCTTTCAGCTGCCATGTGGCGAGGAGTACTGCGTTTTCGGCGCTCGACACGTTAGGCTCGGCGTTGAGCATCGTCACTTCGGCACGAAGGCGTTCCACCTCCGAGGCCTTGCCCACATTGAAGCGCTGCATGGTCTTTTCGTAGTTCTTCTGTGCGTTTTCGTAGACCTGGCTCATGACGTTGTGCGATTCTTGTGCCAGCAGCACGGCATAGAAGGCCTGTTTCACCTGCTTGACCAGAGCGATCTTCGACGAGCGGGCTTGTTCCACCGCCATCTCCACATCCATGCCCGACAATTTGAGGCTTTCCCACAACGAGGCATTCACCAAAGGCATGCTGGCGGAAGCCGAGGCGTTGATGTTGTTGTCGCGTCCCACCTTGATTTCCATGGCCTGACCGCCCATGTCCATCACCATGACCTGCTTTTTCAGTGTACGCTGATAGGAGCTGCTCACGCTGACATTCGGGTAAAGCGAGGCATAGCTGCCTTTTTTCGCGTATCCCGATTTTTCTACGGTCATGTCGGCAATCTTTACGGTGTTGCTTTCCGACAAGGCAATTTCCAAAGCTTGTTCAAGGGTGAGCCTCAAAGGTTCTTGTGCATGTGAAAAAATAGGTATGGTGCTAAGTGCGATAATTGCTAATGTATTAAAAATCAGTCTTTTCATTGGAATAATGCTCGATACTTGGAACGTTTAAATTAATAAGGTGCAAAAGTAGGAATAATTGTGCTTTGTTGACGTAGTTTTCAACGAAATATTATGTCGATTCAACGAAAATTAATCCAAAAACTTTATTTTTGCATTCAAATTCCGTGGAGATGAAGAAACGCACGTTACCGACCCTGCCAACCGCCAACCTCGACTTGTTGGAACGCCTTTACAAATGGGGCGTGATTTGGATTGTGCTGTTTGTCGTTTTCTTCGCTGTACATTCCAATGTCAACTACCTATTCCGTGCAGCCAGCTCGCTCTGTTTTGTGGGCATGGTGGTGTTGTTGGTTACCGTTATCAATAAGGTGTTGATTGAGTATTTGCTGCGAAAGGGTAGGGTAGTGCTTTTCATCCTTTTGTCCATCTTTGTGATTCCTGTATGGGCGGCGGTCTCAACAATCATCGATGTCTGCCTATTGCATTTCATCTCAGGGACACCATTCGAAGAGCTTTTTGCTTTCCAGCGATTCTTTGTCGCTTTCTTGGTGCGTTTGATTTGGTTCATCGCAGTCTATGCCATTGTGGTGATTTTCTATTACCAGCGTAAGGAGAACGAGGAAAAAATCATTTCTGACCAGCTGAAGAGCGAGAAACTCGACATGGAGCTGCGTTACTTGAAGTCTCAGATCAATCCGCATTTCCTTTTCAATGCCTTGAACAACATCTACTCGATGGTTTACACCCACGACGACAATGCCGCCGACGGCGTGTTGAAGCTATCGGAGATGCTGCGTTATGTGCTTGTCGACTGTCAGGCCGAAATCATCCCGTTGAGCAAGGAAATCAACTATATTGAGAACTTCATCGACTTCCAGATGATGCGTATGGGAGGTGAACGCGACGTGGTGTTGGAACAGGACATCGAAAAAGAGGACTTTATGATTGCCCCTATGCTGCTTCAACCCATCATTGAGAACTGCTTCAAATACAGCCGTTTGGAGACCCATCCCGAAGGCTTCGTGCACGTCAGTATTCGGCAGTCGGGCAACAGCTTTAGCTTTGTTGCCGAAAACACGGTTGCCCCCAATGTCAAACCGTTTAATGGCAATATGGGAGTGGCGAAGAAATCGGGCATCGGGCAGAAAAACGTGCAGCAACGCCTGATGTTGCATTATGGCGAAAGCTATGATTTTGATATTAAACAAGAAAACGGTACATATATGGTTAAGATTGAACTATGAAAGAGAAATACAATGTGGTCATCGTGGATGACGAATATTTGGCCCAGAAACTGCTGCAGGACTACGTCTCGAAGGTGGATTCCCTACAGATTGTGGCCGTCTGCTCCAATGCTTTCGAGGCCATGAATGCCTTGAAGAACTATCAGGTTGACATCATGTTTCTTGACATCCAGATGCCCGACCTGACGGGATTGGAGTTGGTGAAGAGTCTGGAGCACAAACCGGCGGTCATCTTCACCACGGCCTATTCGGAATATGCCGTTGATGCCTTCAACCTTTCAGTGGTCGACTACTTGTTGAAGCCTTTCGACTTCCCGCGTTTCTTCCAGGCGGTCAGTAAGGCCATTGGGGGCGAGCAACCTGTGGTGAGTACAGAGGACAAGCCGCGCGACACCGTTAGCCGTTCCAACGACTTTATCACTGTCAAGGCCGACTACAAGCTTTACAAGATCAACTACGACGACCTGCTTTATATTGAAGGGCAGCACGAATATGTCACATTCCATACCACCCAGCGCCGCATCACGGCTTTGTTTGCCTTGAAGGACTTGGAGGAAATCCTGCCCAAGGACATGTTCGTACGTGTCCACAAGTCCTACATTGTCTCGTTCAAGCACATTCAAGACCTTGACAAGTCGGACGTTACCGTGGCGGGCAACAAGGTGCCGGTGGGGGCAAGTTACCGAGATGTTCTTTTGTCGCGTCTGCAATGAAAAAAAATCCACTATTTTTGGACATTGCTATGAAAAAATGTATATTTGCAGCCTAAACCAACCTTAAAAACAGAAAATTATGGGTAAATTTGAAATCAAAACCAGGAAGAATGGTGAATTCCAATTCAACCTGAAAGCTACTAACGGTCAGGTCATCCTCACCAGCGAAGGCTACAAAACCAAGGCTTCGTGCCTGAATGGTGTTGAATCCGTTAAGAAGAACTGCAAGGACGAGAAACGCTTTGCAATCAAGGAAGCCTCCAACGGCAAACCTTACTTCAACTTGATGGCTGCCAACGGCCAGATCATTGGCTCCAGCCAGATGTATGCGAACACGGTGAACATGAAGAACGGCATTGCTTCGGTGCAGAAGAATGCTCCCGATGCCCCTGTTGTTGATTTGACTGAGGAAAAATAAGTGCCTTTGGCTAAATTAGCGAATCAGCGAGGGACGGCATCGCCGTCCTTCGCTTTTTTATATAGTGTATGTTGTTGAGTACCAATGTGTAAAAAACAAATTTCAAAAAAATCTGCAAAAAACGCTTGCAGGTAACAGAAAAAAGCCTACTTTTGCACCGCAATTCACAACCGAGGAGAGGTGGGTGAGTGGCTGAAACCAACAGTTTGCTAAACTGTCGTATCCAGCAATGGGTACCGGGGGTTCGAATCCCCCCTTCTCCGCGAAAGAAAGAAGACGATGGTTGCATCGTCTTTTTTTTCGGGGTATGGCGCAGTCCGGCTAGCGCACCTGCTTTGGGAGCAGGGGGTCGAAGGTTCGAATCCTTTTGCCCCGAC
>JAEEGJ010011029.1_pt1 | contig 23144 bp, 22 predicted proteins | sample 8958761 | NCBI WGS metagenome assembly JAEEGJ01 (sample SAMN16246546, study PRJNA631951) | gut metagenome | biome: gut microbiome; feature: rumen; material: RS-attached | host: Bos | place: Iran: Karaj | collected 2018-10 | reverse complement strand
ATGCGACGATCGCGCGGATTAGGGAACAAGTATGCTACCTCGATATGATTGTTTTTGTTTATGCGAGCGTAAATTTAGAATTTTTTTCATATTTTTCCAACAACTTTTTTTATAACCCCTTTAAAAACTGCAATATTTTTGTATAATTGTTCACGCTCGCGGCGGTAGCTCAATGGTAGAGCCTTAGCCTTCCAAGCTAATGGTTGCCGGTTCGATCCCGGTCCGCCGCTCTTAGACCTCTCTCTGAGAGGTCTTTTTTTGTACCAACCGCGTCATCCAATCCCTATTTATTCTTTCAGCATCAGTTTATTGTTTTCCAAAAGTCCATCGTTATCAAATCGGACCGTAGGATTCTTGCCGTTCTTGAAGGCCTCTTCACTTTCGTAGAGGGATAGAGCAACGCGGATGCGGGCTTGAGCCGACGAAGCCGCCGCCACTCCGGCAGGAAGGCCACCAGAAAAAGAGAATTCCTGCAACATTCCATCCTTAAAGGTTTTCTTGGGTATTTTGACAATCTTGCCGAGTTGCGCCAAGGCGGTCCCTGTACTATCGACAAATTCAGCAACCAAGTACAAATCAAAGAAGCATGGAGCAACGCCCGTATTCTTGACCGTAATGTTCAGCGTGCTTGTCGCGGCAGTACTTGCAACAGAAGCATTCGCGGCATTTTCAGCAGCGTTCCGTGCAGCCTCCGTAACGGTCACGAGTTCCGCGCTCACAACTCTAAAATTATACCCGATGACTTTGCTCATAGAATCCGCTAGAGCCTTGTTCTCTTTGTAGAATTTGTAGCCTTCATCGCTATCTTGGTCTAGCACATAATAAGTCAAGTGTGCCGTTGTGATGGCATCCACCCAGCGCTGCGGCGTCCACTTGAGATACCCACCGGGAATGATGTCGTTATTGTTGAGCATGGTGGCGTAACCGGCTTGGTTTTCGGCGATAGTCGGTAAGTTGGCCTCATAGGCACGCACCAACGAATCAGGCCTGCCGGGAATACTGATGAATCCGTCATCGCGTTTGGTGATGCCGAGACTAAGCGCGTGCGTATAGACATCACCCATGCCGCTAGATGGCAAAACCAGCAAGGTCTTTTTGAAAACGGATGCATAATGGTCCAACATCTCTATTTGAACCGCTTCCGAAGGCATTTTGCTGCCGTTCAGGTGCGAGGCATGCCATTCACCCCATTCGCCAAAGGAACGAATATCGATGTATTCGATTCGCGGATCGCCATCGTACTTTTTCGCCAAGGCGGTTCCAAAATCCTTTGCCGCCTGCAAATAAATCGGATCGTCCCAAACGGGGACTGTGGCGCGGTAGCCGTTCCACTGCACGGTGGCGGTGATTTTCTTCGCACCCATTTCATAGACAAATTTTGGTGTCCAGTCGTAATCTTCTTCGGGAGTGTCGTTGCCCTTAACAAAGGACGGCGAATACGGGAGCACGCGTAAAGCGTAGCCCATGTTGTGTTCCGCGAGCGCATCCAACAATTTGTCCAGTTCCGTCCAATCATAAACATCTTTGGCAGGATTTAATTTATTCCACTTTTGGTAACCGGAGCCGTAGGTAACTAAGTCCCAAGCCCTATTGTTCAAGGAGCCGTAAGGGCCATATTCAAATTCTGGGACAAAAACCCATGTCCCTTCCGTCGGGACAGTAAAGCCCTTATGTGGATTGGCCAGCGGCCCGTCAAAAGGTTTGAGAGCATAAGTGATTTGGGCAGTATCCAAGGTTGCGACAGACGCAGAAGATTCCGCAACCGTTGCTGAAGAAGCTGCGACAGACGACGAACTATTTTCACCGCTCACAGGTGCAGCACCATTTCCATCGTCACCACAAGCAACGATCCCAACAGCTACAAAAGCAAGCAAAAGCAACGCGAATTTTTTCATTTTACACCTTATGTGCTGTAATAATTGTATAACTAAACGAGTTTACGGTTACTTTGATACCGTCAATTTCGCAATACCAGTTTTTGCCCTGTTTGTAGATATTGCAACGACTGTCCAAAATTTTTCCTTTGCAAAATTCGACAACATCGACATCGGCGAGTTTCAGGTTTTGCTTGATGCGGTCCACGCCCATTTCGGTCGTGTGGACTTTTTCGATGTTGTCGAGCAGAATCTTTTTGTCGTCCATTTCACCTTCTTGATCGGGTGGCATATTTTCGCCTTTTTAATCCATAGATTGCCGCATCACCTACGGTTCCTCGCAATAACGTTTTTCACTTACGTCCACAGGCTCGTAATAAACATCGGGCTTGCGTCATCCGCTTTTTTGAAACCGCAATGTTCGTAGAAGGCGAGTTCTTCGTTGTAGGCAACCACGACAATACGGAGGTAATCCTTGTACTTTTCGTGAACCTTGTCGACGAGGATTTTTCCAATGCTTTGGCCTTGATATTCGGGGCGCACGAGCAGGTAATGCACATACGCATTCATAATGCCATCATCCATAGCGCAAATCATGCCGACGAGTTTATTGCCGTCCCAGGCTGAAATGACAGTTTTGAAGTTCTTCATTGCAACGACAAGCCTGTCAGGGAAATGTCCCGAGGACCATTCAACAGAAAGAAACAAGTCCTTTAATTCTTGCTCTGAAAAATCATGAATTTCTTTGTATTCAATACCCATCTTATTTCGTTCCAAAAATGCGATCGCCCGCGTCACCGAGACCTGGGCAAATATAGGCAGCATCGTTCAAACAACGGTCCAAATGTCCTATGTAAATTTGAACATCCGGATGTGCCCCGTGAAGCTTTTTCAAGCCTTCAGGAGCGGCAATAATGCACATGAATTTTATTTTCTTACCACCATGTTTTTTAATCATTGTGATAGCATCAGCGGCAGAACCACCCGTAGCAAGCATGGGATCCACCACCACAATCAATCGTTCGTCAATCGGGTCTGGAAGTTTGCAATAATATTCTATAGGCGCATGAGAAGCCGCATCGCGATAAAGTCCGATATGCCCCACTTTTGCCGAAGGAACCAACGCCTGCACCCCCGCCACCATACCAAGCCCCGCTCGCAAAATCGGGACCAAAGCAAGTTTTCGCCCAGCAAGTACCGGCGTTGTACATTTTTCGATAGGCGTCTCGATTTCCTTGTCTTTCAACGGAAGGTCCGCCAAGGCTTCGAATCCTTCGAGCATGGCAATTTCTTCGACAAGGCGACGGAATTCATTTGTACCCGTTTCCTTATTGCGCAAATGCGAAATCTTGTGCTGGATTAGCGGGTGCTTGAAAATAGTCACGTTTTCCATATTTTCAAATTCGTTCATGGGAACCTACTCCTTCTTTGCTCAGTTTCACATTCACGATATTACTTCCGGCGGTAAATATTCGCGAGAATCGCACCAGAAATGTTATGCCATACGGAGAAGATGGCGCCGGGCACGGTCGCCATAGCAAGGCCCGAGAACGCTGTTGCAGCAAGGCTTGTGGCGAGCCCGGAATTTTGCATGCCAATTTCGATGGAAAGAGCTTTCGTCTTGGACGTCGAAAATTTCAGCAACTTTCCGAGGCCGAATCCGCAGCCGTAGCCGAGCAGGTTATGGAGAATCACCACAGCGAAAACGATCGCACCAGTCGAGAGAATTTTTGCGGCGTTATGCGAGACAACGGCAGCGACAATCATTGCAATCGCGATTACAGACACGAGCGGCAAAACCTTCACGGCCTTTGCCGTCCACTTGCCAAAAAACTTGTTGATAACGAATCCTAGTGCAATCGGCACAATCACGACTTTCACGATAGAAAGGAACATCGCCATCACGTCCACGTTCACGGTCGTGCGCAACAGCAGATACGTAATCGCAGGAGTCAGCACAGGAGCGAGCAAAGTGTTTACGCTCGTCATGCCCACAGAAAGCGCCACGTCACCTTTCGAAAGATACGTAATAACGTTACTCGAAGTGCCACCCGGGCAAGTTCCCACAAGCACCACGCCCGCCATCAGCGCGGCGTCAAGCCCGAAAATCTTGGAAAGCAAAAACGCAAGCGCGGGCATCACGATAAACTGCGCCGCACAACCGATGGTAATTTCTTTCGGTCGCGCAAACACGAGCGCAAAATCGCTAAGCTTGAGCGTAAGTCCCATGCCAAACATCACGACCATCAAGAGGTAATTCACCCACGAAAGTTCAATCCAGAGCGTCGATTTCGGAACGAACAGCGAAAGTGCCGCAATCACGAGCACGACAACCGCCATCCACTTGCCAACGAACTCACTGATCTTTTCAAGAATGTGCATTTTTGTCTCCTAATGATAGCTCCACGTACTGATTGCTTTTATATTCAAATCAGAATCAAGTAGAGCATACCCATCTTGATTATAGCCACTTACATACAGAACGTAAACCGTATCTTTTGTTTTCTTCGTCGAAACGACATAGCGATTAAACAAAGTTAATCCATAACCAAACCAATCTCTCCTCGTAAATGGTTCTTGCAATGAATATACCCGGTTGTTTTTTATTGCCATAAATTCATTCTTATCCTCCCTGACATCGCAATCAGAAGCACCAGATAGATGCGCTTCATAGAAGGACACGCCATCTTGATAGCTTTTCTGTGCTTTGACAATCACATCGGTCGGCAAAGCATCTCTTTCACGAATCAGTAATCCCGTTTTCTCATCACATATGCTAACGGTCTTTTTGTTTTTTAAATACTCTTTTACAAGTTTATCCTTAACTTCTGGTTTAATGGAATCGTTAGTTGCTATTGGCGGGATTACATCAATTTGAGTTCCTGACGGCACCGCAACCAACGGGGGCAAAAGAAAATTGACCCAAGTTCCACGTTTGGTTCCCAGCGGATCTATTTTCATAGAAGCATTCGAAGGATGCTTGTATGCAGCAAGGCCTAAACGCATATTCAATGTAGCTATGCCATTTTTGAGCGAACCAATTTTAAAGTACTTGCCATCAGCATCTACAATTTGCCAAGGCTTTTTCATAATTCTGCTAGTAACTTTCTTCGATTCTGCAAGCGTCACGTTGGAAGTATCTTCCGCAAAGAAATAAGACGGGCCCCACCCCGCATTGGTCCTTACGAAAGCCAAACGGATATAATCGCCATCAAGATCAAACGTCTTTTTATCTTCGACAAAGCCGAGCGCCGTAATTTCCTGGGCAACAGCACAAAAAGGAAACAGCAAAATGCCGAACAACCACAACATCGCATTAAACTTTTTCACCATTCCGCCGTTTCTCATAATCACTAGGGCTTATATTCTGTTCAAACGTTTTTAAACCTTGTATCCGTACTTTCTCAATTTTTCGACATACTGCGGGTCGCTCAGGCGGAACTTGGATTCAGCCATGTACTTGTCGTCGTCCTTGTTCTGGAATCCGAGCTTGATACGCAGAGCATTGATTCCACAGGCAATGGCTCCCAGGGCGCTCGCCACTCCCGCGATAACAATCTTCATGGAGTAATGTCCACCGTTGTACTGGAAATAAGTCAGCACGCCGCAGACAAGGGCAAGCGCCAAAAGGAAAAGGGCTCCCTTCACATAGAGTTTCGCATTGTTGCTGCGCGGGTCAAAACCTTCTATCGCCACTTCGCGGAATCGTCGGTCCAAATATTCGCTATGGCAAGCCTTGCACTCGCGAATCGGACTGCCGTACATCCAAGTGTTGCAGGATTCACGATTTTTTGTTTTACATTCAGGACATACCCATTCGGTGTAACTTATTTGCATATAATTCCTCAACTACCTTTTTTTGGAATAAAAATAATTTTTTTATTTCATCAATGCAGGTCTAAATTTCAATTGTTTCTTCGTCGCTTTTGATAAACGCACCGAGGCATTCTATGGTGCGGTCAAAATCGTATTTAATAGAACATTCCCAAACTGTTGCCACGCGAAAACCTTGTAACGAAAGCTCCCAATTCGTCTTGATATCGCGTACAACATTATTGTCAAATTTTGTATTCCAAAATTCAGGATTGCTCTTGGGACGGCTCGTAAATTTGCAGCCATGCTGGTGCCAAAAGCAACCGTTCACAAACACCACCACGCCATATTTGAGTATAAATAAATCCGGCGAACCCGGCAAATCACGGCGATGCAACTTGTAGCGAAAACCGGCCTTGAAAAGCGCCCGACGCACCAACATTTCCGGCTTTGTATCTTCGGAATGAACCGCCTGCATCATCTGCGAGCGATTCATTGGAACATGTTTAGAGCGACGGCGTTTCATTTTGCATTGGTCACGGTTCGCGACCGAGAACCGCTTTAGCGAGTTGGTCCGCACAAGATGTCGGCTTTCCACCGCATGTGTTGCCAAGCAATTTAGCGGCAATGTCTTCGGCAGTCATGCCTTCGCAAAGTTTTGCAATGGCCTTGAGGTTTCCGTTGCAGCCACCCGTAAAACGGATATTGCGGATTTTGTCGCCATCACGCGTAAATTGAATCGTCGTGGCGCACGTGCCCTTAGTCTTGAAAGTTTCTTCCATACGATATCCTGCTTGACAATCGTTAAACACACCATGAATATAGATTATTTACAATTTTCATAAAGGGTCCATCACCTCTATTTCATAAAAACGAGTATATTAATAATGTGAACGACATACTCCAATTAATTTCAAAACACAGAAGTGCCATAATGGGCTTTGCCATCTTATGGATTATGCTGTTTCACTTGCGCGTTCCTACAGATTTGGCCGTCATTGATTTTATCAGGTCTGTCGGTTATGGCGGCGTGGATATCTTTTTGTTTCTGTCAGGATTTGGTTTGTATTTTTCCATGTCCCGAAAAAATTTTGAGATAAAAAAATATTATCGAAGTCGCTTTTTCCGTATCGTTCCAGAATATTGGGTTGTGATTGGCATTGTCTTTTTAGCGCAAATGGATTTTAGCGCTAGAGCCTTTTACTTATTGATATGCAAGGCAACAACACTAGGCTATTGGATTGGGTATCGTGACGAATCTTGGTTTATTTCTTGCATTTTATTTTTGTACGCCATATACCCCATTTACTTTAAGCTATTCAAGAAATACGGGCTTACGGCATCCTTCCATTTTATTGGAGCCGGGTTTTCTTTAATGTTAATCTACGCCTTAACTTGCATTTTTTTCTACGACAGCAAGAATTACGGCGGATTCATCATTCTCACTTACGCAAGAATCCCGATATTTTTCATAGGCGCTATTTTTGGTCACTGGGCAAAAGACGGATGCAATATTAAGCTCACCAAAAGGCTCAAAGTAATCGGATTATCAGCTGCAATTATCGCATCAGTTGCTTTAGTCTTTTTCCAAACGTTTCTTTTTTATGCTTTGCAAACTTGTTCACTCGCCTACCTCCCTTACATTATCATAACCCCTGTTCTGTGCATGCTTCTTGCGATATTTTTTGACAAATACAAAACGGTCGATAAAATTTTCACAGTCTTTGGGCTAATGTCATTAGAATTGTATTTGTGCCACATATTTATATACAAACTATTCTTCGATTTTATAGATTTTCTGGATAAAGATTCTTCGAATATCCTCACGATGCTCATTTCATTTTTTGCGGCATACGTATTGTACCTCGTCAACAAAAAAGTCCTGACTCGCCGAACAAACATTAGAATCAGGCCTTAGCGCAAAATCGCTTTTATTACATTTAAAACATGAAAACGATAAAAGTACTTTTTTTCGCAACTGCAGCCTGTTTTTTGGCAACCGCCTGCACAACGTCTGCACCAGAAGACAACTGCAAAGAAGCCTCCTACGACAATATAATGTGTTATGAATATTCACGCGACGATTGCGGGAATATTATTTGCGCACCACCGTCATCATCTGATTCAAAAAAAATTTCATCTAGTAGCACTGTTAAAAGTTCTTCCAGCACCAAGAAGATTTCATCAAGCAGTACAGCCCAAAGTTCGTCAAGCGTAAAAATATCATCCAGTAGTTTTACAGAAAAATCCTCTAGCTCCAAAGCAACATCATCAAGCAGCCAAGCCAAAAGTTCTTCCAGTACAAAAGCAATCTCGTCTAGTAGCGTAGCGAGTTCTTCTTCGGTCGAAGTCAAAAGTATCTACGAAGCGGTCCAAGAATCGGGCAAGTACACCACACGCGATTCTGTTGCCGCCTACTTGTGCAAGTTCGACAAATTGCCAAGCAATTACGTGAGCAAGAACGAAGGACAAAACCTTTACGAATCCCAAACGGGCAAGACTTTCGAAAAGTGGAATTTCAACCCGTGGACAACCATCGGCGTGATGATTGGCGGCGACAAATTCAACAATTATGCTTCTAACGCCAGCAATTATCATGCAACTTTGCCAGAAGGTTCTTACCACGAAGCCGATGTCGAATACTCCGCCAGGAACCGCGGCACCAAGCGTCTCGTTTATCAAAGCGATTGTATTATTTACTATACCGCAGACCATTACGAAACTTTTAACAGACTTGAAATCCGTTAAATTTTTAGAACGAACCCTACCCCATTTTCGAGGAGGTCTTATGGAATTCAAAAATCTTTTGTGCAGCACGGCTTTCGCGATTTCAGCGACTTCAGCACTTGCCGCCCAGAATGTCATCGAAGTTGACGACACCCACCCAGGTATCGTCATCAACAAGCAGAATATGATGGGCGCCGATCTTGCCATCTGGAATCCGCCCAGTCGCTATTACGACATGACGCCAGCCCTCGTCGATGGCGGCTACACGATTTTCCGATTCCCGAATGGGAGCCTTAGCAATGACTACCACTGGAACGGTGCTGGCAAATACGATAGCACTGGACTTTGGACTCCAAGCGAAGAAAGCTGGGCCCCGGGATTCCTCGGCGAAACGATTTACCGCGGCACCACCAAGGACAACTACGGCTTTATCCGTCGCAGCCACCTTGCCGACAACAACATGGAAACCATGTGGTGGGGCGAAATTCTGGACCCGAAAGATCCGCCTTGGATTGTCATCGAGTTCCCCGAAAAGAAAGACCTCGATTCCATCACAATCGACTGGGGCAACCTCCGTCCGAAATCTTTTGATCTTTCGTACTGGACCGAAGACTACGCCGATTATCCGGGCGTTCACCAACATGCCGAGAATAAATTGAAAAGATGGGGCACAGTCAAAGTTACGGGCAACCAGACCAAATACAAGTTCCCAACAACAAAGGCTCGCTACGTTGCCGTAAAATTCAAGACGACCGACCTTCCGTCAAAGGGCGTTCAAATCCGCGAAATGAAACTCTTTAGCGGCTCTGACGATTTGCTCGCCGGAAACGATTACAAGTTCTTCGCGATGTCCACCCGCAACGGCGACAAGCCTCGCACCGACTGGACAAACATCAAGTGGCACTTTGAAGAATTCATGACATACATCAATCAGCTTCCGAAACTGGTTAATGGACAAAAGGCTCAAGCCGTCATCTGCGTGAACGCAGGAACGGGCACCTCCAAAGAAGCCGCCGCCTGGGTTCGCTACGCCAACAAAGTCAAAAAGTACAACATCAAGCAGTGGCAAATCGGCAACGAGCTGGATGGCGAATGGGAAGAATCCGGCCCGCTTTCGGCAAGGCAATACGCAGCACGCTTTATCGAATACGCACGCGCCATGAAGGCCGTTGACCCGAGCATCATCTTGCACGGCCCGCTTTTCAGCACGCACAAAATGTTACAGAAAGGCGCAGGCCTCAACGATGGCAAATACTGGATGGCAGAATTCTTGCGCATTGTCGGCGAAGCCGAAAAGGCAGATGGCAAGCGCTACCTCGACGTCGTTGACTTGCACACTTATCCGTACTGGGCACCCGAAAACCTGAACGCCAAGGACATGCTCAAGGCAAGCCTTGAAGTCGCTCAAAACGCAGACACGCTCAACGCCTGGATGAACAAGTACCTCGAAGGCAAGCGCCGCGTATTCCTCTCGGAATTTAGCACGTCCGTGCAAGGCTCACAAATCTGGATGGACTACCCGCAAGCCGCAGGCATGGCAAATATTTTCGCGCAATATGCAGTCCGCTTTGGCGACCGATTCCAAGCGCTCCCGTGGGACGCATTCGGCGATATTTTTGAAGGTCCGGACCACACATGGGGCGTCATCAGCTTGTCTGCACTTGTCAAAAATGGATCTTGGAACCGTTGGGCAAGTCTTGAACCCACCGCAGAATATTTCGGCGTCTACATGGCTTTTAAGCGGTTCCTTGAAAGCGGCTACGCCGTCGTTCCCGTCAAGAGCACCACCGCCGATGTCACGCCATACGCAATATGCAAAGGCTCAAGCTGCAACGTTCTTCTTGTGAACATGACCGACAACAAGCAAATCGTACAAATCGACCGCAAGAGCGACAAGAAAAAATCTAACGCATCACGCATCGAAGTCGATGTCTTTGGAGCCGATCAATTCAAGTGGATTGGCGACCAGAGAAACGCTTACCCGTATCCGAAAATGGGCCCGAGCGGTCGCCGCCTCGAAGGCAAAAACACGGACATTGAAGTTCCTCCATTCGGAACCGTTGTCGTCCGCATGAACCCGCCTGCACAGACAAACAATGCGCCAGAAGCTCTCGCCATCGCACTCGAAAAGAAGGTGATGACCGCAGGTGACACGCTAGACCTCTTTATGACTGCCGTGCAAGATGGTGGCGAACTCGCTAGCGCCGACATTCAAATCGACAAGTGGGAAAAGAAAAACCTCACAGTTCACGCAACTCCGGACGATGGCAAATGGAATTCTTCTATTGAAAGTTTCCACGTTCAAGTTCCCGTCACTGACAAAGTCGTTAAGGGCGCACAAGAACTCAAAATTACGCTTACCGGCAAGAACAAAAAGAAGACAACCTTTAAAGTTCCGTTCCGCATTCGTGGCGCTTACCGCACCACAAGCGTCATGCAGAACTTCGACAACGGTTTAGACAACGTATCGTGGTTCCCGGTCGTGAATGGCGACAACGCTACTTCGATGGATGCAAAAATCATCAACGGCAACCTGCCTCTCGGTGGCTACATCCGCCACGACTTTATCGTCGAGCAGCCGCCTGAGCTTGGCTGGCCGAACTACTCCGGCGCTTATTACGCGGTTCCGGAAGAAGTCAAAAAATCCGTCGGTATCGTTTTCGATTATGCCACAACGCACAACAATCCCAAAGGCTATCATGAATTGCAAATCATGTCGAGCCAAGTCGAAGACTACGACGAATTCATGATCCGCCTCAAGAACACTCGCGGCAACTGGGTCCGCGATACGCTCATCTGGGAAAACATGAAGCAGGAAGGCTGGGGCAAGACCATTCCGCAGCTCGATCCGACCAAAATCAAGAACTTCGCATTCCGCGCCCGCCACAGTGGCAAGGGCTACATCAGCATCGACAACATCTACTTGCTCGGCGAAGACGGCAAGGAAGTCCCGATGCCCCGCGGCCTGAGAAGATTGAGATAACGAAAAAGCCGCCCCACCGGGCGGCATTTTTTTCACATTCTCACCCCGCACTTGTGCTGGGTCGGCATTTTTTTTCTTTATGGATAATCGGCAAAGCCGGTCATGACTTGATTACGCGAGTTCGTTCACGTGGTCAAGCACAAGCTTTTGTGCCACGCCATTGTACAAGACAGCATCGTAATTTTCGCCGTTCTTACCCACGCGCGATTCCGTCACAATGCCATTCTGCGAACCCGTTTCCGTCGGCACAAAGAAAATCTTTCCGAGCGCATTCTTCTTTTCTTCAAGATAATTCTGCGAAACAAACCAGTCACGAATCGTCTTGAAATAAATCTTTTCGACATTCGAATCCTGCGGAAGCAAGTCGTTCAAGCGCCTTGCAATTTCGCTCACCGGCACCGGAGCTTCATCCGTCGGGTAATTCTTAATTTGTTCTTCAGTCACATGGAATTTTTCTTTACCGCTACGGAATGTTTCGCCATGTTCGACGCGTTCCTTGCGCTTGGCCAAGCGTTCATTCGCCTGCGCCACACACTGGCCAAGATGATCCAAAATAAACTTCTGTGCATCCACATTGCACTTCGTGTATATGGAATGGTGTCCGCGGATATCCGCTTCGACACGGGCAAAGCCAAGTTCCTCGCCATGAGGAGTCGGCAAGTTCAAATCCTTGCCCTTATCGTTTTCCTGTTTCAAGAGAATGCCTTCTTTCGAAAGCACTTCGGCAACATCCGCATACACAAGCGGCATCATTCCGCTTTCTTGCGGAATCAAGAAGTTCAAACGGCGAACAACGCCCGAAAGAGAAACAGGCTCATCCGAAATTTCAAACTTAGACAACATTTCAGGAGTAAAGACAAGTTCTTTATCAGCAACATCACGAACCACGCGCGGCTTTAACACATTCAGCGGCTTCGGAGCCTTAGCCTTTTCCTGACGTTCCATCACCGGCATCACTTTTTGCTTTAAATAATCGGCGACATAAGTCAGACACTTGCTAATACGTTCCTGTCGGCAAGCGTCGCCTTCTGGCAAGTCTTCTTCTGTCAGAGGATTCACTCCGCAAGAAAGCTTTCTCAGATACATTTCAGCTCTTTCAAGAATTTTAATTTCGGCTGGCATTATTCAATCCCTTTTTAATCTTTTTACAGGCAAAGAACAATATAACATCTTTTGCATACAAAAAAAGCCGGCACAGTAAAAACTGCACCAGCTTTACACCATATTACACCAATTTTTTTATATACTAGCCGTAAACAAAGCCAAGAACAATGGCTATTAAAGAAAAGATCACGACTTGCCTTAATACGATGATATCTTCTTTCTGCATAGTAATACCCTTCTGTTTTTTCTGAATCTTAAGATAGAATTTTAAAAACAGAACCGCGCAGATGTAAGAAAAACATCATTTTATAGTTTTTTACATAGTGATATAAATCATACAAGCACTCAAATAAACCGTATTAAATCTCTTTTTCCCTTTTTGCAAGGAACGCTAAAAGCACAAAACTGCCGATAACGACGCCAATCAGCGGAAAATCCGAAAGCTGGCGCAACCCAAACCTCAAAAGGCGAACCAATTGTGAACTCGCAAACGCATAGCCTACGCTGCAAAGTACAACAAACAACGCAAAGCGAACGACAAACGGTAAGCTTTTTGTAATTCGTTTGAAATAATCGTTTATATAAGAACCATAAAGAATAAGCAACGTTGCCACCAACCCCACAGAAATCGAAGTCAGATGGACTCTTAGGAAACTTGCAAATTGATGAATATAAGACATCATTATAAAACCTCCAGCAACTCGTCTAGTTGAGACTCCACTTGCGAACGGTCCCCGTCATTCATGATGGTGCAAATACGCTTGCTAGGGAACAGTTCCGGAGCGCAGGCGCCACGCTGATTTTCAATACGCCGTGCAGCATCATTTTCGCTAAGTCCCCGAGCGACAAGGCGTTGCAAGCGAACACATTCGGGAGCATCGACAATCCAGATTTCATCGAGCATTTCGACAAGCGATGGAGCGCGCGAAAAAAGCGCCGCCTCTACGAATCTCGCGCATTTCACACCAGCATTTGCCGCGCATTTAGCATCCGAACCCGCCGCATTAGCATCAAAAAAATCTGCCACAGCACGCGTCAAGTATGGATAAACTATTTGTTCCAATTTTTCGCGAGCAGAAGCGTCTGCAAAAATGCGGTCGGCAATCAAAACGCTATTCACGCCCGTCGGTGTCAAGCAGTCTTCGCCAAAAAACGCAGCCATTTCCGCGCGAAGTTCAGCGCAATCCCTGTAAAGTTCATGAACCTTGCGGTCGGCATCAAGCACTTGGAAATTACGTTCACGCAGCAGTTCGCCCACAAAGGACTTGCCCGCGCCAATAGAACCCGTAATTCCAATCTTTAGCATAACGCCCCTAAGTTAACGGCCTAGCGAAATCAAGCAAAGCCCAATCACTACGCCCAACATCGCAAAAAATTTCGTCTTGCTCTTGCGTTCCTTGAATATAAGAATTCCCGCCAAGAAACTGATGAACACACTCGAACGACGCAGCACCGTAATAATCGAAATCAACGCATTCGAATCACTCACCGCCAAAAAATAGCAACGATCCGCCACAATCAAAAGCGCAGCCACCGCCAAGAAAGACCAACGGAACTGGAACGGAGTCGTTTTTTTGCGCGTCGGGAACCATGTAAACATCGTCGTCAAAAACTGCACCACGCACATGTAAATGCTAAACCAGACCTGCACCGTCAAAGGTTCAAAATTCATCCGCTGCAAAATCAGTTTATCATAAACGCCGCTGCACGCCGCAAGAATCGTCCCGATGAGCATCGCCACCACCCAGCCATTGCTAAAGAAGTGCCCCATCTCTTTTCGACCTGCGAGGCTCAGTCCAATATACGAGCAAACACAAACCGCAATACCCGCCCACTGCATCACTTGCGGGCGTTCCCCCAAGAATCCCACTGCGATCATGATTGTAAACAAAGGAGCAAGCGCACGAATCGTCGTCGAAATACTGAGCGGCATGTGCGCAATCGCGCTATACGTAAAAAGCCAACTTCCGCCAACGATAATAGACTTTATCATCAAAAAGAAATGATCATGCAAAGTAAGCGGTTCGCAATTTCCCGAAAGGAGAACCGGCAACATCAACAAGGCGTAAAATACACTGCAAAGTAACAGAACCGGTCGAACAGCGTTATCCTGAACCGATTTTTTCTTTGCCAAATCATAAAAGCCTAAAAAAACAGCCGAGGCAAAAGCCAATATTAACCATGACATAGCGAGCCAAATTTAAAAATTGCATGCCAAACTTTAAAGGTTTTTCCTATTATTTAAATGTTAAACAACCCAACAAGGAGAAAGAAATGGGGATCAAAAACAAAGCAGCTTCACTCATTGAAGAATTCAAAGCATTCGCATTCAAGGGCAACATCGTCGACATGGCCATCGGTATCATCATCGGTGCCGCATTCGGCAAGATTGTCAATTCGTTCGTCAGCGATGTCGTAATGCCGACCGTTACCGCCATCATCGCCAAGTGCGGCGGCCAGAACGCAGGCGAAGGCATCAAGACCCTCGTCTACACAACCTCCGAAGGCATTGCCATTCCTTACGGCACCTTCATCGGTGAAGTTTTGAACTTCCTGATTGTCGCTTTCGCCGTATTCCTCTTGATGAAGAAATTCCTCGGCTTCATGCAGAACATGCGCAAGAAGAAAGAAGCAGAAGCTGCTGCCGCAGCCGCTGCACCGGCCGCTCCTCCGGCACCGAGCGCCGAAGAAAAGCTCCTCACCGAAATTCGCGACTTGCTGAAGAATAAATAAGTAGTCGGTAGACAGTAGGAAGTAGACAGGAACGCTATAATAAAATTCTCTGTTTACTGAGGGGGAAGCTTGGACTAAAGTCCCAACTGTTCGGCTCAATCATGCCAGCCCGTAAACGGTCTGTCGCGATGTTCGCCTTATGCAGTTGTCCCCCTGGCTCGCACTACGTTGCTCGCCACCCTCTCTAACGGGGAGGGCCCCGTAACGCCCCCGATGCAAAAAACGCGCAATCCAATTGCGCGTTTTTTTATTGTACAGTCATCCTCGGATTCAGTCATCCTCGGAGCAACGCGGAGGGGATACATTATTTCCTGTACTTACGTTTACGCCAAGATCGCCACTTCCTACTTCTAACTTCCCACTTCTAACTTAATCTCCACATCCGCCTTGAACGGCAAATCTTCCGCTTGCGGCGTTGCAATCACCACCTGGCACTGCTTTTCGCGAATGAGCGACGCCACCGCATCACGGCGATTCACATCCAGTTCCGCAAAAATATCATCCAATAGCAAAATCGGTTTTGTCAAGTAGCGCGACGCCACATCCACTGCGGCAAAGCGCATCGCAACCGCAGCCGAACGGCATTGCCCTTGCGATCCGACAGAACGCATCTCGTAGCCCGAAGCGCAAAGCGCCAAGTCATCGCGATGCGGCCCCGCCATAGTCATTCCTTGCATGCGTTCCACGAATTCCAAATCCGCAAGTTTTCGCGAAAAAGCATTTCGCAGCATGTCTTCGCTGGGCGCATCCGAGGCTTCTGAACCCGACGCATTTTCAGCATCATTTTCTAGCGCATTCCCGCCAGCATCGTACGCAGTGCTTCCTTCCGCAGCAATCCCCGAAACAATCCCGCCCGCAGCACCACCAACCGGGATTTCATCCATCATCTCGTCAGTCATCGAATCCGCAACATCAAGCGCATCTAGCGTTTTTAAAATCGAGCTCTTGTAAGCGCAAGTGATTTCATCCACCCCGCCCGATAATTTACGGTAATACCGCGTGATAATTTCAGAAACTTCTTTCGAAAGCGCAATACGTGCGGCCCACAATTTAGCGCCAAGTTCAATCAGTTGTTGCGTCAAGACGCGGAACAAGTCCTCACCACCAACCGCAGCACCATTCTGCTTAAATTCCTTAAGCCATTTGTTACGTTGTTGCAACACGCGCTTATAGCGGCGCAGCACCTGCGCATTCGCAGAAGAGCGATAACAGAGAATCTCATCAAGCCAATGCCTACGTACCTCCGGTCCTCCGCGCAATAGCTCGATGTCCGAAGGCTGCATAATCACCGCCGGGCACGTCCCGAAAAACGATGTCGGCGATTTCAGCGACTCGCCGTTTTCGCGCACTTCGCTCCCACGCGAATACACGCGTATCGCCCGCATCCGCGTGCGCCCTTCGTCTTCAAACTCACCACGCAAAATCAGTTCGCTATTTTTCCACGTGATAAGTTCGCGCAGGTCTCTCGACCTAAACGAGAAACCTTGCGCAAGCAAATGGATTGATTCCAGAATTGTAGTCTTGCCGCAGCCATTTGGCCCGCAAATCACATTTATGCCAGCATCGAAGTTGCAGTCCATCGATTCGAGACTGCGCACCTTCGAAATGAACACCTTAGAAATCAAGGAATGTATCCCCTCAACCCAAGAGTAAACGGCGTCCAAATGCCTGCACGAGATTCATAAAGGAACGCATAGTTCACCTCAATCGGGAACTTCTTGCGGCCCACGCGGATGTCAAACTTGTAGCCAGCGCCTAGCATCCAGTCCAAATCATCCATACCCACGCGTAGCGTTGCATTCGGGATGATTTCACATTCAAAACCGACGCGGCCCGTCCAAACATGGAGCTGCGGGTCAAAAGCCAAAAGCGTATCGGCCACTTGGTAGTCAAGCGCCTCCATCCAAGCATAAACAGGCTTGCCCATGATCTTCGATCGGTAGCCAAGGCCAATTTGCAAAACCTTCGGGCGTACACCTTCCGTCGATGCAAGAGAATTATCCTTGCTCGGATTTTTCGTCCAGCTTGCAGACAAATTCCTACTAAAGCTCAAGTTGCGAATCACCACAGACGAAGACCATTTGCTATTCCACTGGCGGAACCAGCTCAAATTAATTGTCACCGGACTGCGGAAGGAATTTTCAACGCCATCGTAATACTGCGCGATATCCAAATTATCATAGCTCATCGAGAACGACAAGCCAAACGCATCACGACGAGTTGCACGATAGGCAAAGCCAAGATAGAACATCGTAAAGAATGGTTCAGCCGAGCCTAACGTTTCATCGTCATCGTCGATAACCTTGAAATCCGTATCGCCACGATAAAGCACAGCTAAGCCAACGCCCATGCGTTTGCCCACCTTACCTTCAACGCCCAAAGAACCGCCCAAACGATCCAAGTCGCGTTTTTCAAAATTTAGCGTAACACCAAGATTTTCGCGGAAGCCAAGCAAAGCCGGGTTCCAATAAGCAGCAGGCATCGATGCCGTATCCGCAGAACCCGTGTTACCGCGCCCGAGTTCGCGAACACCAGCGCCCATGCGTTCCACAAAACCATCAAAGCCACCCAACTCGGACTTTTTCGTAAAAGGCCCCGCCAAAGCAGAAGAAGCAAGCGAACAAACCGCCAGCGCCGTAACTACAAGATTTTTCATTTTAATCATCTGAAGCTACCTCCCAGCGTCATTGTCTTGCCCCACCCAACATGTCCATGGTTATCCTTTACCCTGATGTAATAAACGCCCATCGTGCAATCCTTGCCGTGGTCATCTCGACCATCCCAAAAATCTTCCTTCGGGTTCGAGCTTCGCGAAGCATCCGCATGGCGGACCGCATCCTTTACAATCGTGCGCACCTTACGCATATCGTAGCTAAATACTTCAATCGTCACTTTAGATTCACGACCAACTTTATACGAAACAAGCGATTCGTGCCCCGGTGCAATCACGGAAGGCACCATACGGATGCTACCCAAATTGTTATCGAGCCTTGCACGGTTCAGCACAGCGCTCCAACTTGCTCCCGAATCTGCCGAAACGGATATGCCATTTCCGAACGTACCGATCGCAAGCCCCATTCTTTTATCCGTAATCGGGAATGTGGTCAAAGACGTAATTCTCATCTTGCGGTCCGTGGCTCCAGTTTCGTAACCATACAGCCACTTATCCTTTCCGTCATCATCTTTTTCCCAAGACTTGATTCCTAGAGAATCCATCTTGAAGTAACCACTTGTCGATCCGCCGACAGAACTGACTAGCACAAAGGCGGTCTTTCCTAAAAACGCAACATCGCCCACAGTGTAATCCGATTCATCATAAATATCTTTCTTTTGCACCTTGCCTGCAGTATCCAAGAAATTCACCTTAGCGAAATCCTTGTCTTTTTCATCATAGCGGCGCCAAAGTCCACCAATGACATTGCCATCTTTTTTGTAGTTCGTCTCGGCAATAATCTGGAGCGGCTCACCGCCCATCCAAAGTCCCGTCACACGAGCTGTAGAATCCAGTTTCGTTGATGCCGTCGAAATTTTTCCATCGGAAGACCTTTTTAAAACGCCCTTCGCCGTTGCAAGCCAAAGTTCACCGGTCTTTGGATGCAAACGGACGTCAAAAATTTCAGGATTATTTTTCAAATCCAATTCCGTATCATCCTCAAGTTTTTCCAACTTTTTCTTTTCGAAATTCAGGATAAATGTCGTATCGGCACTTTTCTTTCCAGACACATCGTGAACCATCAGGCCCAAGGCACCACGAGCAATCCAAAGACGTTTCGCGGTCGAATCATAAGCAAAGCCGCTTATCGTGTACATCATCGGGTTGTGTCTTAAAGTATCCACATCCGCAGCCGTTGGAATGTCAACCGGATTTTCAATGATATTTTTCACATCACGTATTGTATAATATCCAGCCGGAACTCGATAGCGGTCTTCCCTGTTCATTGCAAACATCGGGAGCACATAACCGAGATTCGTACCGGCGTATATCGCAGGAATACGCCTATATTCAGCCTGCTCGTCCGGAATAACCGAATACTGCATTCCGTCATGCACGGCCGTCAACGTATCCGAGACTTGTTCTCTCTTTGTCGGCTCCGTTACAATGGAACCGTCTTTAGCGACACTAAAGCTCAAATACGTAATACCACTATAGGTATTGTCTTGCGAGAACGCCCATAGCTTTCCGTTTTCACCCGCCGGAGCAACCGAAAACACATAGTTGCTGAACAACGTTTCGCCAGCCAAGGCACTCCCGCACAAAGCGCTCCCGCCAACAAGTACGCCGACGGCAAACGCAAATGAACTTTTCATTTTGCCCAATTTCACAAACTACCTCATATCGATTTCGTCAACACCAGCAACAGGCTTGTACTTGAAATCATCATTTGAAATTTTCTTGACCACCTTCATATCTAGAATGCCGTACCAAGTAGCATTCCCCGACGGGTCTTCCGTATAGAGACGCACCGGTGAATAATCAGTCTTCGAAAGCCAAACTTCCATCTTGGTGAACTGCCCCGCATACTTTGCAGGGTCGAGTTTCAGCACCCAAAGTTTTTTCCCGGCAAAATCGCCTTCGCTCATTTCGAGCGCCTTGCAATTCAGGTATTTAAACAAGAGTTCCGAGGGATGGAGAGAGCTCGACAAATCTTCCACAGCCTTGATAAGGACCTGCTTTTGTTCCACATTCCACTGCCAAAGGCTCTCACCATCGCTATAGAACTTGATTCCCAAAAGGTCAAGCTTGAACTTGTCCCCTTCAGCAACCACAAGCGTTCCCGATTGCGTTTGAATATCTGGAGAATCCATCTGAAACATCTGCGCCCTAAAATTAAGGCTCCAAGCCTTGCCCGACTTGAACCAAGCCTTTGACTTGTCCAAAACCTGATCCGCCGTCAACGCAAAAACACCTTGCACCAAGGCAAGCGATAAAAAAACAAAAAAACGGGGGGAGAATTTCATATCCACCTCTTTTAAAGACAGGATTAAATTTACAAAACTGAAGCCACCAAGACGAAGCATATCCGTATTTTTGGGGTACAACGAACAAAACATTGGTTTCAGGGCAAAGATATTTCTATCTTTTGCACGTAAAATTCAAACAAATCTTTTTTTTGGAAGGATTGTATGCGTAAACTTATTTTGCCGATTGCCCTTGCCGCTACCGGTTTTGCCATGGCCGCCGACATCGAAATCCACGGAAATGTCGATTTTGACTTCGCCAGCTACTTCAACAGGGACTTTGACCCCACTAACGCCGCAAACCAGGACATCGACTTGTCCGTTAAGGCAAATCTCGACGAAAACGTTTCCGTTACTGTTTTCACGAACACCAAGAGCAATATCACAAATGGCGAAGGCGCCGCCGAAATCCGCCACGGCCTCGCCCGTTCAACGGCAATCACAAGCGACAAAGACCGTTACACCGCATTCAACTTTGACGGTGTAGAACTCCGCTGGAAGCCGTTCCAGGACGTAAGCCTCGTCTTCGGTGACTTGACCTACAACGCAGGTACATTCAATTACTACTTCTGGCGTGACCCGAGCCGCTATGCCGCCATTTCCCGCGACCAGAGCTTACGCGGTTTCGGTATCGAAGTCGGCAACGAAAAGTTCGGCGACGGCAAGTTCTACATTGGCGCCACTGACGACAGCAAGAGCGCCATCGCCGTGTTCGGCACCTACGCCCTCAAGCTTTTGAACCGCCCGGATGAACACTTGACCATCACCCCGAGCGTGGACTGGGTCTTCGGTTCCGAAGTCGGTCGTGGTTACACCTATTTCTTCGGTACAGAACTCGACTACTCCAAGAGCCTCGAAGCCCTCAACTACAGCGTCTATGCCGTTTATGGCATCCACCCGTACAAGGGCGAAGCCGTTCACTCCTTCCTCGTCGAACCGAGCTTGAACTACGGCATCTTCAACTTGGGCCTCAACTACTTCTACGCCATCGTCAACAAGGGCGAAGGCTACACGGCCGCACCGCAAATCTTCACAGATGACCAGATGCTCTTCGCCATTGAACCGAGCTTCGACATCACGAAGAAGTTCTCCATGGGCGTAAGCTTTGAATACCACGATCCGGATTCCGAAATCAGCAAGGACGAATTCGAATTCCTCGGCATGAACTTCTACCTCTACCCGACCATCAACACGAACGTTACCTTCTGGTTCGGCTACAACTTCAGCAAGAACAAGAATCCGGTTGTTGGAAAGACGAAGTTCGCCCTCGGCATGAGCGCCCACGCGGAATTCTAATTAGTAGACAGTAGGAAGTAGACAGTTAATGCAATAGAAACTGCACAATTGTCATTCCCGCGAAGGCGCGAATCTCCATTTAGCAAAAGCCCCGGACAATGTCCGGGGCTTTTTTTGTATCCGCCATTTCACAGCAAGAGTCGCCGCAAAGGAAAGGCGCCGCCCCATCCATACGTCATCCTAGGCCCTTTACTTCGACTACGCTCAGCACAGGCTTAAGCTCTGGGTAAACTCCATCGAAGACTGCCCCGCAAGGTGAGAGTCGCGGCGGTACGCCACGCAGCACTAATCGCCACAATATTCCAGCCCTTGAATGTAAACAAAGTAAGCACCTGTTATTTTTCAAAAAAATCAAAAAATGCCATTTTTTACGTAAGAATCCCCTTATTTTCCCAAATTATTACGTATTTTTTTCAATTTTGCAGCATTTCATCGCCATTTTGCCATTGCGACTGCAAAATTCGCTCTTCAAAGGAGCATATTCAAGCAAAATCAATCAATTTTCCGCTCTTATCCGCACCAAATCGCTTCATTTGTTTGCAAATTTACGTCAAAAGCGCCTCGTTTTTCGCATTATTTACGTAAAAATACCCCAAAAGCACATCTCGAACAAATTCATCCATCATTTGCAAAAAAAAAAGAACCCGCCGCGCATCCGCAGCGAGTCCATAAACGTTCTTTAAGTCAGTCTTGAATTAGTGACCGAGGAACTTCTTGCCTTCGCCGAAATCATCCTTGTAATGGATGTAGTCCGGAACAAAGCCAGCCGGGAAAGAGAAGCTGACATTCACGGAGCACTGGAATTCGTTCATCAACTTGCCCTTGCCCTTGAACTTCTTCTGCTTCTTTTCGATCTTTTCGTCGCCCTTCTTGCCAACGAGAACTTCGGCTTCGCACCAGCCCGTGTTACCCTTGGCAACAACTTCCTTGCCATCGGTAGAAACAAGCTTAATGAGGGAAGGATCGAGTTCAGTGTTGTTACCCGTCGTAGCCCAGAACTGGAGTTCACCAGAAAGGGAAGTCTTGGTCATCTTAAGCGTCGGCATGGCCATCACGTAGCCCCACTTGTCCACCTTGTGCTTGCCGCTCAAATCCGGAATGTTTTCACCGAAGATGAGGAAGTAACCGCGAGTAGTCTTGCGGCTCTTGTTCAAAGCAGTCTGAATATCAGCATTCGTCGGAGCCATAGCTGCCATGCGGAGGAGCAAGTATTCCTTCACGACCGGATCGTCTTCAGAAATGGCTTCCTGCAAATTACGAGCAACATAAAGCTTTTCCGTTTCTTCACGGATGCTCTTCACGGCAGATTCAGCAACGTGACGAGTCTTAGCAACCTTTTCAGCGGAGTCGATCTTTGCAAAAGCATTGATGATCGTTGCAAAGTCAACGCCTTCCTGAGCGGCCTGGCGCTTACCGATTTCAGCATAGGTCTTCACATATTCTTCGATTGTGGCATCTTCCTTAACATTAGGAATATTGATCATGGCCTTGTCGAAATAGTTGTTGATGAGGTCGCTGCTCAAGTCCTTCTTGGATTCCATGTCACCTGCGCGTACGAGAGCGAGGGTGAAATTGTCAAAGAATTCATCGGACATTTTGCCCTTCTTCTTTGCCTCAATATAGGAGTTGATTGCATTGCGGAAACGGCCTTCCTT
>JAEEGJ010011022.1_pt1 | contig 23149 bp, 19 predicted proteins | sample 8958761 | NCBI WGS metagenome assembly JAEEGJ01 (sample SAMN16246546, study PRJNA631951) | gut metagenome | biome: gut microbiome; feature: rumen; material: RS-attached | host: Bos | place: Iran: Karaj | collected 2018-10 | reverse complement strand
AACCGGAAAAATATGCGCCATCAGCGTGATAATTTTGAGACACCAGCATCGGTAAAAAGGCAAGTCGGTCACCAGCCATGTCGCGAAGAAAAGTGTCCACGTATGTGTTCTCGAAAGAGGTACAGTACTGCTCCGAAAAATCCCCGTCTATTGCCGGTTTTCGGTTAACATAAGGGATGAGTGCTTTCGTACCATTAAGGTCCCCCATAGAAGACCCTTCGGAGAAATTGAACTCGGCCGTCTCGTGCCGCACGATGATGGAGTCTTTGAACGTGGTGCCGAAACGGTAGGCCACACCGGAGTTGTAGGCACGGAATATTACCTGATAATTTCCCTTAAAGCTGATTTTCAGTTCGTTATATTGGTCTTTAATCTTGCTTTTCCGATAAAACGGGGCGTTCACCTCCTGGTTGACGCTTTTCCGCTCTTTCTTCACCACTTTCGGGTTTCGACCCAAAACGGAGCAATCGTCCAACTCCAGACCGATGACAGAGGGCTCCAAAAACGGAGCGGGGTTATCCGTCGTATAGACCGAATATTGCAATTGTCCAGAAGAGCCGTCGATTTTCACCGTCAGTTTGCCATCGGGGGAGGTGAGTGTTTCGGTTTGCGCGGACAAGGCGATGAACAGGCCGCAAAATAGCAGCAAGAGGAGATGTTTTTTCATAATCGGAAGGTTTTAGACGGCAAAGATACGGAAAATACGGATTCAAACGGACTTCCGTGACCGTAGAGACGTGCCATGGCGCGTCTCTACAAACGGGAAATTCGGATTAGTATTCGAAAGGCGACACAAACGTGGCGAATGCCTCGCCGTGCATGTCCTTTTCAGAAGTAATGGGGTTCTCAATTTGCCAGTCAATGTTCAAATCCTTGTCATTGAACATGATACAGCCTTCAGAAGCCTTGTTGTAGAAATTCGAGCATTTGTAGGCGAAAACGGTATTATCCTCCAATGCGGTGAATCCATGCGCGAAACCGGCAGGAATATAGAACTGTCTGAAATTTTCGGCGGTAAGTAACGTGGAAACGTACTGCCCGTATGTCGGACTGCCTTTGCGGATATCTACGGCGAAATCCCTAACCGCACCGCGCAGCACCCGCACGATTTTGGCCTGCGCGTACGGTGGCTTCTGGAAATGCAACCCGCGCACCACACCCTTCTGCGAACACGACTGGTTGTCCTGCACGAAATCGTCTGTAATTCCTAACTCCTTGTAACGTTGCTCGTTATAACTCTCGAAAAAATAACCGCGGTCATCCTTGAAAACCGTCGGCTCAATGATTAACAATCCTTCAATTTGTGTTTTTATTATTTCCATTATTCTTGTGAATAGTGATTAGTGATCAGTGAATAGGCAATAGGCAACAGGCAATAGGCAACAGGAGTGGTGATATTCAATAGTCATAAGTCATTCATAAGTCATACGTCATACGTCACAAGTCATACATCAATCTTCCGAGTTGTCCGCAATAAACGTTTGATATTCCGACAGGAACTTCGCCTTCGAAACGAAGCCTATGTATTTCCGGTCTCGGGTGATGACGGGCATGTTGAAGTTGCCCGTTCGTTTGAACTTCTCTAAAACTATGGCTGCGGTGTCGTCATCATAGATAAATTCTTCCGGCTCAATCATCAAATCCTCGACATGCACTTTGTCATACAAATCTTGCTTGAAAATGACCTCTCGGTGGTCGTCCATCACCAAGAGGCCGGAGAAGAGGTTGTTCTCATCGATGACCACGAAGAGGTTGCGTTTGCAGTGGGCGATGACATCGGTGTAGGTGCGCAAGGTGCTGTGTACGGGAATAGTGAGGATGTTGGTGTCTATGGTTTGATGCCAAGGCAGTTTGCGGAGCGCGTATTTGTCTTTGTTGTGAGTGCGCAGATTGTCTTTTTCGGCTAAGGGCTGCGTATAGACAGAATATTTCTCGAACGGGTTGACGCAGAGGTAGGAGCAGGCGGCGGTGACCATCAACGGAATCAGCAGCGTGTAACCCGTTGAGGATTCAGCAATTAGAAACATCGCCGTGAGCGGAGCCTGCATCACACCGGTCATCACTCCTGCCATGCCCGCAAGGATGAAGTTGACGTAAGGCAGGTCCACATGGAGGAAGACCTGCGCCACATGCGCAACCAGGAAACCGACGAACGCGCCAATGAAGAGTGTAGGGGCGAAAACACCGCCCACACCGCCGGCCGTGGTAGTGAACGTGGTGGCAAAGACTTTCATCAGGATGATGCCGATGACGGCCAACACCAACAGACCTTCATGTCCCATCAGCTTCAGCAACGGAGAATTGTTGAAGACGGAAATCCATTCACCATGCAGCAGATCGTTGATATTATTGTAACCTTCGCCGTAGAATGCCGGGAAAAGATAGATAAGCAAACACAGTGCTACCGATCCTATCAATGCCCGCACATAAACCTTCTTGATGCGGCGCATCTGCTTCTCAATCCAGCGCGACATTCGCAGGAAATAGACGGAGATGAAGCCGCAGAGCACGCCCAAAATAATATAAAACGGAATGTTGCCCACCGAGAATCCTTGTGTCGCATCAATGGTGAACATCACGTCTTGACCAAGGAAAAGGACGGACATTACTGTCCCTGTAGCGGCGGAGAGCAGCAACGGCAGAATTGCACTACCGGTGAGGTCAAGCATCAGCACCTCGAAGGTGAAGACCAGTGCGGCGATGGGTGCCTTGAAGATAGCCGCCATGGCCGCCGTGGAGCCGCAGGCAAGTAACAGGGTGGTCTGTTTCGTGTTAAGGTGGAAAAATCGCGCCACGTTCGAACCAATGGCGCTGCCGGTGAGCACGATGGGTGCCTCCAATCCCACGGAACCGCCGAACCCGACAGTGATGGCACTCGCCACCATGGAGGAATAGACGTTGTGGAACCGCAACATGCCGTCGCTCTTGCAGATGGATTTCAGCACGATGCTCACGCCGTGGCTGAGGTTGTCGCGCACCACACGCCTCACGAAGAGGAGCGTGAGGAAAATGCCGATGGGCGGGAAAATCAGGTAGAGGTAGTTGACATCGGCCACAGGGAACGCCTGGCTCAGCAACCGAGTGGTGAAGTGCAGCAGGTTTTTGATGATAATAGCCGCAGCGGCTCCCAACATGCCAATCACCACGCTGAGAATCAGCACCATAGCCTTGTCCTTGAAGTGCCGCTTGAAGAACCGCCTGCACCGGGCGATGAAATATAGAAACCTCCTGTTTTTCATATCGTAAACTCGGGCGGCAAATGTACATAATTTTCCGTATGGTGCAATATATTTTGTATTTTTGCCGTTTGTTTTCAGATGTTCAAACGCATTTTGATCATATCGGTATTGGTCCTGCTCTCTTGGACGATGGCTTTCTCACAAAAAAAGCCCGATTTCCGCGTATGGGAGGACAGCCTCTGCCACCTTCGCGACCAAGTGATGGCCGAATCCGACGAAACCACACGCCTCGCCCTCAACGAGGATTTTATGACTCTCTTGGAAGAGGTGCTGCAGATGCCCGACGCCTTCAAATACACCTGGGATTCCGTCAAGAATTTCAGTGTTTTGGCCTCCCCTGACAATGTTTTCAAGATTTTCACTTGGTATGTGGTGAAAAACAACTATGACATCGAGAATTTCGGTTTCATATACGTCTATAACGATGCCCGAAAGAAACACGTACTCTACCCCCTTTACGACAAGCGGCAGAACATTGATTACCCCAAAACGTTGGTGGGCAACCACAATCGCTGGTACGGCGCGGTCTATTACAAACTGATTCCTGTGAAGGACAAGAACACGACCTACTACACCTTGCTTGGATGGAATGGGAACAATCTCTTTACCAATCAGAAGCTAATTGAAATTCTGCATTTTAACAAAGAAATGACCCCGATTTTCGGGGCTCGCGTCTTCAAGAATTACACCGAAAAAGTGGCACGGGTCATTTTCGAATATTCCAAGAACGCAACCCTATACCTCAACTACGAAAATCAGGAATACCTTGTCAGCACAGGGAAATACAATCCTAAAACTCGCGATTATGATTACAAACGGATTCGCTGCGACATGATTATCTTCGAGGAGCTGATTCCGATGGACGAGGCCATGAAGAACGTGTCGGCCTACATGGTGCCTGAATCCAGTCTGAATCAGGGATTTATCGAAGAAGACGGCAAGTGGGTTTTCCAAAAGAACGTTCGCGGCTCCAATCCTGACAAGGTGCGACCCGATTTTCAGCATAAAAACCGAAACTACTATTCCGTACAATAAGATATGGCAACCTTATATCCTTTGAAATTCACGCCCATTCTGAAAGAGAAAATATGGGGCGGCAACAAAATCGAAACCATCCTGAAACATAACATCAGTCCGTTAAAAAACTGTGGCGAAAGCTGGGAAATCTCCGGCATCGTGGATGACGAGTCCGTGGTGGCGAATGGTTTTCTGGCCGAAAACAACCTCAACGAACTGATGGAGATCTACCTCACCGACCTCGTGGGCGAGAAAAACTACGAGAAATACGGGCTGGGGTTCCCGCTGCTCATCAAGTTCATTGACGCCCAAGACAACCTCTCCGTGCAAGTGCATCCGGACGATGATTTTGCACAGGAAAAGTTTGGACAGAACGGAAAAACCGAGATGTGGCACGTCATCCAAGCGGACGAGGGTGCGGGACTTTATGTGGGTTTCAATCAGAAGATTACCGCGCAACAGTATATGGATGCTGTGGAAAACGGCACATTGGAGGACTACCTCAAATTCTATCCCGTAAAATCCGGCGACACCTTCATGATTCCCGCTGGCACGGTGCATGCCATTGGCAAGGGAGTATTGCTCGCCGAGATTCAGCAACCCTCCGACATCACCTTCCGCATCTATGACTGGAACCGTGTGGACGAACAAGGCAACAGCCGCGAACTGCATACGGAAGAGGCTTTCGAAGCTATCCATTCCGAAGAGAATCTGGCTGATTTTCAGGTGTATTACGAGTGCGAAAAGAACAAAACCGTGACATTGGTGCATTCGCCCTACTTCAACACCAACCTTTTGGAGATGGACATGCAGGTGGAAAAATCGTTCGTTCAATTAGACTCTTTTGTAATCTATATATGTCTGGAAGGCAGCGCATTTCTTGTGTCTGGCGATTCTAAAGAAAGACTTGAAACCGGTGAGGTGGTATTGATTCCCGCCGAAATCGACCAGCTGCAAATCATCCCCGATCCAAAAGCAAGACTGCTAGAAGTTTATTGTTCATGACCATTGAACTTTGAACTTTGAACCATGAACTTTGTCGATAAAAACCGATGTTTCACTTCAAACAGTTTGACTTAGAGCACGAACGCAGTACCCTGAAAATCGGTACGGATGCCGTGTTGTTAGCCGCGCTTACGCAGGTGGATTCAGCACAAACAGTACTGGACATCGGCTGCGGCTGCGGAGTCATCGCCTTCTGTTTGGCACAGAAACTTGCAGAAAATCAGATTATTCCGAATATTGTTGGAATTGATGTGGATGCGGATTCTATCACGGAGGCACGTGAAAATGCCGCCCGATTCCCTCTTTTTCCAGAGTCATGCTTCCATTTTGAACAAATCAGTCTGCAAGACTTTGCAAATCAGGATAATGCTTGCCGTTTTGATCTCATAGTAAGCAATCCGCCCTTTTTTCATGGAGATCTTAAACCACAGGATAAAAACAAGTTAAAGAGCAAGCATGGCGATGGTCAACTTTCTTTTTCGGAATTGGTGGACGGTGTTGACGCTCTTTTATCCGAAAAAGGTCGTTTTGCACTGATTCTTCCGCCAACGGAGATGGAAGAATTTCACCAAATCACTAGTGGTCGCTGGCATAGCTGGAAATCCGTTTATATCCGTCCCATCGAGAGCAAACCGATTTTCCGCGTGGTGCGTGAGTACGGACATTTTTTACGAACACAAGAGAATATTCAATTTTCAATACGTGATGCAAAATTGCAATATACAGATGCGTATCTTCAACTTATAAAAGGCTATCTGATGATTTAACGCTATAAATCTAATGTCTTCCCAAATCAGCTTTTAAGGGGATATGATATTGCACATGTTACGAGAGTCTTATGTTTCACTATAATTCAATAAATGAGGATATTGATTGTCGTTGTATTGAGAGTTTCTTGTTTGTGTGGGGTGATGGGAGTACAACAAGCCAACTAATATATAAAAAACGTCATCCGCAATATTTTTTTTGCGGATGACGTTTGTATTCAAAAAAAGAGTATTTTTGCTGACCAATTAAAAGTGTATTTTAACGTTAAAAATAAATCGATATGATTGCAAAGAAAACAGACAAAGGAAACTTGGAAAACAAGCGCGGATTGTTCCTTCTTGTCGGATTTGCCGTGGTTTTAGGCCTTATTTACGCTGGTTTCGAGCTTTTCGCCAATGAAGACAAGGCTCCCGCATTTGAGTTGCAGGATGATGAGTTCATTACCGTGGTGGATGACGATGTCATTGCCACTGACCAGACTCCTCCCCCGCCACCAGAGCCGCAACAACAACAGCAAGAGGTGGTGCTCAACATTGTGGAAGACAACATTAAAGTCAATACCGATTTGAGTTTCGATGTTGAATTTAACGAAGATGAAGCAATTGTTGATTTTAGCGATGAGGAAGTTGATGTGGTTGAGGATGTCGCTGAGGAAGAACCTCCGATGATGTTCACGGAGGAGATGCCGGAATTTCCCGGTGGTCCTGAAGCCCTCAACGCTTTCCTGACCCGCGAAATCCAATATCCGGAAGTTGCCCGTAACAATGGTATTACCGGCACCGTGCTGATTGAGTTCGTCGTCGAGAAAGACGGACGCGTCAGTAACGCCAAGGTTAAAGTTCCGTTGTTCCCCGAATGCGACAAGGAAGCTGTCCGCGGTGTCATGGCCATGCCGAAATGGAAACCCGGTAAAAACATGGGCAAGCCCGTCCGCTGTTTCTATCAGGTGCCCGTTACCTTCAGACAATAACTTTGGTTTCAGGTTTCAGGATTCAAGTTTCATGTTGAACGTTGCCTGTTCCTGATTCTTTAACCAAATATTACGATATAAAAAGGAATCCATTCGGGTTCCTTTTTTTGTGCAATAAAATGTTTTCTATTTCCGTTGTTCTAATAAAGCAAGGAGACTTGCCGAACAAGAATGTTTCACGTAAAAACCCGCAAAAATGGTTACAAAGAAATCAGACAAGGGAAATCTGGAAAACAAACGCGGACTTTTCGCGTTAGTCGGATTCGTTGTGGTGCTTAGTCTTATTTATGCAGGTTTCGAACTTTTTGCCAGCGAAGACAGAGCGCCCGCGTTTGAACTACAGGATGACGACTTCATCACTGTCATGGATGATGATGTTCTCGCCACCGATCAAACCCCACCACCGCCTCCCCAACAACAACAACCTCAAACAGAGGTTATCCTGCAACTTGTGGACAATAATGTGCACGTGGATATGGATATCTCATTTGATGTTGAAGTTACCCAAGATGATGTCATCCCTGACATTGAAGACACAAAAGTGGAATTGTTGGAAGAATCGTCAGGAGAAGAACCACCGGAGACATGGACAGAGATAATGCCCGAGTTTCCTGGCGGCCCCGAAGCGCTCAATGCTTTTCTGACCCGCGAGATCCAATATCCCGAAGTGGCTCGTAACACGGGTATCACAGGCACTGTGCTCATAGAGTTCGTCGTTGAGAAGGACGGCCGAGTGAGCAACGCCAAGGTCAAAGTCCCGTTGTTCCCCGATTGCGACAAAGAAGCCGTTCGTGGCGTCATGTCCATGCCGAAATGGAACCCCGGCAAGAAGAACGGCAAACCCGTTCGCTGCTACTATCAGGTGCCCGTCACGTTCAGACAATAGTTCTGATTGTTAATGCGAAAACAAAACGGGAAATCCATTGTGGATTTCCCGTTTTTATTTTAAGATGTGGTTAATGTAGGGGCGAATAATTATTCGCCCCTACATTTCAATACTTCCGTTTCAGGATCTCCGACCAGACCACTCCTTTGTACACCTCTTCCTCATCCATTGAAAGGACGACCCGTGGATTTTCGGTTTCCTTGACGGTGTGCTCCTTTGCCTCTTCTGCATTGTGTGCGAATGTCTGCTCGAAATCGCGTTCGCTCATCGTCTCGTAGGAGAAATATTCGTTGTTTTGTCCGGGCTGCGGGGCAACTCTTGCCCTCCTTTGCGGCTGCACCTCGTCCGGTTCATTGACATCTTCAACTATAATCGGTCGTCCACCCCTGTTCTTCTTTGTCTGGTGTTCCGCTTCCTCTTTTTTAAACGTTTTGACGACAGACCACAAAATGCTGCCCACGATGAGAATAATGTATAATATTGAATCAAAGTCCATAATTCCTATTCTTTATTCTTGTTTTGAAATTCCAAAGTGTTCTGTTCCAGCTGATCGCTCAGTTTTTTATTTTCGCTTTTCGCTTTTGCAATGCTGACGTTGAGGTCGTAGCAGATGAGAAAGATGGCGGCACTCCAGTTAATCCACAGCAGAATGGCGAAAATGGCACCCAAAGAGCCGTATATCAGGTTGTAGCTGTCGAAATTGGAGAAGTAGATGTTGAGAAACCAAAGCAGTACCACCAACAATATGGTGCAGGTGGAAGATCCTGCGGAGAAGAATTTGTAGTCGCCGCGTTTAACAGGAGCCAGATAGTAGAAAATACTGATGAGGAAATAGACGGCGGCATACACTAACACCCATTTGAGGAAATGAACCACAAAGGAGTATATGAGCGGATTGTTGACGAAATTAGTGTGGACGTATCGGACGGCCAGCGATGCTAAAATGAAAAAGGCCGCTACCACCACGATGATGATAAAAGTGAGAAACACAAGGCCGGCACTGAGTATAATCTGATTGAAAATGTTGCGCTTTTCTTCAGTGTAGTAGGAGGAGGTCATGGCCACCAGAATGCCGTTGATGCAGACGATGGTGAAATAGATACCGATGACGAGCATAAAAGACGACAGGGTGCCGTTTTGGCGCATCACCACATCCGTGATCATACCCTCCACAACAGGCCAAACGTATGGGGGCACGATGGACTCCAACAGGGTGATGATGGTGTTTTGGAAATCCTCCCCGAAAAAGGCGATGGCGGAAAATAGTGCGATGATCATGGGGATAACGGCGACGAAAACACGGTAGGTGATGGCAGCGGCGCGCTGGAAGACCACCCCCTTGCTCAGCGACTGTCCGAAGAACCGCATCACATCGTAAAGCGGCACTTTCATCAGCCCGGGAAGCGTCATGGTTTTCGATTTCGCCACAACCTTGCCGAAACCTGGAACACGTTCCAGATCACTGCTCCATTGCCGGAGTTTCAGTCTCGCGTATCGGAAAAATCGCTTCATGTTTAAGATCCAAGGAATAAATGATGGAAATTAGAGATCAGTCAAAAGTCAGATTATAGTCATAGTTATAGTTATAGTTATAGTCATAGTCATAGTGCCTTAAGACTCATATCCAGACTTTTAATCTGATGTGTGAACGCACCGACGGAGATGAAATCAACCCCGGTAACGGCGTAGTCGTGTAGGGTCTCCTTCACGATGCCGCCAGAGGCCTCGGTTTCCATGCGGTGATCGACCATCTTCACGCCTTCGCGGATTTGGTCCGGGGTGAAATTGTCGAACATGATGCGCTGTACGCCGCCGTGATCCAGCACGCGCTGAACATCCTCCAGACTGCGGGTTTCAATCTCAATATTCAACTGCAAATTATTGTCTTTCAGATATTTGTTGGCTGCGTCAATGGCTTTCTCGATGCCGCCTGCGAAGTCGATATGGTTGTCTTTGAGCATCATCATGTCGTATAGACCGAAACGGTGGTTTTGTGCCTCGCCGACCGTTACAGCATACTTCTCGAAAATGCGCATGTTGGGGGTCGTTTTGCGCGTGTCGAGCAGAGTGACGTTCGTATCGCGCACCAAATCAACATATTCGCGAGTGGTGGTGGCGATTCCGCTCATTCGTTGCATGAAGTTGAGAAGGGTGCGTTCCGCTGTCAACATGTTACGCGATGAGCCGTGCAAGGTGAAGGCAATGTCGCCTTTGCGCACCAAGGTGCCATCGGGAAGCAGCAGCTCCATGCGGATGTTCTCATCGACCTGGCGCAGCACCTCGCGGGCCACATCGACCCCGGCTAATACGCCGTCCTGTTTGATGAGCAGCTTCATGTCGCCTTGCGCCTCGGCGGGGATGCACGAAAGCGAAGAGTGGTCGCCGTTACCGATGTCTTCGCGTAACGTCAACGCTATCAATTCTTTAACTTGTTCTGTTATTTTCATTTTTTAACGATTATTTCAGGGGTAGTAATAGTGTCACTGTGATGCAGGGCACGGTCCACAAGGTAACAGGAGAGTCGCACCGTGTCATACGTGGAATATGGATTGTTGATGAACGTGACGATGGACAACTTGCCTTCAATGGACTCCGGCACGTCATCGCTGAGATGCGGGATGCGTGAATGCAGCGGTGTGGGCAACTCCAGTTCCACCCATTCCCCATCCTGCTTTTCGTATAGATGGATGAAAAAGTTGTAGTAGTATGGGGAATCCACACTAAAAACGGGATTCTTGTCGGTCTCGTCCAAGCCAATATCCCCGTCACCATCCTGGAAATAGATGGTCAGCTCTCCCTGGCTGTCGTGCCCGGTGCCGTTATCAATCTTCTCCAACGAAACGAACTCGATGTGCGGAACCTCCGAATATTTCGGCTCGCGCCGGCAACCTGTCGTAACGAGCACGAAGACGGTAGCTACGAAGACAGCAACTATAAATCCGATACTGAACTTTTTCATCGTTAACAATATTATCGTTTGTGTCTTTCAGCTTTTGGCTATTAGCTATTGGCATTTTTTAAGTCTCAAGTCCCAAGTCTCAAGTCTCAAGTCCCAAGTCCAATGTCTAAAGAATCTCGCCAGTGAATAAGCCAATAGCTAACAGCCAACAGCCAATAGCTGGTTACATTACCACCCGCACGCCCTTGATGAAGTCGATGGACTTCTGGATCAGCTCGTGCATGTAGGTGTCGTTCTCCACGAACGGAACGTAATCGCGATAGATTTTCACAAACTCCTCGATGAATTCAGAGCTCTTCAGCGGTTTGCGGAAGTCGAGGGCTTGGGCGGCGTTAAACAGCTCGATACCGAGGATTTTCTCCACGTTGTTGACCACCAAGTAGCACTTCGTGGCGGCGTTGGCACCCATACTCACGTGATCTTCCTGGCCTTGCGACGACTCAATGGAGTCAGTAGAGCAGGGCATCGTGAAGGCCTTGTTCTGGTTCACGATGGAGGCGGCTGCATATTGCGGGATCATGAAGCCGGAGTTGAGGCCAGGGTTCTTCACGAGGAAAGACGGCAGTCCGCGCTTGCCGCTAATCAGTTGATAGATACGACGTTCGGAGATGTTTCCGAGTTCCGCCATCGCGATGGAAAGGAAGTCCAGAACCAATGCCAACGGCTGGCCATGGAAGTTGCCTGCGCTGACGATGATGTCCTCGTCGGGGAACACCGTCGGGTTGTCGGTGACGGAGTTGATCTCGGTCTCCACCACGTTCTGCACGTGCTCAATAGCGTCCTTGGATGCGCCGTGCACCTGCGGCATGCAACGGAAGGAGTAGGGATCCTGCACGTGTTCCTTGTGTTGGGCGATAATCTCCGAACCCTCAAGCAGTTGCGAGATATGAGCGGCCGTGGTGATTTGTCCGGAATGCGGGCGCACGAGGTGCACGAGCATGTTGAACGGCTCGATGCGGCCGTCGAAAGCCTCTAAGGAGATAGTACCGATGATGTCGGCGAGCCAGCTCAGCTTGCGGGCTTTCATCAGCAACCAGACGGCATAGGAACTCATGAACTGTGTGCCGTTGAGCAGAGCAAGGCCCTCTTTGGACTTCAGTGTGATGGGTTTCCAGCCGAACTTCTCGTTGATTTCGGCGGCGGAGTATTTCTTGTTACGGTAATAGACCTCACCCATGCCGATAATAGGCAATGAAAGGTGCGCCAGCGGAGCTAAGTCACCAGAAGCGCCGAGTGAACCTTGTTGATACACAACGGGATATACGCCCTTGTTGTAGAAATCAACCAGTCGTTGGATGGTGTCAAGCTGCACACCGGAGTGACCGTATGACAAGGATTGTACTTTCAGGAGCAGCATGAGTTGCACGATCTCTTGAGGCACCTCTTCGCCTACGCCGCATGCGTGTGAGATGACGAGGTTGCGTTGTAAGGTCGATAGATCCTTGGCGGAGATGTGCTTGTTGCAGAGCGATCCGAAGCCGGTAGTCACACCGTAAATCGGTTCTGCGCTTTTGGCTGCCTTGGTGTCCAAGAAGTCGCGGCATTTCTTCACCGCCGCAATGGCTTCCTCTGACAATTCGATTTTCTGTTTGCGCTCAATGATTCTTGATACTTTCTCAATGCTGAGAAACTTGGTTGAAATTTGGTGTTTTTTCATTATTTTGGATTTTATTGATATTTGTCTTTTTGTGATTATGCATTATGCATTATGAATTATGCAATCCTGTCAGTCTATACGTTCGCATCCCGCCAATTAGGTTATAGACCTCCTCAAATCCGTTCTGCATGAGAATGCGGGAGGCGACGTAGCCGCGCAGACCGACCTCGCAGAAGACCACAATTTTCTTTCCTTCGGGGATTTCTTCGAGGAACTCGCGCAGCTCATCCACGGAGTAGCGGGTCGCACCTTCAATCGTACCGTTTTTGTATTCAGGCAGTTCGCGGACATCCAAGAGGAAGAAGTCCTCCTTGTTGTCGATCATTTCGTCCAACTGTTTCACGTGAATCGGGTTCATCAGGTGGGCGAAAATGTTTTCGGCCACCATGCCGGCGAACATCACGGGACTCTTGGCGGACCCAAACGGCGGCGCGTAGCTGTGCTCGCTGTTCACCAAGTCGAAGATGGTGCCGTGGTGCTTGAGCAATAGGGAGATAGTATCAATCTGTTTGTCAATGTTTTGCGTCCCGATGACCTGAGCACCGTAAATTGTGCCGTCCTCCATGGAGAAGTTCAGTTTCAGTGACATCGGAGTGCTGCCGGGGTAGTAGGTCGCGTGCGCGGCCGGATGCACGATGACGGTTTCGTAGGCGAGGTTCGCCCGTTGCAAAGCCGCTTCGTTCAGCCCTGTGCTGGCCACGGCCAAATCGAAAATCTTGGCGATGGCGGTGCTCACAGAACCTTGATAGACCACGCTTTCGGGATAGACCATGTTCATGGCGGCGATACGCGCCTGCGCATTCGCGGGACCCGCAAGGAAGTTGCAGTATGGAACGCCCGTCACAGGGTGGGGGAACTCGATGGCGTCGCCCACAGCGAAGATGCGCTCGTCGGAGGTCTGCAGATACTCGTTAACCTTGATGCCTCGGCCGATTTCCAGACCGGCGGCTTCGGCCAATGCCGTGTTCGGACGCACGCCGATGCTCAGTACCGCGAGGTCGCAGTCTAACTTCTGCCCGTCTTCGAGACAAACGGTCAATCCGTTGTCTTTTTCCTCAAATCCTGAGATACCATTGCCGGTAATCAACTGCACTCCCTTGTCCTTCAGGTGCTTTTGCGCAATGGCGGCGATAGGCTCATCTACAGGCGTGAGGATGTGATCGGCCTTCTCCACGACGGTAATCTGGTAGCCGATCTTGTGGAGGTTTTCGGCCATCTCCAACCCGATAAAGCCGCCGCCGATGATGACCGCTTTCGCGTTATCGTGCAGGGATTCAACGGCTTGCATCTTAATCTTGTCGCAATCGCTGACGCTGCGCAGGGTGAAGATTTTCTCGCTGTGAACGCCGGGCAGTTCGGGGATTACCGGTTCCGCGCCGGGCGACAGCAGCAGGATGTCGTAATCCTCGCTGTAGGTCTTGCCGTTGCGCAGGTTCTTGACCTCCACAGTGTGTGCCTCGCGATCGATGGCGGTCACCTCCTGCAACGTTCTGACCTCCACATCGTAGCGGTTGCCGAAGGAGACGGGCGTCTGCACGAAGAGGTGCTTGCGCTCTTCGATGGTGTTGCCGATATAGTAGGGCATCCCGCAGTTGGCGTACGAGATATGTTCGCCTTTCTCGAACATGATGATTTCAGCATCTTCACTGAGTCTTCTCAGTCGTGCGGCCGCCGATGCTCCGCCTGCCACACCGCCTATAATGACGTATTTCATTCTTTTTAATGGTTATGGGTTATGGGTTATAGGTTATTGAAGCGAGTTAGCAGTTAGTAGTTAATTGTAAGTACTTACTTCTTTTCATCTTCTCCATCTCGCAAATGAACATATTATCGTTTACTCAGCCAGCCCATCACATTGTCGTAAATCCGTTGCTCCACGTTGTCGGCGGGGGCGGGGACGAATTTTTCGCCGGTGATGTGCTCGTAGAGCTCGATGTAGCGGTTGGTGATGCCGTTGACGACCTCTTCGGTCATTTCGGGCACCTGTTGGCCTTCCTGTCCTTGGAAACCGTTGGCCATCAGCCACTCGCGCACGAATTCCTTCGACAATTGCTTCTGCGGCAGACCCTTAGCGAATTGCTCCTCATAGCCTTGGGCATAGAAGTAGCGGGAGGAGTCGGGGGTGTGGATCTCATCGATGAGGTAGATTTTATCATCCACTTTGCCGAACTCGTACTTAGTGTCCACGAGGATAAGTCCCTTCTTTGCTGCGATTTCCGTGCCGCGGAGGAAGAGTTTCATCGTGTAGTCCTCCAAAACGGCGTAGTCTTCGGGGGAAACGAGGCCCTTGGCGAGGATTTCCTCCTTGGAGATGTCGGCGTCGTGTTCGCCCTGCTCGGCCTTGGTGGTCGGGGTGATGAGCGGCACGGGGAACTTCTGGTTTTCCCTCATACCGTCGGGCAGGATGTTGCCGCAGAGGTTACGGCCGCCGTTCTTGTAGAAGCGCCACGCGCTGCCGCAGAGGTAGCCGCGCACGATCATTTCCACTGGGAAGCCTTTGCAGGTGCGGCCCACCGTGACCATCGGGTCGGGGGAGGCCATCTTCCAGTTCGGGCAGATGTCGCTGGTAGCATCCAAGAACTTGGAGGCTATCTGGTTGAGGATCTGTCCTTTGTAGGGGATACCCTTCGGTAAAATGACATCAAAGGCCGAGATGCGGTCGCTGGCGACCATCACTAAAACATCGTCCAAGAAATAGACGTCGCGGACTTTTCCGTGATACACCGATTTTTGATTCGGGAATTGGTAATTGGTTTTTGTTAAGGCGTTCATTATTTAATGGTTATAGGTTATGGGTTATAGGTTATTGAAGCTTGTTGCCTGATCACTTTTTTACAAACTTAAACGTAGCTTTATGGTTTCCTTCAAGCGTGGCCGTGCCGACGTAAAACCCTTTCGGCAAGGAGGTTACATTGATTTCGATGAGGGCGTCGCCGGTGACGGCGTGTTGCAGGACGAGTTGGCCGGCGGCGTTGAAGATGCTTATGGTCTGGAGGTCGCCGTCGGGGTTGGTGAGATAGAGCTTGTCAGTGACGGGGTTCGGATAGACGCTGAGCTGCAGCGGTTTGTAGTCGTTTATGCCGACATGGGAAGTGTAGGCTTTGTAGAAATCAGGGATGCCATAGCCGTATTCGGGGTTAGGGTTGTTGTAGAGGTGGCTGCTTTCGCGAATTATCTGCATGATTTCCGTTGAAGAGTACTGGGGCATGGCCTGCCACAGACAGGCACTGAGACCGGCAATGATAGGGCATGACATACTCGTACCCCCAGTTTCGTAAATCCAATAATCATAAGGATAGTCGGGAGGTGCGGGACCATACAAAAATACATAATATCCTTCGGCCACGACATCAGGTTTGACACGGCCGTCAGAAGTTGGGCCGATCGAAGAAAAGCCTACATGAAGGCTATCGGATGTAGCACCGACGCTAATAATGTCAAATGCATCTGCAGGATGTCCTACGTAATACCAAGGTGGACCACCCCAATTTCCTGCTGAGACACAAACCACAACACCTTTTTCCCCTAAAATAGTAGCACAGCGTGAGGCAATACTGTGTTGTCCATCAAGTTCTGCGTATGTAAAGTTAGCTTGTGGAAAATCTCGGAAATTATAATAACCTAATGAGGAGTTGAGAATATCTGCACCAATACTATCGGCAATTTCCGCACCATTGGCCCAAAAATCCTCCTCAATGAGCTGTTCCGTCCCCTGAAATTCTGATACGATGAAAACGTAAGAAGCGTCCGGGGCGGTGCCGATAACTTCTCCAGGAGAATTTAAGGCCATTGCAGAGGTTACGTCTGTACCGTGTCCGCATTCAATACCGCCATAGGATAAGGTATCCACAAGATTGGGTAACAATATATACTTACCCAAATAGCGTCCGCTATTTACAAGTTCTTGAAAATAAGAATATGACTCAATTCCTCTAAATCCGCCATCAATCACCGCAATAAGCATACCTTCGCCACGAAAGCCTTCCGCGTGTAATAGATGGCCGTTATGCAGAGCAATTTGATTAAAACCGTATCCATAGTCCAGTGTGTCTTTGCTGGGAGTAGTTATATTGTGAACAATCGGGGTTTGATTATCTGGAATAGCTTGGACTATGGGCATTTCGTGTAGTTGATACGCGGCTACAGCCAGAATGGAGTCAACAAATGGTAGATTTTCGATTTGAGAAACAATAGTGCTGTCCGGGCAATAAACTGTGAACGTGTTCATCCATTTTGAGACCGCTAACGGTTGCATCTGCGAATCCAAAGCCAAAATCTGTTGCTTGTATTGCGGGTTCACGGGCAAATCCTGTTCCGTAACTGGAATGTTAAATCGCGTTCGCTTGTCAATGGCGCGTTGCGACAAATAGGCAGACGGGTTGTTAATCGAATAAGGCGAATTATTCTTGTCACTCAGATAAACCCGGTAACAGGTCGGACTTGGATTTTGGCCGAAAAGGGAAACGGTCAGACCAAAAACAAACAATATCAATGACAAACGTTTCATTTTTTTATACTTTGGGTAAAAAATCAAATTTATTTCACAAACTTAAACGTAGCTTTTTTGTTGCCGTCAAGTGTGGCCGTGCCGACGTAAAATCCTTTCGGCAAAGACGTTACATTGATTTCGATGAGCGGATTGCCGTTGACGGAGTGTTGCAGGACGAGTTGGCCGGTGGCGTTGAAGATGCTGATGGACTGAATATTGCCGTCGGTGTTGGTGAGGATTAGCTTGTCGGTAACAGGATTTGGATAGACGCTGATGTTCAGCGGTTTGTAGTCGTTAAGGCCGACATGGGAAGTATAGATTTGGTAGAAGTTGGGGATGCCGTAGCCGTATTCGGGATTGGGGTTGTTGTAGAGGTGGCCGCTTTCACGGATGAACTGCATCATTTCCGTGGAGGTGTATTGGGGCATGGCCTGCCAGAGACAGGCACACATACCGGCAGCGACGGGAGTGGCCAAGCTGGTGCCGTTGGCGAAGGAAAGCATGTCGTAAGGATAGTAACAGGCCGTTGCAACCCCTTGGGAGGTGATGTCGGGCTTCACACGGCCGTCATAAGAGGGACCATGTGACGAAAACTCAGCGATGACGCTGTCAGCCGAGCAGGCACCTACGCACAAGATGTCGAAGGCGTCGCCGGGACGGTTGACGTAGTAGAATTGGCCAGAACCATCATTACCCGCTGCCACACAGACGATTACGCCTTTTTGTCCGAGGATGGTGGCACAGCGCGAAGCAATGCTGTTCACTCCGTCCATATTTGCGTAGGTGATGTCGGACTGGGGGAAATCTGGGAACATGCGGTAGCCCAATGAGGAGTTGATGACATCCGCGCCGAGGCTGTCGGCGATTTCCGCGCCATTGGCCCAGAAATCCTCCTCCACAATCTCTTCGGAACCTACCCATTCGGTGTGAATGAGGGCATAGGAAGCGCCTGGTGCCGTGCCCACCAATTCGCCGTTAGTGTTGGCGGCGATGGCGGATGTCACAATCGTGCCGTGTACTTCGTCCCAGCCGCTCTCTAACGTATCAACAAAGTTGGGCATCAAGGAATAATGACCAAAAAACCGGCCTTCATTGACCAGTTGCTGGTAGAATGAGGTGGTCTCAATGCCAAAGAAACCGCCGTCGATCACCGCGATGAGCATTCCCTCGCCATGAAAACCTTCTTCGTGGAGCGGAACGCCGTTGAGAAGAGCGATTTGTCCCAACCCCTCTCCATAATCAATGGCATCTTTTGTGGGATTAGGCGAACTGTGAACTATGGAAATTGGATTTTCAGGATTCTGAAACACCGGCAGATCGTGTAAGATGTAGTTGCCCACCGCCATAATGGAATCGACGAACGGAAGATTCAGGATTTGCGGCACGACAATGCTGTCAGGACAATAAATCGTGACGGTGTTCATCCATTTCGAGACGGACAATAGTTGCATATCCGCATCTAATGCTAAAATTTGCTGCTTGTACTGTGGGTTTACTGGAAAATCCTGCTCGGTAATCGGGATGTTGAAACGGGCACGTTTTTCAATGGCTCGCTGTGAAAGGTATTCTGATGGATTATCAATAGAGTATGGGGAGTTGTTTTTATCGCTCAAATAGATTCGGTAACAGGTAGGATTTTGTGCATAAACGCAAGCTGATATTCCCAACCACAAAAACAAAAGGAGCAGCTTTTTCATCATATTTATCCAATATTAAAACCTGCAAAAATACATTTTTTTGGTGAAATAAGATGGGCAAACATTCTATGATTGTTCTCCTGGATAAAAATTTTTCCGAGATAAGCCTTATATCAAAAAAAAGTGTATTTTTGCCGCTCCAAAATCAAGGTCTCGTGGCCGAGTGGTTAGGTACCGGTCTGCAAAACCGTTGACTCCAGTTCGAATCTGGACGAGACCTCAAAAATGTAGAGACGCAATTCGCGTCTCTACATTTTTTATGTACTTTTGCCGCTGTTATGAAACCGCAGAAATTGTTCTGTATCTTGTTGGTACTTTGGATGTTAGTTGACCTGTTGCAGGCCATCTTCACCTCCGTGCATGCAGACGAGGCCTATTATGCCCTCTACGGACAGTTTCTCGATTGGGGCTACTACGACCACCCGCCGATGGTGGCGTTGCTCACCGCTTTCAGTGGCGCACTTTTCAAAGGAAATCTTTCCATACGCTTTGCCACCGTGCTGCTCCATGGCGCTACCGTCTGGCTGATTTGGAAGACTTTGCCCCACAACACCTTGACCAACAAGGATGTGTGGGCCTTTTTTGCTGTAGCCGCATCTCTGGTGATGTTTTCGATTTACGGTTTCATCACAACTCCTGATGTTCCGCTGCTTTTCTTCACCGCCCTGTTTTTCTTCCTTTATAAACGTTATCTCGACAGCCCTACATGGTTCTTGGCACTTGCCCTTGGGGTCACTTTTGCCGCCATGCTTTACAGCAAATACATGGCCGTGTTAGTGGCGGGATTTGTGGTAATATCCAATTTCAAAATACTGAAAGACAAGAAAATATGGATTGCGGTATTGCTTGCCGCCTTGTTGTTTGTGCCGCATCTTCTCTGGCAAGTCCGCAATGGCTTCCCCAGTTTCCAGTATCACCTGATAGACCGCAATATGGGTTTCCGTTTGAAATATCCGATAGAGTTCATTCCGAACCAGCTGATTATTTTCAATCCCGTATGTCTCTGTTTGTCAGTCTATTTCTGTTGGAAGAAGCGTAAAACAGAAGATTTGTTCGAACGGGCGTGTCTTTTTACCATCGCCGGTTTCATTCTCTTTTTCTGGTTGATGACTGTGAAAGGCCATGCCGAGCCCCATTGGACGGTAGCGGCTTCCATCCCCATGATAATTCTTCTTTGGCAAGAACTTCGTAAAGAGCAGTGGCATAAATGGTTGATGCGAGGTGTTGTGCCGATTGTCGGATTGTTGACCATACTGAGAGTCTTTGCATCCCCTGTTTTGAGCAGTAATTCCGTGAATGTTCTTGGAAACCGGCACAAGTATGAGGTTATCCATGAATACTGTGGACAAACACCCGCCTTGTTCGTCGGATCCTTCCAGAAACCTTCTTTGTATCAATACTATACAGGAGAGAAGGCTATGCAACTCAGCTCGTTATACAATCGAAGGACCCAATTTGACCTTTGGCAATTTGACAAAGAGATTCAGGGGAAACCTGCCAATATCATCAACACCAATGTGTATCAACGCGGAGTGCCTGGTGGTTATGATTTGATTGAAAAAGACGGTGTCTCCTTTTACCTCCACAGAACAAAATCATTCCAAGGCACTAATCGTATTGAGGTAAGTGTTGATAACTACAGAATTACGAACGATTCCCTCTATCTCGACCTTGTCTTATACAACCCATACGAAACGGATTTTGTGTTCAACAATCCCGAATTTCCTATTACGCTTCATGCCATTTATCTGCGTGATAATGGCCTTTTTCCGATTACCTGCCCAATCGACCCAGAGGAAGTCATTCCGGCCTGCGGAAATCTTCACGTCTCCACCGTTGTCAAATACATGTCCGATGCTTCAGTAGTCTTTTGTTTGGACAATATCGTCAATCGTTCCGTGAACAGTCTTCCCATCAAAATCAAACTCCATGATTGATAGTGCGTTGATAGTGAAGTTTTTGAAATTCTGCGTGGTGGGGCTATCCGGTATGGTTATCGATTTCGGCACCACGTGGCTCTGCAAAGAGAAATTCGGCTGGAACAAGTACATCTCCAACTCTATCGGCTTTGTGCTCGCCGCCACCAACAATTACATCTGGAATCGATTGTGGACCTTCCAAAGTACCAACGCGGAAATCCCCGTTGAATACAGCAAATTCCTGATAATCGCCATCATAGGATTGGGCATCAATAATCTCGTCATCTATCTCCTACACGACAAATTAAAACTGAATTTCTATCTGTCGAAACTCTTTGCCATCGGCGTCGTCACCATTTGGAATTTCACGATGAATTATCTCTTCACCTTCTAACTCTCTACCCTTTTTAACCCTCTAACCTTCAATAACCTATAACCCATAACCAATAACCATTCATAAATGACCGAACTTTTCCACTCTTCCGCATTCGATTGGGACAAACACTTGTTCCAGTTCATTAACAGCCACAATTCGCCATTTTGGGATAATGTGATGTGGGTGATCACCAGCGCTCAGTTCGGGGTGGTCTTTTTCCTGATTCTGTCCCTGCTGACAATCTATTTTTATCGTAAAAAATCGTGGAAAATCCTGTTGTTCATCGCTGCAGTCACACTGTTGGCTGACACGATAGGCGCGCGTGTCCTCAAACCCACGGTGAAGCGGTTGCGCCCCTCGCACGATTTCGAATATCATGGCGATCATCAAGTGCATTTGCTTCAGAAAAAAGATGGAACTTATTATTACGGAGGTAAATACAGCTGTCCGTCCAATCACGCCATCAACTATATGACCACGTCGCTACTCTTTTTCTATTTCCTTCGGAAGAAGGTCAGGCGGCGGTGGCTGTTGGCGGTGGCTGTTTTCGGAGTAACCTTATTGAGCTGTTACAGTCGCATCTACGTAGGGGTTCATTATCCGTTCGATATCCTGTGTGGTTTGCTCATCGCCGCATTTTTGGCGGGATTGGTAATCACGATTTTTCGGTCTTTCGCAGCCCGCAACCCGAAGACTGTCTCTCGAACTTCGTCGGTCTCAAAAGAGTGATTCACAGCACCTTCGGGTGAAATATACAATTGTAATCCCGGCTTCTCCCCTGAAAGATAGGGGGAGAGCCGGTTATTGTCAGTTTTGCTCAGATAATTCAGCAGACTGACAATTCTTCTCGATGACAAATGTTTGTTATATTCGCTGTTATGTAACGGACTGGCAAATCCGCTGATGACCAGATTCACCGTATCACCATTTTGCATCGCTTCGGTAAGATACTGTTGCAGAAGCAGTAAGCGTGCATAACCAGTTTGAACGGAGTCGCGCATGAAGCCTGCCACAGCATACATCGCCCTGCGTTGCTCTTCACCGGTCAACCCCTGTCCTGATTTGTGGATATATTCTTGAATATCACCAACATACGAATTGTATAGTTCCAAATAGTCTTTGTCTGTGGTGTCGGAAACGGATTTCGGGTCGGGATAGTCGTTTTGGAAATAAAGCGTGATGGGTAGCACGGAGGCGATTTTATCGTGTACGTCAGGTTCAAGAGACGGTACTGTTGTATCTTTCTGTGGATAAGACCATTGCAAATAGTATATATCGTTGCAGCAGGTGTCGTCATCCACCATTTCGCGATAAGGTCTGTTTGATGAGAGAAATCCACTCTTACCATCCTGATTTATCGTGAAATAGAAATCATTATAGACAGAATTGAACGGATGGTCAAGATGCTTCACCTGTTGCCAGCGACCTAAAGCCCCTTCGCTGCAAAATATGTCGAAATCGCCGATGCTATGATGTTCGTCCGAGCTGAAATACAGTATGTTATGAGATTTGTCGTAAAACGGGGTGACTTCTTCGCCTTCCGTGTTGATGATGGGACCGAGATTCACTGGTTCCTGGAAATGACCGTTTTTACAAATAGAGTACCAAATGTCTGTTTTCCCATACCCGCCAGGCCGGTCAGAAACAAAGTAAAGAATCTCATAATCAGATAATTGAACCAAACAGGGTTGCATTGTGGAGCAGTCGTTCTCGTTGATGACAGACGGTAACCGCTTGGGATTCTTCCAGTTGGCACCGTCCTTTTCTGTTTGCCAAAGCGCACAGCGCAAATCCCCGTCGCCCACGCGGACACAACGTGTCAGAATCATCTTGTGTCCATCTTCACTGAGGCAGAAATTGCTGTTGAAATATTTAGGATTGTTTACAGATGACGGCAGCGGTTTCGCAGGAGCAAACCTTTCATCCATAAGGGCTTTAGATTCGTAAAGATAACAGTACCAGTTGGTTTCAAAGAAATGCTCTATGTCCTCCGCAGCATCGTTGCGCATGGCGGTGAAAAGAAATGTGGAGTCGGGCAATAATTTGCCGGCATATTCCGAAAAAGAGCTGTTGACCTTTGATGGTAAGGGTTTTATGGTCACGATAAGAGAATCCGCTGTGGGCAAAACAGTTGCATCACCGTTCTGCGCCCTCACAGAAACCCACA
>JAEEGJ010011018.1_pt1 | contig 23153 bp, 26 predicted proteins | sample 8958761 | NCBI WGS metagenome assembly JAEEGJ01 (sample SAMN16246546, study PRJNA631951) | gut metagenome | biome: gut microbiome; feature: rumen; material: RS-attached | host: Bos | place: Iran: Karaj | collected 2018-10 | reverse complement strand
AAAAAAAGCGTGATACTTTTGCATCCGCTTATCGAGGTGTTTGGCATACCTAAAGAAACCGGATGTTGAAAAGCACACGCTATTCGTGTAACTTTCAGCATCATTCTGGTTTCTTTATCTCAAATCGCCAAACTTTCGATAAGACAGAATACTGCTAATCGTCTGATTATATGAACTATATTGCTTATTATTGCGCCTTGCGGCGGATTATTCCATAGGCTTTTCTTTTAGTTTTACGCTCCAAAATTAGGGATTTTTTGGGAAAAGCAAAAGAAAATTGAGGATTTTGCGGCAAAGGATGGTATTATTCGTTCAGAAAAACGGGTCAAATTTTGAGTTATTCGTTTAGAAAAACGGGTAAAATTATGAATTATTCGTTCAGAAAAACGGGTCGAACTATGAATTATTCGTTCAGAAAAACGGGTCGAACTATGAATTATTCGTTCAGAAAAACGGGTCGAACTATGAATTATTCGTTCAGAAAAATGGAAAATTATTTGCTTAATTCGCTCAAAATGTACTATTTTTGCGCATTCAAACAAGTATAAGAGATGTTGCGACGTAAAATTGAAGACACTTTACGGGAGTGGAAAGCAACTCCCCAACACTTGCCGCTCGTCATCATGGGACTCCGCCAGTGCGGAAAAACCTTTATTGTCCGGAAATTCGCGGAGGACAACTACAAGTATGTCTACTATATGAACTTCACCAAGCAACCCAAGCGCATCAGTGCTTTTCTTGGTTCGAAAGAAGTCGATGCCATACTCATGGAACTCTCAGCTCAAATCAAAAAGTCCAATTTCGTTCCTGGACAGACTTGCTTTATCTTCGATGAGATTCAGGATTGTCCCGATGCCCGAACATCCCTGAAGTTCTTCAAAGAGGACGGACGCTTCGATGTCATTGCCACGGGTTCCCTTTTGGGCGTTCAAGGTTATGGCGAGAAGAAAAAGAAGCGGGAACGGAAACGCGAGGACGATATGCAGTTAGGGAAGAACTCCATCCCTGTAGGCTCCGAAGAAATCGTTCAGATGTATCCACTTGATTTTGAAGAGTTCCTTTGGGCAAACGGCATCTCGGAACAAGTGATTGCACTCCTGAAGGACTGTTTAGAGAACGAGAAACCGGTTCCCATGGGGATACACATTACCATGAAAGACCTCTTGAACCGATATGTAGCTGTTGGAGGTCTGCCTGCCGCCGTGAATAAACTTCTGGAGACGAGCAACATAAGCAAAGTCGATGCGGTACTTCGTCGCATCCTGAAAGAATACAAGGACGATATGGTGAAGTATGCCAACGATGACGACAAGTCTTATATACGCGGCTGTTTCGACTCCATTGCCAAACAGTTGTCAAAGGACTACAAAAAGTTCCAATACAACCTCATCAAGAAGGACGGACGCGCCGAGGATTACGCCGGATCGCTCCAATGGTTGGAAGATGCGGGGATAATCCACCGATGCTATAACACGGAGGCAACAGGTCTGCCGATGGAAGGTAATGCCATAGGATCGACCTTCAAAGTGTATGTCACCGACATCGGGTTACTGGTCACCATGCTTGGCGGTTCAACCCGAAACGATGTCATACAAGGAAACCTTGGCGGCTTCAAAGGTGCCATCTACGAGAACCTGATGGCTGACACACTCCACAAGAAGGAGCAGAACTTGTATTACTATCGCAAGGAGTCGGGCATGGAACTGGTCTTCCTGATTAACTACAAAAAAGAGTGCGTTCCCGTTGAGGTCAAAGCCAAAAACGCCAAGGCAAAGAGTCTATCAACTGCGCTGAAGCATCCCGACAAGTATCATGTAAATCATGCGATCAAGTTCGGCGACTACAACATAGGCAGGGAGGGGCAATTGCTCACGCTCCCCAATTATATGCAGTTCCTTCTGAACCTTGAACCCGAAGAAATCATTTTGAAACCCATTGATGCGGATGCCATAAATGCCATGGCTGGAGAGCTTTTGAGGCAATAAAAACGGAATCCGTTTGGTTCATGTTGGTTCATATATGCAGGACAAAAATCCCAAAAAGGTATTTTGACGGCCTTGTTACAAGCCTCGTATGCACCAACCTTGTTATGAAAATGCGGTTATCTCATCATAGACAAACCACATCCTAACTAATGTAAAATCGCAGAAAACAAATATTTTACATCATATCGCATATAAAATCAGAAATAATTATTATTTTTGCAGCCGAAAAGATGTAAAAACATGAAGAAAACAACGCTTACCGATACCATAAAAAGACTGCGAAAACAGTACGGGCTGACGCAAGAACAATTGGCCCTCAAGTCTGGCGTGGGGCTTAACTTCGTCCGAGAGTTGGAGCAAGGCAAGCCCACAGTCAGACTTGACAAAGTGAACCAAGTGCTCAATTTGTTCAATTACGAGATGACCCCCACCGAAAAACGAAATGAACCATGAGAGAAGCCTTGATATATTATAAAAACGACTTGGCCGGCGTGTTGGAAGAGACGGACGACGGCTATCTTTTCACGTATGACAGCAATTATCTGGCATCATCAACTGCCGAACCCGTCAGTCTGACCTTGCCGCTTTCGTCGCAGCCCTACGAAAGCCGCGTGCTTTTCCCTTTCTTTGACGGATTGATTCCCGAAGGGTGGCTGCTGGATGTCGCCATCCGAAACACCGACATCAGTATTCTCAACAGGATGTCTCTATTGCTGTTGTGTTGCAAAGACTGCATCGGAGCAGTCAGTGTCGTACCCGTAAACGAAGGAAGTCATGAGTAGATGCCTCTATTGTTATCAGGACCTAACTCGAGGAGAACATGATTTTCACGCCTCCTGCGCTAAAAAAATCTTTGGCATGTCCAAAGCGCCTCTCATGGAATACACCCATGCCGACATGGATCAATTGGCAGAGAAAATCATTCGTTCACAAACGACACTCACCGGTGTACAGCCAAAACTGTCGTTGAACCTGCAACAGCACGAGGGCGGCAAGCGTTTGACGATTGTCGGCTTATGGGGCGCCTATATCTTCAAGCCACAGACCCAAGACTTTCCCCAATTACCCGAAATCGAGGACCTGACCATGCATCTGGCCGAAATCGCAGGCATCAAGACCGCACAACATTGTTTGATTCATCTGGCAGACCACACCCTAGGCTATCTCACCAAACGCATGGATCGGGATGGAGATGGCAACAAACTGGCCATGGAAGATTTTTGCCAACTGACCGAGCGACAGACCGAATACAAGTATCGCAGCTCATACGAGCAGATCGCCAAAGCCATCATCAAGTATTCCTTGACCCCGCAGCTGGATTTGGTCAACTATTACGAACTTGTGATGTTTTGTTGGCTTTCAGGCAACAACGACATGCACCTAAAGAACTTTTCCTTGTTGTCCCACGGGCATGGCCGTTACGAGTTTTCTCCCGCGTATGATCTCTTAAATGTGGTCATAGTGAATCCAGGAGACACAGAGGAACTTGCCTTGACCTTGAATGGGAAGAAAAGCCGCATCAGCCTAAACGACTTCAAGGTGGCCGCGGCCAAAGCCAATATCCCTGAAAAAGTCATTGACGGATTGGCGGCGCATTTCAAGAAATGCCTGCCGGCTTGGGAAGCCATGATTAAGATGTCATTCCTTCAAACGGACCTCAAACAGGCATACGTTGAATTGTTACGAAAAAGGATTGAATCCATCACATAAGCCCCATTATTGTGTTTATTCCACTGCAAAATAAGATAATAAAAACGGAATCAGTTTGGTTCATTTTGGTTCATTTCGCCTGCCCTCTATTTCCCGCACTGATGGCATCATGTAGTCGGAAGGCCACCTCATTGTATTTGTCACCATGCAGATGCTCCCAGGCAGAGCGGAACTCTTCATTGCTCCTTGGGTCGTCCAGCAAAGGCGATTGCATGTCCATCAACAGCGACCTACATATCTTCATTCGCTCTGTCAGATCCACACTCACATCGGCTGCGGGTTTGCCATTTTGAATGCCTTCAATGACAGGCTGATACATGCTATCAATGATAAACTCAGCCTTGTCGAGCAGTGCCATGAACTCGTCAGAATAGCCGTTGGGATTACGTTCCACTATGATGGTGTCAATCACATGCTGCACCTCGGTCCTGACAATTTCCTTGGGTCTCAAAAACAATGGGATAACGGCCAAGGCCACACCTATCAGGATGGGGAGCATCCAAAGCCAGCGCGAATGCCGTTCAAAAGCCTTTCGCAAAGCCTCAGCATTGGCATAGCGGCGCTCGCGGTCGACACGGGAACACTTGGCGGCAATATGCTGATAACGGTGCGGGAAGATCTCCTTCAACAACAATCCAAAAGCATAGATGTCGGCGCGACCATCTATCTTCACATCCGGCTCCTTTTGCTCGGGTGCCATATATTTCAAAGTGCCGGCTGGCTGCTTCAACACGGCATAGTCATCGGCATCGGAAAGGCCGAAGTCGACGATCTTCACGTTGTTGCCGTTTCGGGTAACCAAAACATTGCTCGGCTTCAAGTCACGGTGGATGATTTGCTTGCTGTGGATGTAAACGAGGGCGTCCACCAACTGTTCCACCACCTTTTTTCGGGCACTCACAGAAGGCTTTGCAGCAAGAAACTCATCCAGAGGCATACCGTCCACATACTCCATCACGATGCAAGGCCCCACCTCGAGGTTCATCTCCTTGGCAAGGACCTTCACGATGTTGGGATGGTCGAGTTGGGTGCCCAAGTCAAACTCTTTTTTCAGCAACTCAATATAGGCCTGTTGGTCACGATACTCTGGTTTCAAGCCTTTCAGGATGAACCACTTGCCTTGGTACCGCACCTTCACCACCTGGTTGAAGCCTCGCGACGACGAGGACTCGTACACCATCATGGCATCCGTATCGGTGATGAAACTCCCATTGATGATTCCTGATGTGCTACCGCTGTCCATGGTTCATATTTTTCGGCAAAAATAAGCGAAAACCCATTGTCGTGTTCAAAATGAACCAAAAAGAATAATTCGCAATACGAAAAAAGTTTGTTACTTTGCCACATCATTTATGACACGCTTTGCGTCACTGCGAGGCACGAAGCAGTCTAGACATGAGACATATTACCTCCCTAGATTGCTTCGTCGTTTTCCGTTTTCACGGAATGAGGCCTCGCAATGACAACACGATCCAATTAAGATACAACATGCAGAAAACCAGTCCAGAAATCTCCGAACTCAAGCAGCAAATTGAGGAAAGTGTAGGCCGAAAGATGAAGACTTCCAACGACTTCACCTTCCTCAGCGGTGCCATTTGGGAACGCACACATGAGAACCTGAGCGCCTCGACGCTGAAACGCCTTTGGGGCTATGTCGATGGTCCCGACAACACGCGCAACAGCACGCTTGAGATATTGTCAAAATTCTTGGGTTTCAAGGATTGGGACGGTTTTTTGGAGCATATCGGCCAAGACAACGGCTCTGACCGCGTCACCATACAACACATCAAGACGGATGACCTGAAGGTAGGCGACCATATCTCCGTGTCATGGAAGCCTAATCGTCACTGCAAATTCCGCTATCTTGGCGACTACCGTTTCATCGTTGAGCAATCCGAAAACTCTAAACTGAAGACGGGTAACACGTTCCGATGTGCACTCTTCATCCTCGGCGAGCCGCTTTACCTGAACGACCTAGTGCAGGATGACAATCCGCCCGTGGCCTTTGTGGTGGGTAACAAGGATGGACTTTGCGAATTGGATAAAATCTGATAAATGATTATCTCATGTTTTGAGACGCAATCATTGCGTCTCTATAGCAATGCGCCTGTTAATTTGGCAGCATTGGCAAAACCATGCCGCTCACAATATTCGTTAATTCCCCAGACCACCTTCGCTGAGACGGCAGGATCGATGAAATTGGCCGTGCCGATTTCGATGGCAGAGGCTCCGGCAAGCATGAACTCCACGGCATCGGTGGCGTTGGAAATGCCACCTAGGCCCACTACGGGAATCTTCACCGCCTTGGCCACCTGCCAAACCATGCGCAAAGCGACTGGCTTCACGCAAGCACCCGACAAGCCTCCCGTAATCACTGACAATTTCGGCTGGCGCTTCTCCGCATCGATGGCCATGCCCATCAGGGTATTGATGAGCGACACCGAATCGGCACCAGCAGCCTCGGCAGCCAGCGCGATTTCAGCGATGTTGGTCACATTCGGCGACAACTTGACCATCAGGTGCTTATGATATACCTTGCGCACCCCGGAGACCACTTGCGAGATGCCCGTCGTGGTCACGCCGAAAGCCATGCCGCCTTGTTTCACATTGGGGCAAGAGACATTCAACTCAATGGCGGGAATCTTTTCCAAAGCATCCACCATCTCGGCACCTTTCACATAGTCCTCCAAGGTTGAACCCGAGAGGTTGAGCAACACATTGGTATCGAAGTCTTTGATGCGCGGATAAATCGTGTCGATAAAGTATTGCACGCCTTTGTTTTGCAGTCCGACGCAGTTAAGCATTCCTGAAGGCGTCTCGGCCATACGAGGATAGGGGTTGCCCTCACGCGGATGAAGCGTTGTACCTTTCACGATGATGCCACCCAACTGGGCCAAGTCAACGAAGTCGGTGTATTCTTCGCCATAGCCAAAGGTACCCGAAGCCGTCATCACAGGGTTGCGCAGCACCAGGCCGCGGCCCAAGTCTATCGTCATGTTCACCATTTCAACCTCCTTGTATTAAATACCGGTCCTTCCTTGCAGACGCACACATGGCCGTCGACGGTGTCCTCCACACAGCAGAGGCAGGCACCCAAGCCACAAGCCATCAGGTTCTCGAGCGAAACCTCGCACCAAACATCTTTTTCGGCAGCCAGCTTCGCCACAGCCTTCATCATGGGTTTCGGGCCACAGACATATATCTTGTCGAAACTTTGCTGCTGCCATATCGAGTGCATCGTCACAAATCCTTTTTCGCCGAGGGAACCGTCTTCGGTGGTCACAAAGGTCTCGCCAAGTTTTTGATAGTCAGCCAAACGGAGCAAGTCAGCATCAGTTTTACCTCCTAAAAGCAAAGTCGGTCGTATGCCTTTCTCATTCAGCACTTTGGCAAAGTAATATAAAGGTGCAATGCCGATGCCGCCTCCTACGAGCAGGCACTTCTCCCCTTTCTCGGGAATGCTGAAGCCATTGCCTAGAGGCAATATAATATTGATGATATCGCCCTTCTCTGCTGCAGCCAAATGCCGCGTGCCTTCTCCGATTTGCTGCACCAAAAGGGTGATTTCATTGTTTTGGAAATCCACATCATGGATTGAAATCGGGCGACGCAGGTAGGTGGATGGCGAGCCGTCGACGCGCACCTGAACGAACTGTCCAGGCAGTATTTCGGGCAAGTCGCGTTCCGTGCACAACCGCAACAGCACCGAGCGGCCGAAGTCTTGCTTTTCGACGAGTTTAAAGTCTATTATTTGCTTCATAAGAACAAACTTACACGGGACAAAGATACAAAAAAAGCCGCAAAAGCGGCTTACAATCAAAATATGCTATGAAAAACTTAGTCTTTTTCAGCTGGGGCTTCAGCGTTTTCGGCTTCTGCCTCGGGTTGAGCTTCCTCTTCAGTAAAGTCAAGCAGGTTCTTGTCCATCAGCATCTGATACCATGCGAAGACCTTCTTCATGTCGGAAGGATAAACAGCATCCTCATCATAGTCAGGCATGACGAAAGCAAACTTCTCACGAAGCTCCTCATTGCTGGCCTTCTTGTAGTCGAAGTCCACCTTGTCACCCATCTTCTCATGAATCATCTTGAAGACATCCTTCAGCGGGCGATCCTCATCGGTGGAGAAAATGGAAATCTCCTCAAGAGAACTCATACGGTCGCGAGCGAAGGCAGGCGTGCACTTACCATCAAGGACAGATTCCACAATAAGCCTTCCAATGGCTTGAGATTTAATCACATACAGTCCAGGTTTACCGGATATCGAAACAACTTTAGTTAAATCCATAGTTCAATTCTTTTCAAAAACGGCTGCAAAAATAGGGAAAAGATTGGAATTGGCAATTTTTTTCTTCTACTTCACCTTCTTCCAAATCCTATCCACAAGTTTTTGGGGCAACAAGGCAATCAAAGGGGGCAAGTAGATATTCATCAAACCTGGCTTCACGACCCGTTTCTTGCGCATCATGCCTTTCAATGCCTTCCGCACAAGCCATTGGGGTGTTCCAATCAGTCCAACTTTCACGCCGAGCTTCAACAGTCGGGGTTTCAGCTTGTAAAGTGGCGTGGCTATGGCTGCTGGGCAAACCGTAGTAACGCCCACACCATACGGACGCATCTCGAAATAGAGCGACTTGCCGAAGCTCTTCAGATAAGCCTTTGTGGCAGAATAGATGGTGATGCCAGGACAAGGCAACTGAGCCGCCATCGACGACATATTAATAATGTATCCAAAACCTCGTTGCTTCATCTCCTCACCGAAAAGGACGCATAACCTTGTGGGTGTCAAGACATGCAAACGCATCATCGTCAAGGCTTTGGCTTCATTCTCCTTGGTCAGTTCCTCAAAGAAAAACATGCCCGCGTTGTTGATGAGGATATCGATGGTAAGGTTTTCGGCTTGACAAAAAGATAGCAAATCCTCTGCCGCAGTATCGGTCGCCAGATTTTGGTAATGCGATATGACTTGAATAGTTCTTCCTTGCTGCAATTCCTCGACAGCCTTTTGCAGTTCCACCTCTTGATCGCTGACCAACAACAGGTTGCATCCGATTTCAGCCAACTGACGAGCATATTCCAAGCCCATACCCGAGCTACCGCCCGTAACCAAAGCCCAAGGCTGTCGCCCATTCGCTTCCTGAAACCGTTTTATCCATTTCTTGGCACTCATATAGCGTTGTTTATCACAAAACACACAAAACAACACAAAACTGCATGATAGTTCGTGGCGGCGCCCAACTGGGTTGCCGCCGGAAAGCGCGCCTGTTGGCCGCTTTCCCAACCTCTACAAAAGGTTTTGCAAGTTTTGATGGTTTTGTGACTATTCATAACGATCTCTCTGCTTCATCAACCTCTTTCTGCAAAAATGCTGGCAGATTCTCCACACAATGATGACATTTCATCTCCAGCGTATACATGCGCCCGATGCAATAGTTGGAATGCTTGCACTCGCTGCGCGTCACCTCACCGCGTTGGAGCTTGTTGATGAAATCGGTGTCGTTGACCAAAGCACGTGCCATCTGCAAGGCCACGAAGCCAGAGTCAAGCACCTCCTCCATCTTTTCTTTCGAGACCATACCGCCCACATAGATGAGGGGCATTTTCAGATTGGCGCGAAAGACCTTGGCATCCTCCAAAAAATAGCCCTCACTAAAAGGCACCGTGGGAATCATCATACGACCTGCAAAGGCCAGTCCTGCCTTGAGCCACCAGAACTTCTTCATGTCCATATAATAGCGCAAGGTCTTGAGCGGCATCGCGCCGCGCATCACCTCCATCGGGGCCTTGCTGACAAAGCCTGCCGTGAGCACAAGTGCATGAACGCCAAGGCGTTCCAACTCCTGCGTCACTTTGATGCACTCCTCCTGCTGCATACCACGCTTGAAGCCGTCATGCATGTTCACCTTAACCACCACAGCCATATCATCGCCTGCAGCATGCATTACTTCTTCTATGACAAGGCGCATGAAACGCATTCGGTTGTCCAACGAACCACCAAATTCATCGTGGCGGCGGTTGGTATAAGGCGACAGAAACTGACTGATGAGATATCCATGACCCGCATGGATTTCCACACAATCGAAACCCGCCTTGCGTGCCAAATTGACGGCTTTGCCAAAATCACGCACCAAGTCGTAAATTTCTTCTTTTTTCAATTTCCTATGGAAGGTCGGGGAATAGAGGTTAAAACCTCCTGACGCACCCACAGGCTTGCAGCCGCAAGTGGCTCGGTGCGTCATATTACCACAATGGCCCAACTGGATGGAGGCCTTGGCACCATAGGAATGAACTGCATCAGTGAGGCGCTTCAATTCGGGGACAATCTCCTCACGCATCCACAGCTGGCCATCGAACGAAAGCCCCGACTGGTTAACGGCTGCGTAGGCCACCGTCGTCATGCCGACACCACCACGAGCGACTGCCGTATGATAGTTGAACAAATCATCGGAGGGACGGTTGCCGTAGGCCATATTCTCGAAGGCAGCAGATCGTATCACCCTGTTACGCAACGTGACGGGTCCTATCTGGCATGGTGTGAAAATCTTGGATTCCATAAACAAGTTGTTTTACCAGATGAAGGGAATAAAACGCTTCGTTTTTTTCGTATCAAGTTCGTTAACAAACTCCACCTTATAAGCGTCATAAATCCTATGAGCCCGAGGTGCAAGATTGGCGAAAGTCCACCAAGCGAACACTGCCCCTGCCCATGACCAAGTGAGAATGGCGAAGCCCACCCATTCCACGAACTCGCCGAAATAATTGGCCGATGTGACATAACGGAACATCCCACCTTTAGGCAAATAGTGGTTCGTGTCGCCATCCTTGCGCAAGTTCCGTATGATGTCGTCAGACTGAATGTTGATGTACATTCCAACAAGAAACAACAGGAATCCTGCGATAAACCGTGGATCCGTCAACCAGTCGCGGCCGTAATAGTCATCAGGCGAGACATAGAAAATCCAGCCGCCATGCATCAAGGCGTTCAACACGTTGAAAACCACCCCCATCATAATGATGGAAAGAGGCATCACGCTTTTCCCCCGCATACGAAACGGAAACACGAACGAGCGTTGGAAATAATGCAGTTCGAAAAGAAACAGGAAGGCCAGCCGCACCAAGTCACCACGGCGGTCGGAGCAAAGCCACAATACCAACATAGTAACGAAAACAGGCGATTCCATCAGCACCCAACCCAACTTGTTGTTGACCGAGGGGCCCCATTTCGGATCGTAAAACTTACCATAACCAGCATCAACGAAAAAAAGGCTCACATACACCACCATGGCGATGCTTGCCATAATAATCAGGAACAGATAAAAGGTATGAATCGACATTTTAGTAAAAAAAAGAGTTTTCAAAAATAGGGAAAAACAGACTAATTCGATGATATTTTCACCAAACAATCAAAAAAAAGCACTATCTTTGCACTTTAAACATTTAAACCTGAACCTTATGAATGCAAATTGGATTCTTATCATTGTCATTGGCATTGTCGGATTGTTGGTCCAATGGAAGCTTAAAAGCGTGTTTGCCAAATACTCAAAGGTGCTGTCGCCAGGCGGACTTACAGGCGCACAAATCGCACAAAAGATGCTGAATGACAACGGCATATACGATGTTTCGGTCACCTGCATCAAAGGGCAACTCACCGACCACTATGACCCTACCAAAAAGACCGTCAACTTAAGCGAGGACGTATTCCGTACCAACAGCGTTTCAGCCGCTGCAGTAGCCGCCCACGAATGTGGCCATGCCGTGCAGCACAAAGTGGGTTATGCCCCATTGCGCCTGCGCTCTGCTTTGGTGCCGGCCGTCAACATCTCATCCAAGTTATCAATGATTGTCATCATCATCGGATTGCTCATCATCAACGTTTTCCCGGCCCTATTTTGGGTCGGCATAGCCATGTTTGCATTGGTGTTCCTCTTTAGTGTAATCACCTTACCCGTCGAATTCAACGCATCGCGACGCGCTTTGGCTTGGCTGCAATCGTCCAACTCACTCGGCGAAACGGAACTGGCGCAAGCCAAGGAAGCCCTCAAATGGGCCGCAAGCACCTACGTGGTGGCCGCCTTGTCGTCATTGGCTTCGCTCCTCTATTATATTGGCTTGGGAAGCAGCAGAAGATAAACTTTTGACAAAAAACAAAAAAAACTCCGAACGGTCGTTCGGAGTTTTTTTTGTTTTAATACGTCCTAAACTATTTCTGCCCCAACACCTGATTATAGGCTTCTTTCACTTGTTTGGTAATCTCATCGCTGCCATGAGCATCGATGGCTTCCATAAATTTGAGACGGGCATTGTCGAAACGCATCTGTTCTTCTTCGGTCAGGACATAACGGTTATCCACATAATCTTTACTCATTACGACAAACTGTTCCACAGCGACTTGCCAATCTTCTCCGGAATAATGTCTCGAGTATTTTTCAGTCTGATTTACGAATTTCTCGACATGTTCGACCAATTGCCTTGGGTTTCCAGCTTTTTCATACATCACCGGATCCCTATGGCAACCTACGAAGGCCAAAAGGACAACAATTAGAAAAGGGAATACTTTTTTCATCTCGCAAAAATTTTAGTCTGCAAAAATAAGACTTTTTATTTCAATGTAAGAAATTTTCCGTATTTTAGCCGACCTTTTTGTTGTTGAACTGTTGCCAAATGAACAGTATAACTGATTTGCCGGCAACAGCAAACTTTCACAACTATCAATGAAACAACAATTAATCAATTAAACAATAAACAAAAATGAGCACTATCAAAGATTTGGAACCGAATGGCGTGTGGAGAAACTTTTACAGTCTCACCCAGATTCCGCGCCCTTCGAAGAAAGAAGCCAAAGTGATTGCCTTCATGAAGCAATGGGGCGAAGAACACGGATTGGAAACCATTATTGAAGACTGCGGCAATGTCATCATGCGCAAGCCTGCCACGCCTGGCATGGAGAACCGCAAAGGAGTCATCCTGCAAGCCCACTTGGACATGGTTCCGCAAAAGAATGCCGACAAAGTACATGATTTCGAAAACGATCCGATTGAAACCCATATCGAAGACGGTTGGGTGAAGGCCAATGGCACCACCCTCGGTGCCGATGATGGTTTGGGCGCTGCCGCTGCCATGGCAGTCCTCGAAGCCACCGATCTGCAACATGGTCCCATCGAAGCCCTCTTCACCATCGATGAAGAGACCGGCATGACGGGTGCCAATAAGTTGCAATCCGGATTGCTGCAAGGCGATATCCTGATGAACATGGACTCTGAGACCGAAGGCGAACTCTATGTGGGTTGCGCTGGTGGTGTCGACAACATCGGTACTTGGACGCCTATCTTTGAAGCCGTTCCTGCTGGCATGAAAGCCTTCCGTCTCTTCGTGAAGGGACTGAAAGGCGGCCACTCAGGCATGGACATCAACCTGGGTCGCGCCAACGCCAACAAGGTGCTGAACACCATGCTGCTGATGGCAGCCGAGAAATACGGTCTGCGTCTTGCCTGCATCGATGGTGGTAGCTTGCGCAATGCCATCCCTAGAGAAGCCGAAGCCATCGTGGTCGTCCCTGCCGACAAGGAAGAAGAGTTCAAGCAATATGCCGTTGAATATGAAGGCATCTGCAAGGAAGAATTCGCTGAAGTCGAGCCCGAGTTGGCCATCCTCTGCGAAGCTACAGAGATGCCCAAGCAAGTCATTGACGTGAAGACGCAGGACAATATGTTCTGCGCCATTGCCCGCTATCCCAACGGCGTCATCGCCATGTCGGAAGACTTTGAAGGCACCACTGAAACTTCGAGCAACCTGGCTACATGGAAGATGGAAAACGGCAAGATCGAGTGCGTCTCACTGACCCGTAGCCTTGTCGATGCCGCCAAGGACAAGCTGGCCGAGGAAATCCGCAAGAACCTCACGGTCAATGGTGCCGAGGCCTACTCCACCGGCGACTATCCCGGCTGGAAGCCTAACATCAACTCGACCATCCTCAACTTGATGAAGAAGGTCTATTTAGAGAAGTTCGGCAAAGAGCCTAAGGTGATGGTTATCCACGCCGGTTTGGAATGCGGCATCCTCGGATCGAAGTATCCGCACTGGGACATGGTCTCATTCGGTCCCACCTTGGTGCACCCGCATTCACCCGACGAAGCCCTGCTCATCGAGAGCGTGCAGCCCTTCTGGGACTTCCTCGTTGAAACACTGAGGAACATCCCAGAAAAAGAGGTCGTCGCTTAAGCGATTCATTATCATGGATTTGAAAAAGACAAAATCGGTTTCGGTTTTGCCTTTTTCTTTTTTTTCAAAAAAAATGTTGGAGCAAAGGAAATTCTTTGTACTTTTGCAGCCCGATTCAAAGGGATTCTAGCGAATAGTAACAATAAATAAGATAGAGAGATGAAGCGCACTTATCAACCTTCGAACAGAAAACGTAGAAATAAACACGGTTTCAGAGAGAGAATGTCAACGGCTAACGGCCGTAAGGTTTTGGCCCGCCGCAGAGCCAAAGGCAGAAAAAAACTTACAGTTTCTGACGAATATTAATTTTCGGAAGCCGTTATATTTCTCATTTAAGGTAACGAAGGCGAACCCATTAAGGATTCGCCTTTTGTTGTTTTTCATTGTCGCAAACTGCATCTTGCAGTTTGTTTATATAATTACCTTTTTCGAATTGCGAGACGCAATTCATGACAATGAGCAACGATAAATGATTTCCTCTCCCCTACGCGCCAAGTGCATCCGCTCGCGCTGCTCTTCGGAAATCTCATAGTAAATCCTATCCTCTGTCACTTTGAAGCCCGCCTTGCGCAACACCTCGGCATAGTCGCGACCGAATTGGCGCACATGGTCATATTGTCCGTATAAGCGTTGGCGTTCCTTCGGGTCGGTGACACTCGGGTCCTCAAAGGTGTCCACATCGGGATTGATGGGAACTAACAGAATCGCCCAACCATTAGGCTTCAGGATACGCTGGATTTCAGAGAAAGCCTTATTGGCATCGCTGACATGTTCAAGGACATGATTGCAGATGACCACATCATAAGTGTCGCTCGGTTGGTCAATGGCAGTGACATCGAGATGCAAGTCAGCGATGGGAGAATCAAGGTCAGCAGTAGTGTAGTCAAGATTTTTCAAAGCACGGAAACGCTTCAAGAAAGGCTGTTCAGGCGCGAAATGCAACACTTTTAATGGTGCGGTAAAGAAATCAGTCTTCTCTTTTAGATAGAGCCACAGCAAACGATGACGTTCAAGCGAAAGGCAATTGGGACACAGCCTGTTATCCATAGCCTTGCCGTAACCATAGGGTAAAAACTTACGGAAATGCTTGCCACAAACCGGACATTCCACCTTGTTGCCCCAATAGAACGGACGGATTAGGAAGCTGAACACATAGCTCAGCCTGATCAGCCATTGGCGGGGAAAAATCTTGGTAAATAGAGAAATCAGTTTCTTCATTTTCGGATTATAGCGTTTGATAGCGCAAAAGTACGGAAAGAATCACTATCTTTGCAAAAAATAATGAAAATGCGGTTTTCAATCATCATACCCGTCTATAATCGGCCGCAAGAAGTCGACGAGTTGCTTGAGAGTCTATGCAAACAGACTTTCAAGGATTTTGAAGTCGTTGTGGTGGAAGACGGATCGGCGGAAAAGTGCGACTCGATTTGTGACAAATACAAGGGTAGATTGGCTTTGACCTACTATTTCAAGCCCAACTCGGGTCCAGGGCCTTCGCGCAACTATGGGGCCGAACACAGCCGAGGCGAGTACCTCATCATTTTGGACTCTGATGTCATCGTGCCGGAAAACTATTTGGAGACCATACAAGCCGAACTTGACCGTGAGCCTTGCTATGCTTTCGGGGGTCCCGACCGTGCCCACCCATCGTTCTCGCCCATCCAAAAGGCCATCAACTATTCGATGACCTCGTTCTTTACCACAGGCGGCATTCGTGGCGGCAAGAAAAAAATGGACAAGTTTTACCCCCGCAGCTTCAATTTGGGCATCAAGAAAAGTGTTTATGAAACCTTGGGCGGCTTTGCTCCCATGCGTTATGGCGAGGACATCGACCTGAGTACCAGAATTTTCAAAGGAGGTTACAACTGCCGGCTTTTCCCTGAGGCTTTCGTATATCATAAAAGACGTGTCAAATTCAGCTCGTTTTTCCGTCAAGTGAAGCATTCGGGCGAGGCACGGGTCATCCTGAAAGACAAATACCCCGAGACATTCAAGCTCGTGCATCTCCTTCCCTCTGCCTTTGTGGTCGGTAACGTGTTTTTAGTTGTGGCCTGCATCATGCATCTCATTTTGGCCTTTATCCTAAAACGGACGTTTTCATGTTGGGCACTACTTTGGCTTGCTCCCCTCTTGCTGTATGTTATCATGGTCTTCATAGACTCATTGATTAAAAACAAGAGCTTGAAGGTCGCTTTGCTCTCAGTGCCAGCGGCTTATTGCCAACTTTTTGGCTACGGCCTTGGATTTATTGGAGCGTTTTTCGGCAAAAAACAGCCCACGCAAGGGGAAAAATCGTAATTTCGCAGCCTTAATAATAATATCATGGGGTCATTCTTGAGAATACTGCTTGTTTCCGTTTTGATTTTCTACATTTTCAGCCTGATTATCAAGTGGATATTCAGAAGGAAGATGAGAAAACTCCAAGAACAAATGGAACAATTTGGGCAAAACGAAACCCAATCTGAAAGAGATGAAGCCAAGAATCCACATGTCGACCCAAACATAGGTGAATACACTGATTTTGAAGAAATTGAATAGAAAATATTTACATTATGAAAGATATAGACAAATCACAAAAAGTAAAGAATAATGAGCCAGCCCTTCGACAGGCTCAGGGACCGAAGATATGGAGCATCATCATCGCTATCGCTGCCTTTGCACTCATCTCATGGGTTTATTTCTATCCCGTGCTGGAAGGCAAACGCGTCAAGCAACATGACATGGAAATGCACAAAGGCATGGCCCAGGAACTGACACAATATCGTGAAACTACAGGAGAAACTGCGCTTTGGACCAATTCGGCTTTTAGTGGCATGCCTGCATGGAACATTACAGCTCCACAGAAGACCAACCTCTTCCAGTATGTGCACAAGGTACTTTCCATAGGCCTGCCGAGTCCATTGGGAAGCGTGTTTATCAGCATGTTAGGCTTCTTTATCCTCTTGCTGGTCTTGGATGTAGGCGTATGGGTGAGTGCAATAGGTGCCATCGCATACGGGTTCACCTCCTACCTTTATATAATCATTGGAGCAGGCCATAATGCGAAAGCAGTCGCCATGGCCTATATGGCACCCGTCATCGCTGGTGTTTTGCTGACCTATAAAGGGAAATACCTATGGGGTTTGGTGCTGACTGCCATAGCCGTAGCTTTGGAGCTATATGCCAACCACCTGCAAATCACCTATTATCTTGTGTTAATTCTCATCATTATCGTCATTGCAGAGTTCATCTCCGACATTAGACAGAAGAAGCTGGTGCATTTTATCAAAGCAAGCCTGATGCTGTTGGTGGTCGTCGTCATAAGCGTCCTCACTTTCTCCACCAAGCTTTATGCCAACTATGAATTCGGCAAGGAAACCACCCGTGGCAAACCCGTGCTGACCAGCAACGAAGCAAATCAAACCCAAGGCCTTGACCGCGACTACATCACGCAGTGGAGCTACGGCAAAGGCGAGACCTGGAGCCTCATGGTTCCCAATGCCAAAGGCGGTGCTTCGGCTTACATTGGCAAGCAGAACCCTGCCCTTGAAAAGGCTGACGGCCGATTCAAGGAGAGTATCGCGCAAAGCAATGCCTATTGGGGCGACCAGCCAGGCACCAGCGGTCCCGTTTACGTAGGTGCTATTGTGGTATTCTTATTCGTGTTAGGTGCATTAACGGTGAAAGGTAAACTAAAATGGGCCTTGCTCATCGCGACTTTGCTCTCCATCCTGCTCAGCTGGGGCAAAAACTTCATGGGCTTCACCAATTTCTTCTTGGACTACATCCCGGGTTACGACAAATTCAGAGCCGTTTCCATGACCTTGGTCATCGCTGAGGTGACTATGCCATTGTTAGGTTTTTTGGGCTTGGCCGAGATGGTCAAAAAGCCAGAGAGCTTCAAGCAAAACTTGACAAAATTCTTCATCGCTTTGGGCATTACGGCTGGATTCTGCCTTATCTTCTATCTCATGCCCAAGACCTTCTTCAACTTCCTCAGCCAAGAAGAAGCCAAACAATTTGCAGCCATGAGTTCGGGCAAAGACGGTGCTGTCTATGCCCAGTTCGCCTCACAGCTTGAAAACGTCCGCGTGGCCATTTTCCGCAAAGATGCCCTCCGCAGTCTCGCTTTCATTATCTTGGCCGCCGTTCCGCTGTTCCTTTATGGAAAGGGCAAACTGAAAGCCGTGCCCACATTCGCCATTTTGGCCGCGCTCATCCTTGTTGACATGTTCCCCATCGATAAGCGTTACCTCAACGATAGCAACTTCATCGACAAGGCAAAGTTCGACAAGCCTTTTGTGGCCTCAGCTGCCAATCAGTATATTTTGAACGACAAGGCGTTGGATTTCAGGGTAGCCGACATCACCAAAGACATGTTCAACGATGCCAGCACATCCTATTTCCACAAGTCGATTGGAGGCTATTCTGGAGCCAAACTCCGCCGTTACCAAGATGTCATCAGCCAATATCTTGCTTCCGAGCTCAACCAACTCAGAACCGCAAAGACAGCTCAAGACATGTTATTACTTTTGGATCAGCAAGTAATACTTAACATGTTGAACACCAAATACATCATCTTCAACCCTCAGAGTCAACCGTTTGAAAACCCGTTTGCTTATGGTAACGCATGGATGGTGAACAACATCCAAATGGTCAATACGGCAAACGAGGAATTTGATGCTTTAGCCACTACCGATATGCTTCACACCGCCATCATCAACAAAGAGTTTGAGCAACAAGTGGCAGGTTATAAATCCAATGCGGAAGAGGGCAGCATCACCTTGACCGAATACCGACCCAACCAACTGACATACAAGTTCTCAGCAAACGAAAACAAGCTCGTGGTTTTCTCCGAAATCTGGACCAGCAAAGGCTGGACAATGCAGATAGACGGACAAGAGAGCCCTCTATTACGCGCCAACTACCTGCTGCGTGCCGCTATGATTCCCGCAGGGCAGCATGAAATCGTGATGCGTTACGAGCCGAAGATTTGGAGGACCGGCAACATTATCTCACTGGTAAGCTCATTAGCCATTTTGCTTGCCGCTGTGGGTGCCCTCATCTACTCGCTGAAGAAGCAAAAAGCTCCGAAAAAAGAATGATTCATGCTTTCCATCATTGTCTGCACATATAATCGCGACAAGTATCTTTATGGCGCACTTCGATGCATCGCTGAAAACGGTTTTCCGACAGAAGCTTACGAAATCGTCTTAGTCAACAACAAATCGACCGACAACACAGAGGCAGAGTGCCAAAGGTTTGAGCACGACTTTCCTAATGTGATTTTTCGTTATTTTGTTGAAACCAACCAAGGACTATCGTATGCACGCAACCGAGGCATCGAAGAAAGTTGGGGCGAAACCTTGCTCTTTTTGGACGACGACTCATACATACAACAGGACTTCCTGAAAAACCTACAGAAGCAACTTAGCGACCATCCCGATGCCGATGCTTTCGGAGGCAAAATCGACCCCATATTCGAGTCGGGGGAAACTCCGAAATGGCTCTCAAAATGGAACTATTCATGGGTGTCGGCCATCGACCTGGGCGAAAAGGTTTGCCTGTTCAAAGGCAAGGCCTTCCCCATCGGCGCCAATATGGGCATAAGAAAAGCCATGTTGGATAAAACTGGTGTCTTCAACACACAGTTGGGTCGCACCAAAAAGAACCTGATGGGAGGCGAAGAAAAAGACCTTTTCGAACGCATTAGGCAGCAAGGTGGAAACATCTATTATTTTCCAGATGTTGTGGTGCATCACGTGATTCCACCTTCGCGAACCACAAAGGACTACGTGAAGCGCTTGGGTGAAGGTGTGGGCATAAGTGAGAAGATCAGGACATTGGGTGTCTCTAGATGGAAATACATAAAACGACTGTTTTCTGAATGCATAAAATGGGGTGGAACCATCATCCTATGGCTTGGCTTTGCCTTGAAGGGACAGCTTGAAAAAGGAAATATCCTTTTTACTTTTAGGAGGAATGTGACCTCAGGACTGTTGAAAAAATAGGATGATGCGTTCACATACATCCTTTCTGGAATTACCCCAACACCTTTCAGCCAGCACAGCCTTGGCATCCTCGTCGGGACAAAGTGCCTGATTGCGAATCAAATTCAAGAGTGTGGCAAAATCATAAGCTCTATGGCCATATGTCATCTCATCGAAAGGCCAAATGAAAGATCGTTCACTAACATATTCCTGATAGTCAAATAGATAAAGGATTACATCTTTGGACTTCATCAAGATATAGTCATACATAATGGAGGAATAATCGGTGACCAACACATCGGTATAGGGTAAGATGGGATAGACATCCATAGTAGGCGGCAACAATCTTATATGGCGCAATCCAGCGATGACATTGGAATCAACCAAAGTGTTGGCATGAGGCTTTATGATGAACAAGGCATTACTTTCGGCCAAAGCCGCATCCAGAGCCACAAAATCGAAACCGGAGGCAATAAAGTCGTTTTGCGAGTCACGCCAAGTAGGCATATAGACGAACACTCGGCCATAGTGCTTCAATTCAGCAATCAGCTCCATCCTTGAAACAGGTTCATAGCGTTGGATAAAAGCCATCCTTTCCTCTTCCGTCCACATCAAGATCTCATTCCGAGCCAAACCAAAATCAAGGCAACGGTCACGAGAGATACGGAAACTACGTGCAAACACCTCGGAAAACTGTTCCGTAGACGACACAATATAATCAGGACGACGGAATACTTCGGGGTGATAATAGCGCTCCTTTAAGGTTTTCTTCACATAACGCTCGGCCAAGGGACCCGAATCGATGTCGAACTCAATGCGTTTCAATGGCAAACCATGCCAGAGATTGACCAACCTGGCCCCACCAGAAAGGCAAAACATCACGTCAGATGAATAAGCATTAAAGAACCAATATTTCGATGTCAGCGCAAAGAAAATCCCTTTGGGGCTCAAGACATGATAAGCATTCAATCCTTTGGCCTGGATTTCACGAACCGTATCCTTGTTGATGCTAAGCCAAACGCTTTTGATTTCGGGTATCTGCTCCGAGACTTGAATAAACAGATACTTTGCATTGTCGTTGAATGCACCACGGAAGCTGCCAAAAGCCCATTTTGTCTTCCTTCTTGGGAAGAGGAAGGAAAACGGATAGATGCAGTAGCATATCAGATAGGCAAAAAACTTCATCCGTATACAGCAATTATGTCAGTGTTCAACAATCAAACTTCTATTATGGATGGTATTCTCTATTTCTTCTTGGGAAGGTAGTTGTCGCCAATCACCATAGATGTGGGTCAAATAGGCATCGAAATCATGGGGAATGGGCAACACGAAAGACTCGAACAAGGCCTCCCCCACTGGAAAAATCTCTTGTTCCCACATATAATGGTTTGAAAACCCTTGACCCAATCCATAATGCAACTCGCCCTTCTTTCGGAAGATGTTGAGCGGCCAAGTCAGCGGCACAAGGCACTGGTAAATGGTCCATTGCACACGAGTCACCACTTTCCTCAGTTTCTCATTTTTAATCTTGTACAGATAATGCAATAAGGCCACACGGAGTTTGGCACAGACAAAAGCCCGCGCATGGCTGTTACGAGCCACACAAAAAATGTCGACACCCGAACCCTTATATTTATAAAGCCTACCTCGTTGGGGAAACGACCCGAACAGAGTACCTTCCTTCTTCCTGAACTTGGGGAACCCGTTAATATAATTGAAATCGGAATGAGAGTCGTGTAGCACGTAAACATCAGAGTTAAAATCACGCAATAGTGCGACCAACTTCTTATAATCCTTTTCTGGCATGGCAATGTCCAAATCATCATCCCAAGGGATAAATGCATTATGTCGCACAGCACCCAAGGCCGTACCGCTGCTCAGATAGTAGGTCAGTCCATTTTCCTTACAGACTTTGTCAAGCACAAGAAGCTCCTCAAGCATCTCAAGCTGAAGGTTCCTCAGCACAGAGCCCTCAGGCGAATACTTTTGCCTTAAACTCTCGGTGTCGATCATATCAAGATAGAAAATTCGGCTGCAAAAGTATGCAAATTTAGCATTATCGCGACTATTTTTCCGTTTTTCGCCTTATTTCAACGCCATTATGAAACTATGGAGGAACCCTTGAACTCACTTCTTCCATTTAATCAATCGCAGACATTTAGCAATCAACCTATTGACAGAATCCGATATCTTCAGCTTATAGACGGAGAACAGCCCTATTAACAGGAACACTATGGATTTCAGCAAAGAATCGACAACCAAACCAACCACCGGCTTGCCGAATTGTCCGACAAGCCACGGTGTCAGTGACTTCGACCACAGCCAGTCAAGTCCAAACATGACACCCACAACCAAAACAACCAATAGTTGCTTTGACGACAAGGGCAATGTGCCGATTTTCCAACGAATCAGAGCCAAGAGGAGCGCATAGTGCACCACATAAGCCACCAAAGTCGCCATAGCTGCACCATTCACGCCCCAATCTCCTACCCAACGCGCATTGAGCCACCAGGCCAAAACGGTCAGCAAGATGGTGAAAAACAGCGAGTAGTAGTAGATTTTGGAATAGCTCAACACTGTGGTTCCGACATTCAACGTCGAGTTAATCAATCGGCTGAGGCCTAAGATGAGCACAGCCCATTTGCCTGCCGCGAACACTTCGCCGTTGGGCAACAGGGCAAAAACCGTGTCGATATTGATCCAGATAAAGAAAAACACCAACGAGCCAACAAGGAACTGGTGCAGGGAAACGCTCTTGCAGATTCGGTCGGCCTCCCTCACGTTGCCATCGGCCATGGCCTGCGAAATCTGTGGCTTGCTGATGGTTCCCAAAGAGCGGTAAGGCATCTCAACCAACGAGGCGATATAGATGGCGATAGTTAAGATGCCACCCACGGCAAGACCTTGCTTGCCCGCAACAAAATAGCGGTTGAGCAAGGGGGTAATGTTGCCTGCCAAAGCTGAAGTGATGAGGAAGACCGTATAAATCAAAAAGTCGCGTTTCAGCTTGGGAGTAATATATTTTTTTTCGATGCGGAACGACACTCGATGCAAAGTCAGCAAATATACGATGTTGACTACTGTGGCTAAGCCATATGACACGCAAAACGCTATGACCATGCCCGTGAGGGAGAGCACATGGAAGCCATAGAGCAGGTAGATGACCAGCGTCATCACCCGCAAACCCACCTCGCGGATGAATCGGGGCACCACGATGCGCATCAACAGGTTGGAGTTGGTCTCGAACACCGAGATGTAGAGCATGAAAAATG
>JAEEGJ010011016.1_pt1 | contig 23158 bp, 20 predicted proteins | sample 8958761 | NCBI WGS metagenome assembly JAEEGJ01 (sample SAMN16246546, study PRJNA631951) | gut metagenome | biome: gut microbiome; feature: rumen; material: RS-attached | host: Bos | place: Iran: Karaj | collected 2018-10 | reverse complement strand
CACCCTCATATTACATTCCTTAACGGCTGCTGGTGAGGAGGATAACACATATATCCGCAAGAAGTAATTTAAGCAATAAAAGGTGTCAATAATGGTGCTCAATATCATTTGTGGCACCTTTCATTTTTTTTCTTGTTCTGCTAAACCTTTTGTCTGTTAAAACGTATTATAATTAAGTGTGAACTAATAGCTAAAGAAAATATTCAAATGAAGAAGAAATTATTGTTTTTCGGTGCTGTGGCAGCTCTTATTGCTTGCACAGCCAATCAGACACAGGCAGGTAACAAATCTCGTTCACTTGTAGTTTATTATTCTCAGTCAGGTACTACTGAGAAGGTTGCAAACATCATTCAGAAGAAGACTGGTGCTGATATAGAGCGTATAGAGGCCGTTAATCCATATTCTGGCGATATGGGTGCAATAGCAGGTGCGTTTATGGGCGAGCGTAGGGACGGCAAGGTTCGTGACCTCAAGCCTATGAAGGCAAAGATTGCGGACTATGATACTCTCTATGTAGGCTATCCAATATGGGCAGGCACATTCGCAGGTCCTATCCATAGTCTCGTTAAGTCAAACGACTTCAAGGGTAAGGTAGTTATTCCTTTCTGCACATTCGGTAGTGGCGGTAACACAAGTATTCCAGAACTCAAGGCTGCATTACCAGGAGCTAATGTCACCTCTTCATGGTATGGCGTAAGAGCTGCACGTGTTGATAAGGCAGAAGCAGAGGTTGAGACATTCCTCATCAACCTTGGCGCTTTGAAGGGCAAGAAGCAGTCACTTCCAGCATTCTCTGCACAACATGCCGTTTCTGCTGATGAGAAAGCCATTTTCGACAAGGCTTGTGGCGACTATCCTATGCCATTAGGAACTCCATCAACCGTAGGTACACGTTCACTCGACAACGCTACAGAATATCTCTTCACATGCAACAGCAAGGATATGCAAGGCAGGGAGAGTAAGCAACTTATCTATGTTATAAAAGGTAAAGCTGAGGGTAGCGTACCTGAGTTTACACAGGTGGAGAGATAGGACCTACCCCAACCCTCCCCAAGGGAGGGCGTTTTTATATACATTTTGTCGCTAAGAGCGTAAGGGATCATTACTTTCTAAAGGCTCCCTCCCTTGGGGAGGGCTGGGGTGGGTCTTTAAACACCACGCAAATCCCTTTGCCTTGCGTAGTTCTATCTCGTTGAAGTGCCCGCCTTCATTCCATTCAAGGATACAGTAGTCAGCTCCCAATTGCGTTTCATGACGCTTGTGTTGAAGTCTTACCCTGTCACCTATAATACAGAATGGATGTTTGCGGGTACATTCTTCTTTATCTCCCAGACTCATATAAGCATACTTTACCTTCAAAGGATGTGCGTCGGCATACTCATTCCAACCTTCCATCCATAGAGAAGGAGAGCCGGCAAAAACCGCATCAAAGGCATCTGTTCGTGTCACGCTCCATAGGGCAAAGAGTCCGCCAAGAGAATAGCCTCCAAGGATGAGACGTTTAGGATGCAGATTGTCCCCTATATAAGGGAGCAATACGTTTTCAAGATACTGGTATGTATCTTCTGCACCTGCAGGACGCAGGTCTGTCTCTGTAACTTCAAAGGCTACCATACAAAAAGGCAAGGAAGAAAGATCGGAAATGAGCTTGCACTCATCTTCTATCAGTAATCGTTCAAACTCGCCAAGAGGCTTCACGATAACCGTTTCCCCCGCATTATTTTCACCGATTATATGGCAGTTTCTGCCACCAATATCTTTTTGCATAAGTTAGAGTAAAGAGTAAAGTATAAAGAGTAAAGAGTTTGACTATCAACTAAAAAATTAACATAATTATGAATAAGACCATTGAGGATATCATCTCACGTAGAAGTGTGAAGAAATACCTTGACAAACCAGTACCTATGGAACTTGTCGAGGAAATTGTAAAAGCAGGCACCTATGCCCCTTCCGGAATGAACAAGCAGTCGCCTATTATCATAGCTGTAACCAATAAGGAGATGCGCGACCGTCTGAGCAATCTGAACCTGAAACTAGTTATAGACAGGAATCTCAGCACATCATCTGGGCATAATGATCCGTTCTATGGCGCTCCCGTCGTACTTGTTGTTCTTGCCAAGAAAGAGGTTGGAACACGCATCTACGACGGCTCACTTGTTATGGAGAATATGATGATTGCAGCCAATAGTCTCGGACTTGGTTCTTGCTGGATTCATCGTGCCAAGGAATCTTTTGAGACCGAAGAGGGTAGGGAGATCCTTCGTGAACTTGGAATAACGGAAGAATACGAGGGTATCGGCAACTGCATCCTCGGATATGCCGCTCCTGATGCCTTGAAACCACAAAAGCCACGAAAAGAAGACTATGTGGTGTGGGTCAAATAGATTTCCTATTTACAGATTTACTATTTACTATTTCTCGGAAGCGATGAAAAATAGTCAATTTAATAAAATAGTACATCAATAGTACATAGTCAATAGCTAAATAGTAAATTAAAACTGTAGGTATACCCAAATTCCAATCTGCAACGCAAGAATAATCGGCACACCATACTTGAATTTCAAGTGCATGGTCTTATGATGCCATACATACATTCCGATCCACGCGCCAATACTTCCGCCAATAACGGCTATGAGTAGGAGAGTGGACTCGGGTATTCGCCAAAGATTCTTCCTCGCCTTCAACTTGTCTATGCCATATAATATAAAGGCAATTAAGTTGATGGCGAGGAAGTAGTATAACCAAAAGTGCATATCTGCCTTTAGAACAGCTTATTGAAGATCCAGAGCACGATAACAGCTCCGATTACAGCACATACAATACTGCCAATTATAGTGCTTACACCTATGCCGAGCAAACTAAATACCCAGCCACCTACAACACCACCGATAATGCCGAGGAAGAGATCTACGAGGCAACCTTTTCCTTCTTTGTTTGTCAACTTGCAAGCAATGAAGCCTGCCAAAATACCGCAAATAATACTTGAAATAAGACCTGACATAAATTAATTAAATATGTTTAGTTATTAGCATAACGTGCGAGGATACCTCACACAAACTCAAAATACGTATCAATCCTATAGGCTTACATACGTGATTTGATGAGTGCAAAGATAGTATATTTTGCCAAATAACAAGAATATTTTATAGAAAAATACGTTAAAAAAGTCTCAATTTCTACATTTCTTGCCAAAGAAACACCTTAAAAACAGAAGGAAAGTAAATTGTCAGAAAACATATTTCAGCAAATTTCAAGCTAATATTTTGGAGGAATCAGATATTTTGTGTATTTTTGCAGCAGAATAAAGCAAACTAAATATTAACTCTTAAAACATTTATATTAAGAACCAGAAAGTAAATTGTAATTAAACTCAGACGAGCGGTAACGCTTTCCCCATGCTGATGATAGTCTCAGACTTTCTCGGCAAGAATTAATAAATCTTATACTAATCCTTGGGTGAGCAACAACCGTTTTTCTCGACATAAAAATATAACATAGAGCTTTTGCTCTTGTTCTCCATCTAAGAAATCGCCAATTTCACACGCGAGAACAAGTATGCGAAAAGTTCCATGTCCGTTTAGGACGTGGACTTTGCCGTATTACTTGTCTGCGTGGATGGTGTTTGGCGATACCTTTAGATGGGACGAGGATTTCGGAAAGTCTGCGCCCTTTTTGTTTTTCTATATTCATGAAAAAGATTTTTACACTTATTTTATTAAGCATGATTGCTTTTAATGCAATTCATGCGAAAATTACATGGACTCTTTCTGATGATGGCACATTGACTATATCTGGAACAGGAGATATGGAAGACTATAGTAGATTTGATGCTCCTTGGCTTTCTCAACGAGATAAAATCAAGAAAGTTGTGATTGAAAATGGAGTGACAAATATCGGAAGCTATGCTTTCAGGGAATACAAAAGTCTCACCTCAATCACTATACCAAACTCTGTAACAAGTATCGGAGAGTATGCTTTCTCCGGTTGCTCAGTTCTAACTTCTGTCATTATCCCTAACTCTGTGACGAGTATTGGTCAGTATGCTTTCTATGATTGCTCAGGTCTCACTTCTATCACTATCTCAAACTCTGTGACGAATATTGAACTGGGCACATTCAATGGCTGTTCAGCTCTCACCTCTGTCAGTATTCCTAACTCTGTGACGAGTATTGGAACTTATGCTTTCTTTAGATGCACAAGTCTCACCTCTATCGCTATCCCAAACTCTGTGACGAGTATTGGAAGTTATGCTTTAGAGAATTGTTCAAATCTTAGTTCAATCAATATTCCAGAGTCTGTGACGAGTATAGGAAGTGATGCATTCGATGGAACCAAATGGTATGAAAAACAACCTGATGGCATTGTATATGTGGGTGCGTTTCTTTACAAATACAAAGGAACGATGCCTGCAAACACAAAGATATTTGTAAAAGAAGGTATAAAGAGGATTGGGACGTATGCTTTTCGGGGCTGTTCAAGTCTCACCTCTGTCACAATTTCAAACTCTGTAACGAGTATAGGAAGTTATGCTTTTCAGGATTGTTCAAGTCTAACATCTATCACCATCCCCAATTCGGTGACGAGTATTAATGATGGGGCTTTTCGTGGTTGTTCAAGTCTCATCTCTGTCACGATTTCAAACTCTGTAACGAGAATAGGAAGTTTTGCTTTTTATGAATGTTCAAGTCTCACCTCTGTTACAATTCCCGAATCTGTGACAAGTATAGGAGACTATGCTTTTGCTGGCGCAAAACTCAGAAATATCGTTATTAAGGCGAAAACGCCACCTTCTTCTAAAGAATATTCTTTTAGTGGTCAATCCTATTACCATACCACTCTTATGATTCCAGAAGGAAGCTGGGATGCATACGCTTATAGCGATAATTGGTATCAGTTTATCAATATTCGTGAGATGGCATATAATGCTGTGAATCTGACGAATAGTAAGGCATATACGATGAAGTCAGCAACAGAAGGAGCATATCTTTTCTATGATAGCGTGAATGATTGTGTAGGAACTTTGAACGAAACTGCTTTTGACGACACAGAGGAAAATAATACTTGGATGACCGTTGAGGTTGACGGCAAGAATTATGTTTATAATCTTGGTGCAAAGAAATTCCTCGTATCTGATAAAAACGCAAGCAAAACAGGGTACAGCCTTTCAGACACTCCTGTTTCTATCGACATAGAGGATGGTAAGGATGCAATAGTCTTTGGCAAAGGTAAGGAGTTTTATATGGTTATCAACGAAAAGTTGAATGTGGATGAAAGCCTTGAATCTCAAATCTTGACATCTACTGGAATAAATGAAATTGGTATAGAATCCAATCAGCCAACCGTTACCTATAATCTGAATGGTCAGCGAATTAATAATTCAAATGCTCAGAAGGGTGTTTATATCATGAATGGAAAGAAATATGCAAAGTAATCAAAGATAAGGTTCTCATTTAGATTTGGAGGGTATCACGCAATGTGATACCCTCCTTTATTTTCAAAAAGCGATTTTTTTTTAGAATTAAACGACAAACACGTACATGGAGGCAAAAATCTACCATAAATATACTGATAAAGAATAAGTTAAGAGCATGTACGTGTTTGTCTAACACATACATAACATATACATAAGTCGTCATACCTTTTAATTGAGTCCAAAAACATGTATGTGTTATGTACGACTTATGTACGTGTTAAGCAAACACGTACATGCATACAAAAAAGCTGATATACAATATGTTATCATGCATATTTCGTCCCCATGTACGTGTTTGTCGTTTAATTCTAAAAAAAATTCGCACTTGTATTCCAGATGCCTTTGTAGCAAGTCCCAAGTAATTCCTATGCAAATCCCTTGTAAGTCCCATTTTTCGCCTATTCTTAGGAACGGACCTGAAACGGACTTGGAACGGTATTACAACGGAGGTATAACGGAGGATCAACGGAAGATGAATGTACGCATATTTTTAATTGAAATTATTGAAATAATTGAAATAGTTGACGATAAACTTGAAGGATTTCAAAAATTTCAATTATTTCAATTAAATTTGGGCACACATTAATACCGCATTTAATTTCATTTATGTAGCAAAGCTTTTGAATTCGTCGAATAGCTCATTAGAATCGTCCGTTGCAATAGTCTTCTTTGGTGACATCAAAATATCCGCCTTTGCTGCGCACGAAATCCATGAGTCGGCTAAAGGTCACGTTCATACTCAGCAGCTTAGGGTTACCAATCATCACAAGATTCAGACGTGCACGAGTCATTGCCACGTTAAGTTTACGGTCGATAATCATTCCGTCCTCCTCAAAAACGTTGTCGGTCAGGAAATTGAGTTGGTACATCTGATGGATGGTGAAACCATATATGATATAATCCCTTTGACTTCCCTGATAGCGTTCAACGGTATCAATCGTTATGTCATGAAGGATTTTCACGCCATATCTGTCGATTGCATTCCTCACGCTGGCTATCTGATTACGATACGGAACAATAACTCCAACGGTCATATCCTTGTCGAAGCTGTCCTTTGTAAGCTGATAAATCTGATAAACCGTTGCAGCAATCATCTCAGCCTCGATGATATTGGTCTTGAGAGAAGGTGAAAGACGCGGATGTTCGGCAGCAACGAAGGCAATACGATGACTGCAAAGCATCTTCATTATGCCGTTGTCGGTTTCAACCGTCTTGTAGGGCAGCAGCTGATGCTCGAGCGGAACGACATCAAGGCATCCTCCATAGAACGCCTGATTAGGGAATTCTCCGATAAATCTGTGCATTCGTCCCTGCTTGGTGAGCATATAGACAAAGCGCTCGTCATAGCCTTTCTCGGTCTTGAATCGCGACAGGAGCCTTTCAAACAAGGACAGGCGACAGTCGGTAAGTCCGATGGCATTCAGCTCAGGCTCATTAACAACTGACTCCTCGACAGATTGCTGCACAACGGCTGGGAGCTGCTTGTGGTCGCCTATCAGAACGAATCGGTCAATAGCCTCTTTCTCCTTGTCGTGGGCGGTTAGCAGACCTATAAGATGCGGTTCGAGAATCTGCGAAGATTCATCCACTATGGCAAGAGTGAAATGCTTGAGCTTCAACAGACTCATATTAGCATTTATGGCGCTCGTAGTACCACAGAACACCCTCGTACTCTTGATGAGCTTGTTAAGTCCATTTCCACCTTCCACCTTTGCAGAACGAGATGACAGCAGGAACTCGCGGTATTCCTCGGAACAGGAGAGGTCGGAGCCTATGCGTATGAAGTCGAAGTCTGGCTGACTGCGCTTTATCTCTACCAGTTTGCTGCATATCTCATCCACAGCCCTGTTGGTATATGAAAGCAACAGCACGTTGGAATCAGGTTCTGTAAGTTCCTCTTTGAGAAGGTTTACAAGTCCGAATGATGTCTTTCCTGTTCCTGGAGGTCCGATTATCAGGAAGATGTCACGAGCCTGCTTGGCACGTGTTACAAGAGTATTGAATCTTCCGTATTCACCGTTTATGGTCAAAGAGGCATCTACACATGGTTCTCGTTGAGACAGAATCAAATCCCGTCTTTGCTTTGTGCCTGACAGGAAACCATGCATAGCGCTAAACAACGTACTTGTCATAGACTCAAGCATGTCATGTTCTATAGCCCAAAGAGTGCCCTCTGACTTGTCGAATACCTGTTTTGCCGTCTGCGAGTTCCTGAGTCGGAGTTCTATTGTATCGGTCTTTATATCAACGATGCTCGCCCTTATAACTATATCCGAACAGGCATTAGGCACCTCATCCTTCATATAGGAATAAAGGATAACGATGTCTCCGATACGGAAGTTCGTGGAATCGGCTGATTGAGGTTCGTTGAACTCAAGGATGACAGACGATACAGCATCTTCTTCACACACGAAATCCTTTATGGAAAGCTTGTCGTATATGTTTCCTGCCGATTTCTTGTCTTCAAGCGTGTCGTGCCAGATGGTTGCAAAGCCCGAATTCTCCTTCCTCTTGTTGCCGACCTTTGAAAGGAGCAATTCATTCTGTATGAAACGAAGGAAACGGAGATAGTATGCCAGTTCAAGCGAAGAGGCATTATGGATAGGGGAGAGGAGTTCGGAGAGTTGCGGACGGACATACAAATCCCATAGTTTTCCGCTCAATCCGTTCATGTTGAGCTTTTCGGGGGTAAGCGTCCTGAGCAGTTCCATACCCTCCTTCGCATACATTATCTCGGTCCATGCCAATAGGTTGCGCATCTTCATGGCTCGCAGCAGCAGTTCCGGACTTTGAGGTATCAGCAGCAAGCCGTTGGAGTATTTGGAGTAAAGCAGCATGATGTGCTTCAGCTGTGAGGAGTATGTCTGGAACTCATACTGGAACAAGGCACGATAAAGCAGAACCTGAATGGTATGCGTCATCTTGGCGATTGGCGTAGAGGGGTCAGGCTGGTTCCTGACAAACTCGCCCTTGCCCGACTTCTGCTCAATAATAGTTACGTCACCATCTTTCTGATACAGGAAGTCGAGACGACCTTGAATGCCGAGAACCTCGCTAAAGAACGAAGGCTCAAGAAGTACGTTGCCCTTGTCGTATTTGCCAATCACATTCGGGAGAGTCTCACCAATTAGATGTTCGATGTTCTGCTTCTGAATCTCAGCATCCTGTTTGAACTTCGCAAAGCCGTTAACGAGTTCCGGACATGATATCATGCTCAGAGCGTTGGCACTAACAAATGACTTTATGGAGTCTTCAAGGCTGATATCTCTTGCATGTATAGTGTTGTCAAGAAGTTGTCCGGCAAGGTTTCCGAGATGAATTGCCTGTGTGTTTGGTTGTGGCTTTATCTTGTTTATAAGATTGACGAAAGGCGATTCTGCATAGCTCTCAAAACAGCCGGCTATCGTTGTCACGTTGATAAGATAGTCAGGCTCAAGAATAATGAGCTCAGGCATCAGCATCTTTCCGCTTTCATCCCTACGAACACGCACGAGATTAAGCTGAGCACCTTCCCAAAGCACTTCATTCAGATAATCCCATGAGAATTCCCCATTACGTGTAAGGACTTTGTTTTCCTTGCCATAGCATATCTTTATGGTTGTGTTCTCGTTCTCCTCTGTGGCATAGATGTAATCCTTGTCCCATTTCTCAACTACCACACGAAGAACATTCTCCTCAAACTTTCCCCAAGTGTTTTTCCTGTCGCTTTGCGGGAAATGCTTCTTTAGTTCAGATGGGATTTCGGTCTTGCCACAAAGATAATACACCAGTAGGGCTGTTGCCTTCAGGTTATGGGGTAGGGATGTGTTCAAAGCCTCTTCCGTCAGGTCCTGTTTCTTGTTTCTTTCAGGAAACATCTCCTTTCGTGCAAGCTGGATAAGGTTAGAGGCAGCCAAAGGCACATCATACTCCTTCATGCAATAGTCAAGTTTCGCAAAGAAACCGACAAATGCTATCTGACAATCCATTATGCCTTGCTCTATTACCCTGGCAAACACATTCCTTATGATGTCATATCTTTGACGGGTGTCAATATCATCAGAAATGGCAGTAAGCAGCTGGTCATAGAACATAGGAGCAGAACAAACGACAATAGACTTGCCGATGCTATTGTTGATAGTATCGGACATGTCATTCTTGCGTTTTGTATAGGCTTTGAGTTTCATGAAGTTTTAGAAAAGGAAATGCTTGATTACTGCTTTTTCTTTCTTCTGAACAAGGCACGGAATGTGTCGAAGTCGTATTTCAGGATAAGACCGAGACCTTGTGTATTGAGGGAGTTCTTGGTGAAATAACGGTCGTTAGTCTGGTTATAAACCCTCACAGCAAGGTTTCCGTTAGGGAAGAGCAGATATCGCAGGTCGAAATCGCCTATGAACTCCTGATTGGCTGTGTTGGCATTATCGCGATAGCCGAACTGACCATTAAAGAGCAGACGATTGTTGAGCATAGATCCGTTGAGCAGACCTTCATATTCTGCATTATAGAATCCTTCATCACCAGGTGATATATTAGCACCAAAGTTCCAGTTATTGTTCTTCACCATCTTATTAATGATGTTGTTGAACTGCTGGCTAAGAGTTCCACTTACGATACTCTGCATGGCAAGCGATGTCTGGTTTACGCGGTTATCCTGCACGTTGGCATTATTGTTACCCTGTGCATAGAAACGGCCGACAGAAAGCAGATAGAGCACCTGCTGGTTAAGCTCTTCCTCGCTATTGATGAGTGAGAATATCATCTGACGTGCCTCTGCATTATTGGTATGCGGGTCAAGATTGAAGTTGACAATAGGAGCTGCAGGAGTACCTGTGATATCCATAAGACAATCCACCTTGATGTTGTTGCTTGAGAATGAGTTGCCGATGTTAAGGTCGGAAAGTGATACGCTATTCAACGTGTATCTTGCCTGCATGTTAAGAACGGCACTATATGGGTTTCCGCTAAATGCGATGCTGCTGCCCCTGAGGAAGTCGAATTTACGGTTTATGACATTCTGGATAGTCATCTTATAGATACCGTCATTAATGAGGTAGTTGCCATAAAGGTCGAAGTCTCCTTTGTTGTAATAGTTGGCACGAAGTACTCCAGAACCATGAAGGTCGATATAATCGCCTGTGTTACGGTCCATGAGTATGCGTAGGGTAGCGTCAGGTGTGACGTTGACAAGGAAATTCATGCGCATATTGGTACTTACGTCCTTCAGTTCTTTTTCCTCTTCGTCGTCATTCTCCGCTTTACTATACTTTTTCTGTTGTTTCTTATTTACAGAATTCCAGTTGATGAACTCGGAACGTGTGATGGCATCTGGGCTTGTGGCATTATAAACCATACTACTTCCAGGCTCCACATTACCGTTAATATCAAAGAGGAGTTCGCTGCTTCGGCCTGTGATTTTGCATTTACCTGTCATAAAGGCTGTGCCGTAGAAGTTCATCTCACCAAAGTCGTGGAAGTCATAACAGAGCAGTTTCTCCGCATCTATGACGAAATCATAGGTCATGCGGCTAAGACAATTATGATGCAGACCTCCTGAGAAATATGCCATATTGCCGTATTTATCATATATCGGCTGCTTCTCAACGTAGATTTCGTTTGGTATAAAATGTACGGTTGCATCGTGGAAGGCATAACGACAATTGAGCGACGTTATATTCACGGCACCATTTATAAGCATATCTCCTTCGAGGTTGACACCAGAGAATGGTCCAAACAAGTGCAGACGGCCTGTGCATGTACCATTTACCTCATCCATGAATGAATGGCAGAAATAGTGCATGAAGTCGAGATGCTCGTTATTAGCCTGAATGGAAAGGTCTATTTCCTCACGATGCGGAGAAACGAAACCACCGATATTTAGAACCGTACGGTCATCATCTTCGGCATACGCATCAATATCAATCTGTTTCTTTGAGTTGTTCAGTTGTGCATCAATATGCAGATTACCCATTCTGCCTTCCTGGAATGTAAAGCCCGCCACGTCTATATGTCCCGATGCCTCTGGAGATTCGAGTATGCTATGACCGGCTATATGTCCGCTTGCAAAACCGCCAAACTCCACAGAATGGAAATTTACAAGGTTGAGTATATAGCTGACATTAACATTCTTCAGGTCGGCCATGAGATAGTCGGTAGAGGACTTGGATGCAACTCCATTTACATAGATGTGCTGGAAGTCGTTCTCAAAGGCGAAGTGGTCGATGCTTAGTCGGTTATCTGTATAGACAATATCACGTGAATGCATACGCCATATACTATCTCCAACCTGGATGTCTGATCTGTCGATACTGATATGGGCTGTAGTAGCCCCGAATGGAGAAGGGGTGAAATTTGACTTCAGGTTCAGTCTTCCACAGAATATGTCATCCCTGTTGTTATTCCACGCTATGGTTGTATTCAGGACGTCATTATAAGCCTTTGCCTCAAGAGCAACGCTAAAAGGTTCCTTGTCTTTGTCTTCGTCGGGCATCTGCATGGAAATACTACCACAAAGACCTTCCTCTGGTGTCCAGAGAAGTAGCTGTACATTCTCCAGTTCATGTTCGAAAGCATTTATAGAAGGTACATCGAGGAATAGGTTTGCCTGTTTTGTATAGCCGTTAATATAGCCTTGGAATGTTGCTGGTCTGTGTAGGTCGATATCTACTCCAACGAGTTTACGCAGCCATTCCGTAGAGAGCATTTGTCCGTCGATTATAACATTTCCGGCATAAGACAGATTTGCTTTATTGACAGAGATAGAAGGCAATTGTGCATGAACAAGTTCGAGAACGGTATTCTGTAACTGTGAAGGTGTGAAATCTCCTTTTACGAGAAGTTTCACATCGTCTCCTTCAAGGGAAATCTGTCTTTCGGAATTATTGTTGCGTGTAGAACTTATGTGGATATTCTGTACATACAGATTCTCTGGCATTGCTCCCTCTTTCACGTTTCCTCCTATCATGCTTAGGTTGGATAGGTCCACATAACCGACTACATCATCGATGTTGCTGCCATGAAGATTGGTATTACAGCGCAAGGAGAATACTGCATTATTCCATTTGTCGGAAAGTCCTAACTGCTTAGGACAGAAATGCTCAAACTCGATGTCAGCCTCAAGGTCTTTTACTTTTCCGCTAAGTTTTGCTTTGGCATTAGCGGTCATCAGCACATTAGGATCGTCGATGGAGAATTTTCCATCCACATTACCGTTTCTATACTCACCAGACACTTCCGTATTCTGGTATGTATAGTTCTTATACTGGAATTGAGGAATAAGTCCGTCAATCTTTACGGAAGAAATGGCTCCATTATTCAGTACAACATCTGTAGAGGCATCAACGGCAATTGTTCCGATTTCCGGATTTCCAAGTATTTGGCCGAGTGCAAGGTCGTTGGTCTTGATATGCGTATCAATCTCCTTACCGTCAAATTCGCCTGTAATGGTAACAGCTCCACATTTGTCAGTTGTAATATCCTGATTGAAAGCAATCGTAGACTTTGTGCCATAGGCAGTTCCGTTGAGGGCAATATCACCAAGTCCCATTACCTGTGAGGGCATAGGGGTGATTTTATTGAGAGTCTCGAATAATGCGGATGAGACGTACAGGGATAATGGTTCTATACGCCATTTCAGCTCTGTAAGGAATGATTCTGCCTTTCCTTCTGCGTCAAGTTCTATAGAACCGTCAGTAGCTTTAACTGAGGTCTTGAAATTGGCATTACTCTTTTCACCATTCAAAGAAGCTTTGGCCGAGAGTTCTGGGAGTTTCTTTGTCTCGAATGGCAGTAGGGAAGCGATATCGCTGAAACGGAATCGTGGTATTTCTATATCTGTCTCGAATTTCAGATCTTCTTCTACAATCTTTCCATTAAGGAAACTATAGTCTGCTCTCAGCTTCGGAATACTGAGTTCAGAATGGGGTAGGGCAATATTCAGATTTGTAATACTTGCCCTATGAGCATCGGCCTTAGCATGAAACTGAATATCTTTTATCTGTAGTCCAGAGCTTTCAAGGCAAGAGAAATGCTTTACGTTGACATCAATAGCATCATCAGTAAGTTCGTAAAGCATGATATGGGTTGACAACTTACTTATTGCCAGATGATTGATGTCAAACTTCTCTTTTTCTTGTGGAAGATACCTCAGATTATATTTCACCGCACCATTACGTATAACGAGCGATGAAATCTGGAGATTTAACGGAGTAGTTGATGTGGTATCCTTGGAAGCAAGAGAATCAACGATGAATTGGAAGTTAAGCTTGTCGTCTGGGGTGTTCTTGTAAATATTGGCATCAAGACCGAAAAGCTGAGCTGAGGTTAGGTTTATCTTACCGCTCATAAGGTCGATAAGGTCTATCTTCACAGAAACACGAGAAGACTTTAGAAAGCGCTCCTTGTTCTGGTCGTAAACCTCAAATCCGTCGACTATGATACGATTCAGAAAACCTAAATCTACTTTCTCTATCTCTACACGGGAACCTATTCTCTCTTCAATCTTTTCCTTTAACTCACTCGCAATAAATTCCTGTACTGATGGTAGATGTGTTACCGCCATCAGTACAGCATATAGAACAACGATGGTCCATATGGTTCTTGATAATATGTGGAGTAGGGTTTTATTCAACGTCTTTTAATAGACTCTCGGACCAAAGATTGTTGTACCTATTCTCACCATTGTACTACGACATTCCTGTGCTATCAGATAGTCGCCGCTCATTCCGTAGGAGCGTATAGAAAAGTCGTTATTGTCAGCAAAGTATTTTGCCTTTATCTCATCGAAGAAATCGGCTGCTGTGATGAATTCCTGACGTATTTGGCTTTCATCATCCACATTACTTGCCATCATCATAATGCCACGTATACGAATGTGTGACATAGATTTCCATTCTCCTTCAGCAAGCATCTCCCGACATTCATCGAGTGTCATGCCGCTTTTGGTCTCTTCATTGGCAATATGAAGTTCGAGAAGTATGTCAATTACTCGTTCTACCTTGGCAGCCTGCTTTTCTATTTCACGTAGAAGACGGATTGAGTCAACAGCTTCTATCATAGAAACGTATGGAGCAATGTATTTCACCTTGTTCGTCTGCAAATGACCGATGAAATGCCACTCTATATCCTGTGGCAACTCCTGATGTTTCTGCTTTAACTCTTGCTCACGACTCTCTCCGAATATACGTTGACCTGCAGCGTATGCCTCTTCTATGTATTCCTTCGGGTGAAACTTGCTAACTGCCACGAGTTCAATGTCTTCGTGCAAAGTCTGCTTTACCTTTAGGAGATTTTCTTTTACTGGATACATAAAAATAAATTATAAAATGAAAAAGTGAAAAATGAAAAATACCAAGCGGTATTTTTCATTTTGTTATTATTCATTTTTCACTTATTGACCTTGTTCGTATTCTGGCTTTGCATCTGATGTGCTCTTTACGTCTTTATGTTCGAATACGTCAAGGATATTTGTCTCGGCAATATTAGAGATTACATAGTCATTCATGGTCTTACCCATTACCTCGCTGATATAGTTTACAGCCTGAGGGAGGGTGTGAGCCTGAACAAGATAGTTGACAGCAGAACGCTTCTCTTTCTGTGTCTTTTCATCGAAAGTAATGAACTGAAGCTTAGCTTTGAACCAACGGTCGTCGTTGTTAAGGTCGGAGAAGAATATTTCCTTGAATGAAGCCGGTTTGATACCGTTGATGTTAAATTCGCCAGATATATAGACTGACATTTCCTCTGTGATAATGCTTTCTGCCTCTGTGAAAGTGAGGGCGTCAACTACATATTGTTCTGTTATAGGCTTTGGGGTGCCGTCATCTGTTATTTTGTCATAACGTACCTTAACTTCAAACCATTGTGATGCTATTGTTCTCATTTTTTTGTTTTATATGTTTTAGTTGTTAATGCAAGGGTGCGCTGGAAAAAGAATTTGAACGTCAGCGCAACAGGTGCATGTCTTTGATTTTACGAGTACAAAATTACGAAAAAATCCCGTAAAACCGAAGAAATTTACATTATATTATATTTTATGATGATTTTTAGCAAAGATTATTTTGATAAACGGGGGGATTTCTGTACCTTTGCACATAAATTTATAATAATTAAGAAAAAAATGCCAAAAATATCGGTTCGCGGACATGAGATGCCAGAGTCTCCTATCAGAAAACTTGCACCTCTTGCAGTCGCAGCAAAGAAACGCGGTACAAAAGTTTACCATCTGAATATCGGACAGCCAGACCTGCCTACACCAAAGGTAGGACTTGATGCTTTGAAGAATATAGACCGCACTATTCTTGAATATTCCCCTTCACAGGGATACCAGTCATATCGCGAAAAACTTGTAGGTTATTACGAGAAATACAACATCAATGTTTCTGCTGATGATATTATCATTACCAGCGGAGGCTCTGAGGCTGTATTGTTCTCTTTCATGGCTTGTCTTAACCCTGGCGACGAGATTATCGTTCCTGAGCCTGCATATGCAAACTACATGGCATTTGCGATTTCTGCAGGTGCAAAGATTCGTACTATCGCAACGACCATTGACGAGGGATTCTCGCTCCCTAAGGTAGAGAAGTTCGAGGAACTCATCAATTCTCGTACTCGTGCAATTATGATTTGTAACCCGAACAATCCGACGGGTTATCTATACACACGCCGTGAGATGAATCAGATTCGTGATCTCGTGAAGAAGTACGACCTTTATCTCTTCTCTGACGAGGTATATCGTGAATATATCTACACAGGTTCTCCTTATATCTCTGCGTGTCATCTTGAGGGAATTGAGCAGAATGTGATTCTTATTGATTCTGTTTCTAAGAGATATTCAGAGTGTGGTATCCGTGTAGGTGCACTTATAACAAAGAACAAGGACGTACGTGCAGCTGTGATGAAGTTCTGTCAAGCTCGTCTTTCTCCACCTCTCATCGGACAGATTGTAGCAGAGGCTTCACTTGATGCTCCAGAGGAATACTACCGTGATGTATATGATGAATATGTGGAGCGCCGTAAGGTGCTTATCGACGGACTTAACCGTATTCCTGGTGTATATTCGCCAATACCTATGGGCGCGTTCTATACAGTAGCGAAGCTGCCTGTTGATGACTCAGAAAAGTTCTGCCGTTGGTGTCTTGAGAAATTCGAGTACGAGGGCGAAACCGTAATGATGGCTCCTGCTGCAGGTTTCTATACCACACCAGGTGCCGGCATCAATCAGGTGCGTATTGCCTATGTGCTAAAGAAAGATGACCTTGAACGTGCTCTCGTTGTGCTTCGTAAGGCACTTGAGACATATCCTGGCAGAGTGGAAGAAGAGTAATTTAATTAATAATGAATAATTAATGGTGAATAATTTAGTATGTCTTATTCATTAACCATTATTAATTATTAATTTTTTCGCAGAAAAATGAACTTCCCTTTATTCATAGCGAAGAAGATATACAATGGTGAGGGCGACGGACAGAAAGTCAGTCGCCCTGCTATTCGTATTGCCACAGTAGGTGTGGCTCTCGGTCTTGCTGTGATGCTTGTCTCTGTTGCTGTTGTACTTGGCTTCAAGCACACAATTCGTGACAAGGTTGTAGGATTCGGCAGCGATATAACTGTTGCCAATTTTTTTACCTTGCAGACGGCAGATACAAAACCTATACAATTGAACGACTCTATGATGACCGTTCTGAAGCGTATAGACGGTGTGAAGCATGTGCAGAGATATGCAATGACGCAAGGCATCCTAAAGACCGACTCTGATTTTCTTGGCGTTGCATTCAAAGGGGTAGGGGAAGAGTTTGATACAGCATTCCTGTCACGCAATATGGTGGAGGGAAGCATCCCTAAATTTTCAAGTGAAAAGAGTGGAAATAAGATACTCGTTTCGAAAATAATGTCGGATAAACTGAATCTCCATGCAGGTTCAAAGGTGTATGGATATTTCATGACGGGCGGTGATGTCCGTATGAGGAAATACACAGTAAAAGGAGTTTATCAGACAAATCTTTCTAAGTACGATGAGACAATGTGCTTTGCCGACCTTTATAGTGTTGTAAAACTCAATGGTTGGGAAGCAGATCAGGCAACAGGTGCAGAGTTGTCCATCAATCAATATGACCAACTTAATCAAGTACTCCATTCTGTTACGAAGAAAGTAAACAAGCATTTGGATGCCTATGGCGAGACTTATTGCTCAGCTACTGTTGAGGAGTTGAATCCGCAGATATTCTCATGGCTTGAACTTCTCGACCTTAATGTGTGGATTATTCTCGCCCTTATGGTATGTGTAACAGGATTTACGATGATTAGCGGACTCCTCATAATCATACTTGAGCGTGTGCAGATGATAGGTGTCCTGAAAGCATTAGGAGCAAGGAATGGTATGGTACGACATACATTCCTTTGGTTTGCTATATTCATCATCGGCAAGGGTATGATTATCGGAAATATTCTCGGAATAGGAATATGCCTCATACAGCATTATACTGGTATTGTGAAACTTGATCCTGCTATCTACTATGTTGCAGAGGCTCCTGTGGAAATAAACATCCCGCTATTCCTTCTTGTCAATATCGCCACTCTGCTTGTCAGTGTGCTGGTCTTGATCATCCCGAGTTTCCTTGCCAGTCATATCCGTCCCGCTCAATCCATGCGATACGAGTAAGGCTCGCAGCATGACCTCAGTCTGTTTCCTGCGTGCTCGTGTTTCCGGAATGCTCATGTCAGCTTTCTCAAACCACGACTTGGCTTGCCGAAAGTTCTCTATCTGGATAGAATCCGACTGCATCATCATTCCGCAGCATCCCATGCGGTAATAGATATCGCCTTTCTCGCATTCGTTGGCAACAGGAATAGACATCTCGTAATAGGATAGGGCAGTGGGGTAGTCGCCTAATAGGAAATGGCTCTCTGCACAGGAATAGTAACAGACTCCTCTCTCATGAGGCGGAAACGGCTCCAAATGAGGAATTATGCTATCAAGCATCTCTGAAGCGTGCCTATAGTCTTGCTCCTTGAAATAGCATACACCCATATAGGCATAGAAACGAGGATTAAGACGATACTTCTTTGCCAAACCCTCAAAGAGAATAAGGGCCTCGTGGTACTTCTGTCCACCAAAGTATTCTATCGCCTTTCCAAGTTTCTCAGACTCTCTAACCTGCGCATTTACAGATGATAGGGTAGAAAGAGTTAGAAATATGAATAATGCTACTTTTTTCATTACCTAATAGTTAATTTCGTATGTAAAGGTAGTTATTCCTCATAAAAATGACAGAAAAAACAGAAAAATATTATAGACAATGAAAAAATTTTTTTCTATAATGGTTCTTGTGGCAATCGCAATTAGCTCGCAAGCACAAGGCCTTAATCGTTTTTTCATAGATACACCTGATAGTATTCAACCTTATATGAAGAAACTTGACAGAGAAGCAATGATTTTGAGTGCAGATCCGTCAAAGGACACTTGTAGCTATATGAGTATCCTGTATGGTGGCACAGTTAGCATCACTCATCTCAGTCCTGAACTGATTGTGTTCAATCCGTCAAATACATTTACACAGGAATTTGCCATTCTTCCTGCCGATAGCGATTCTGTATTCTGTGTGGTTTCCACTTATAAGGCTCCAGAAGGGGAGAGCAACGTGAAAATCTACGACAGAAACTGGTCTTTGCTCTCAACGATAGACCTTACAGACAAGGCTAAGCTTGTAAGACCTGACAGCATATCTGAGACTCGTTTCGAGGAGATCGCCCAAACTCAGGAAATAAAAATGGTATTGGCAAGCATTGACAGGAAAAATACCCAGCAACTGAATATTGAGTATTCAATGCCATTGATGAGTTCGGACGAAAAAAAGGCATTTTTACCCTTAATTTTGAAAACGAACCTTAAATGGAACGGCAAAACTTTTAATTAATGTGAAATTTAAGCTAAAAAACATACAAAACTCTTGCAAGTACGGAAAAGAAATCGTATCTTTGCATCGTGTTTTTCATGGTATTAGATTATTAAGGTTAATAAAGATTGGTTGTCGTGAGACAATCAATTTTTTTTGTCCACTGTTCTGAGTATATCTTAGGGCAGTGGACAATTTCGTATATACCAAGTACCAAAAGAGTGATACCTAAAAGGACGGCTCTTACGAACCGTCCCTTTATAAATTATATTGCCCATTCTTTATCAGGTAACACAAACTCTTTTATATTCCATGTAATGCAATGTAAAGCCCCACCATGGTTAAGAATGTCCTTCATACGGAATGTGCGGATAACACAATCTGGATTTGCATCTTTAATATAGTCTAAAGCTAGTTTATCCTCTGGTTTTCCCAATACTGGAACTATGATTTTATTGCCAACCTGTAGATAATTGATATAAGCCCAATTGAAATCAACATCAAGATTAGAAACCTTATCTTTAAATCGCATTTCTGTTACTTCAAAACCATAATTTTCAAGTTTACATCTAATGGCAAATGCCTCTTCTGGATATTCATCACCATGATTGTTCATCAAAATGTGATTATTACCACACCATTTTATAAAGCCATCAGAATGACCATATTTGTCTGTTTCTTCGGCTTCAAAATCACCATGCATTGTCCAAGGTATGATTATAACAGGTCGCCTAAGTTCTGATTCAAGTAAAGCCTTGAAATTCTCATCATCTTTTTTATATCCATTTTCTGTGAATACCTTATCCGTCATTACAATGAAAGGACCACACATCACCATGTTACCTCCATCTATGATTAGATTTGTTGAGCGATAGCTTAGACCAAAATTCTTTAATACTTTGGTAACATCGGTAATAGTCTCAGCATCCTTCTTGTTCTTGCTCTTTACCAAATAATCAGGATAATACCGATATTTCAAGAAATCGCCATTTCCTAATTGAATAGGCATATAATCACGAATCCAAATATCATTAGTACCTTCTACCTCATCCCATTCGATATTCATATCGTCAAATAGTTTTGTGAGACGAGTATAAACATCTGGATTATATCCCTTCAGTTTGTCGGATATATATACGAAATCAGTTTTAGAATCATCAAAAACAGTAATAGGTCCATATTGCTCTTTAAAAGCTTTTAGCTCTTTATCTCTTTTTTTTTAGAGCCTGACGTTTTTCTTCGTCTGCAGAATAATCATGAGGGATAACAACATCGCTTTCATCAAGGATTGCTCCAGGAATCTGTTCAATCCAGTCGAATATAACATTTACAATCTGGCAAATCTTGTCCTTTGAATAGATTATGCCTTTTCTTAGCATCCAAGCGTGTATTGATTCTACTGCAGAATTCAAGTTGGGATAGCTTCCAAAACCAACTTCCACATTCCAGTAATTACCAAAGGCATCATCTATTACATCCCAAATGTCATCAGGAATATCAAAGTCAATGCCATTCAATACAACACGATGTAAAACTTCAGGAGTAAATGCATCTGGTGATTTAGGGTTTAAAATAAAATTTTTCATGTACGATCATTTTTGGGGTGAGTAATAAGTTTATTTATTTGTCGCAAAGATAAATAATTTTTAGATTTCCGCCAAAGAAAAACAGAAAAAATTAACGAAGAAAGGTTTTATTTATCATAATAGGTATTCTAATTAGGAAATGCATTAAATCCTTTTTGCCACTTGTGTAGCTCTTATGTTCCTCTTATGCTGCTCTTATGTAGCTCTTATTTGAAATAAGCGATTCTCAGGAGTAATGAAATAAAAAAATAAGAAAAAATGTAGAATCTCTGGCATTAAGGAAAAATGTAATTACAAATTCTGTTTTATAATTATTTTTTAGTATCTTTGCACCAAAATATACAATATATATAAAAATGGATAATAAAGAATACAAAAGTATCGCAGTAGATTATAAACTCTACGTAATTGAGAATGGTGAGAAATCTCTTCAGGAAGAAACATCAGCAGGAAATCCATTTCGCTTCCTTAGCGGCTTCGGCATGACAATTCCTGGTTTTGAGAATGCCATAGCTCCTTTGGCTGTCGGTGACACATTTGACTTTACACTTTCTAAAGATGATGCATATGGTGATTACTACGCTGAGCGTGTCCTTGATCTCGCTAAGGATATGTTCTGTATCGACGGTAAATTTGATGACGAGCATATCTATGTAGATGCTATCGTACCATTGCAGAATCAGGATGGAAATCGTTTTATGGGGCACGTTCTTGAAATCTCAGAGAAAACTGTCAAGATGGATCTTAATCATCCTCTCGCTGGCAAGGAACTGAATTTCGTGGGTTCTGTAGTTGAGTCTCGTGAGGCTACAAACGGTGAGATTCAAGCAATGATCAACCACATGGCCGGAGGTGGTGGTTGTGGTGGCTGCGGAGGCGGTTGCAATGGAGGTTGTGGCGGCTGTGGCAGTGATGGAGACTGCGATTGCGAGAATGGCGGTTGCAACTGCAAGTAAATAATATTTACTTTTTCATTTAATCAAATGAATACATTCGGAAAAATATTCACGGTCACTACATACGGTGAGAGTCACGGTGCTGCTGTTGGTGGTGTTGTTGACGGAATGCCTGCAGGAATCGATGTAGACCTCGATTTCATACAAGCAGAGCTATCACGTCGTCGCCCAGGTCAGAGCAAGATAACCACATCACGCAATGAGGCTGATCAGGTTGAGCTGCTCTCTGGAGTATTCGAAGGAAAGTCAACAGGCTGCCCTATCGGATTCATTGTCCGCAACACCAATCAGCATTCACAGGACTACGAGAATATGCGTTGCACATTCCGTCCGTCTCATGCCGACTACACATACCAGACAAAATACGGCATCCGTGATCATCGTGGTGGCGGTCGTACATCTGCCCGAATCACTATCGGACGTTGTGTAGCCGGAGCACTTGCCAAACTCGCTCTCAAGCAGTTAGGTATCAGCGTACAGGCATACACCTCACAGGTTGGCGACATCTATCTTGATCGTGACTATAAGAAATATGATCTCAGCATAACAGAGACAAATGCCGTGCGTTGTCCAGATCCAGAGAAAGCAGCTCAGATGGAATCTCTTATTTCAGAGGTCAAAGAAAAAGGCGACACTATTGGTGGTGTTATAACCTGTGTTATCAAAGGATGCCCTGTAGGACTTGGAGAGCCAGAATTCGACAAACTCCATGCAGTTCTCGGTCATGCGATGCTCAGCATCAATGCTGTTAAGGGTTTTGAATATGGCGAGGGCTTTGCTGGTGTCAATCAGCGTGGTTCTCAGCAGAATGACGTATTCACTACAGATGCCAACGGCAATATATGTACAAAGACAAATCATAGCGGTGGCATACAAGGTGGCTTGTCAAATGGTGAGGACATCTATTTCCGTGTAGCTTTCAAGCCTGTTGCAACCATTCTTATGGAACAGGACACCGTAGATATGGAAGGCAATGCAACTGTACTAAAGGCTCGTGGCCGCCACGATCCATGCGTTCTGCCTCGTGCAGTACCTATTGTAGAGGCAATGGCTGCATCTGTTATTCTCGATGTGTATTTGCTTAATAAAACAACAACATTATAGTACTAATGTAAATTTACAATGTACAGATTTTGGCAATCGTTAATTTGTACATTGTAAATTTATACTTATAAATAGTACATGAAAAAACTCCTACTATCATTATTCATAACTACCCTACTTCCGAATCCCGTAAAGGCTGGTATCCTTGACCATTGGAGCGTGGAGGCA
>JAEEGJ010011015.1_pt1 | contig 23158 bp, 15 predicted proteins | sample 8958761 | NCBI WGS metagenome assembly JAEEGJ01 (sample SAMN16246546, study PRJNA631951) | gut metagenome | biome: gut microbiome; feature: rumen; material: RS-attached | host: Bos | place: Iran: Karaj | collected 2018-10 | reverse complement strand
AGCGGAAAACGAGACTCGAACTCGCGACCCCGACCTTGGCAAGGTCGTGCTCTACCAACTGAGCTATTTCCGCAGTATTTCAAAGACTCGTTCTCGTGGAACGGGACTGCAAAGATACGGCAAAAATTTGAATCTCCAAATATTTTTTAGATTTTTTAGTTTCCTCGACTTCACTCGGAATGATAGAGGGGGACTTCGCTAGGAACGACAAGGGGAAGGATGTGTCGTAGAAAAATGTGCGGGAAGGGGTGGTTTCACACATTTTTTGGTCAATTTGGTCAGAATATGTGCAAATACAGGCCTTTTGCACATATTCTGGCTGTCCGGTCGGAGGTGGGGGTGGATCCGGCAGGAGGCCTACCCGATATACTTCGCGATCAGCCGGGCGAGGAGGTCGTTGAGGGGTTCGACTTGGAACTGGCCGACGGAGGCTTCGACGTGGGGGCCGCCGACGCCGCTGTCGTCGGTGAGGAAGACGTAGGTGCCGCCGGTGAGGATGGCGAAGAAGCGGCACATGAATTCACATTCCTTGGAGGGGCCGCTGCAATAGACGGGGATGAGCTTGATGCCGTTCTCGGCGTATTGTTTGACGGAGGCTTGGAGACTCTCGACGACGCCCTGGTGGTCCTGGTGGGCGGGGGCGTCCAGGATGAGGAAGGCGATGCGGGCTCGGGCCGATGTTTTCCAGGCGAGGTTCTGCAGGCCGGCTTCCAGGGCCGTGTGTACGGCTTCGGGGAGGTCGCCGCCACCCCCGGCGTGTTGCATGGAGATGTATTTGATGGTCTCGCGGTAGTCCTCGGTGAACGGGGAGAACTTGGTCACGTAATCGTCGCCTTGGTCCCGGTAGAAGACGGTGCCGGTGCGGAGTGTGATGTCGCTCTGTCCGCCTTTGACGCGGTCCAGGATGTCCACCAGGTCTTTCTTGAGGAATTCGATTTCGTCGCCCATCGATCCGGTGGCGTCCACGATGAAAGCGATATCGGCGCGTTTCTCGGCCTCCTTGGTTTTGTCGATGATGTAGAAGTTCACATCGGCCTCTTCCTGCTGTTCGTTGAAGGCCGTAACGACGGGAGCCTTGGACTGGCGGACTCCGTCGATGACGAGAGAAAGGTTATCCGCGGATGATTCGGCGTGGAACGGATCCACCCACAGGGCGGCTTCTCCCTGGTTGTCCGTCAGGGCGCTCCAGACGGCTTTCTGGTTCTGCTCCAGGACGATGCGAACGGCCGGGAGCCGCTTGCCGGCGGCGTCCGCGACGCGGACGGCCACCCGGCGCGGCGTAAACACCCTCCAATACGCCTGCACGCCGCCGTATTCCTGGGAGGTCATCAGTTTGCTCCAGAAGTCCCAGTGTTCCAGGTCGTTCCATTCTCCGGCGGTCAGGACGCCGGCTTTGCCGCCGCCATGGCCGGGGTAGTTGCCCCCGTCCTTCATGAATCCATATGCTCCGGCTTTGTCCGGCTCGGCCACATCGTAATCAAAGAGTCCTCCTTTCGAGCAGGATGTCAGTCCGGCGAGGACCGCAAGAATCGCTATGATGCTGTTTTTCATGGTTTTTTCGTTTCTTGTCGGCCTTTAAAACCCCGATTTGGCTCGAACCTTGCATCAAAGGTTGTGAAATATTTGCGGAAAAGCGAAAAAAGAGATATTTTTGACAGGATTAATAACGGAATAACCTTTTTAAAACCATTTTGAATATGAAGAAATTCGTTCTGATGTTCCTCTGCGGAACCATGATTTTCTCCGGTTGCGGTATCTCCAACACCGGAAAGGGCTCCCTTATCGGCTCCGGTGCCGGTGCCGCCATCGGCGCGGGCCTCGGCTATCTGATCGGTAAGGACGGCAAGGGTGCCGCCATCGGCGCCGCCATCGGTACCGCCGTGGGCGGTGGCACCGGTGCCATCATCGGCAAGAAGATGGACCAGAAGGCCGAAGAACTGGCTGCGCTCGAGAACGCCCAGGTCGAGACCGTCGAGGATGTGAACGGCCTCAAGGCCATCAAGGTCACCTTCGACAGCGGTATCCTCTTCGACTTCAACAAGGCCACCCTCAAGGCCGACGCCAAGCGGAACCTCGACAAGTTCGCGCTCGAAATGGCCGACCTGCCGGACACCGACATCACCGTTCTCGGCCACACTGACAACGTCGGTACCGCCGAAGCGAACCAGAAGGTCTCCGACAACCGCGCCAACGCTGTGTCCTCCTATCTCCAGAACAAGGGCATCGCGAAGAGCCGCATCATCGCCGAGGGTCACTCCTTCAACGATCCGGTCGCTGACAACAGCACCGCCGAAGGCCGCGCTCAGAACCGCCGCGTCGAGATCTACATCTCCGCGAACGAGAACATGATCAAGGCCGCCGAGGAAGGCAAGCTCAACTAAGCGTCCTTTCTTTCAGAAACGAAGAGTCCGGGCAATCCGCCCGGACTTTTTTTGTCGTCAGAACGCGTATACGAAGATGTAGAACAGCATCAGGCCGGCGGCGACAAGCTTGGCACCGGTCCCGAAAATGAAGCCGAGGAAGGCGCCGAGGGCCGATTTGAGCGAGGTCGCGGTATCTTTTTTCGCGACCACGAGTTCCGCGATGAAGGCGCCCAGCAGAGAGCCGACAATCATGCCGACGGGCGGGACGATAAGGCCCGCGAACAGGCCGATGATGGCGCCCCAGCCTCCGGCCTTGGATCCGCCGGTAAGTTTCGTGAAGTAGGCGGGGACGACATAGTCGATGATGGTGATGACGACGGTGACCGCCAGCCAGATCAGAAGGAAGGTCAGGGACATCGGATTCCCGCCTCCGTCGGTGCCGCCGCCCCAGAGATAGATGAGCAGCAGGCCCACCCAGCTCAGGGGCGGACCGGGAAGGCCGGGAAGGATGCTGCCGGCAATGCCGACCAGGCCCAGCAGGAGGGCGAGTATGGCGATAAAGGTTTCCACTTTGCAAAAGTATTGATTATCTTTGTAGGAAACAAAACCCATACCGATTATGTTTGCGAAAGATGTATATGTGAACCGCCGCCGGACGCTGCTCGGGAAGATGCGCGGAGCGGGTGAAAGCGGTGTCATCCTGCTGGTAGGCAACGCCGAGGCGCCGGCCCAGTACAAGGACAACTGCTACAAATGGCGCCAGGACAGCACCTGGCTATATTATATGGGCCTGGATGACCCGATGTACGCGGCCATCCTGGACATCGACAGCGGCGAGGAGACCATCTATGCCGACGACGTCGAGATCGGTGACATCATCTGGATGGGTCCGCAGCCCACGGTCGCTTCCAAGGCGGCCCTCGTGGGTGTCGCCAAATCCGCCCCGTACGGCGAGGTGGACAAGGCCGTGAAAGCCGCCATCAAGGCCGGCCGTAAGGTTCATTACATCGCCCCTTCCCGCTACTTCAACAAGCTGCGGCTGATGGAGATGATCGGTCGCGCCCGCATCGACCTGGGCGTCTCCGAGCCCCTGACGAAGGCCATCATTTCGATGCGTCTGATCAAGGAGCCCGTGGAGATCGCGGCCATTGACGCGGCGTGTGACCTAGGCTTCAAGATGCATTCGGTGGCGCGCGACAGCATCCGCCTTGGCGTCGTCGAGCAAGAAATCGTGGGCAAGATGGAAGGCGTCGCTCTTGCGGAAGGCTGGGGCGTCTCCTTCCCGACCATCCTTACCCAGCACGGGGAAACCCTGCACAACCACCTCCATGACAAGGTTATCGGACCGGGCAAGCTCATGGTCATCGACGCGGGCGTGGAAAGCAACGAGCATTACGCTTCCGACTTCACCCGCACCTATCCCACCTCCGGTAAGTTCACTCCGAAGCAGCGCGATGTGTACCAGATCGTCTGCGACTGCAATGAGCTGGCTTTCAGCCTCACGAAGCCCGGTATCACTTACCGGGAGGTGCATCTGGCCACAGCCCGCAAGATGCTGGAAGGCCTCTCCGCCCTCGGCCTTGTGCACGGCGACTTGGACGAGATGGTCGCCCTGGGTATCGCCGGTCTCTTCCAGCCGCACGGCCTGGGCCACAACATGGGCCTGGACGTCCACGACATGGAGGACCTGAACGAGAACTGGGTGGGCTACGACCCGGACCAGACCCGGGCGAAGCAGCTGGGCCTCGGCAGTCTCCGGATGGCCCGCCGCCTGCAGCCCGGTCACGTCATCACCGACGAGCCCGGCATCTACTTCATCCCCGCCCTCATCGGGCAGTGGAAGCGGGAAGGCACCGGCAAGGGCTTCGTGAATTTCGACAAACTGGAATCTTACTACGACTTCGGCGGCATCCGCCTGGAAGACGACGTCCTCGTGACGAAGGACGGCGCCCGCCGGCTCGGCGCCCAGCGCCTGCCCATCTTCCCCGACGACGTCGAAAACGCGATGGCCCGATGAACCGCGAGTCGCTCTTCTCAGGCATCCTGATCGGCCTGGGGGCCACCGGCTACCTGGCGCTCGGAGGCATACCGGGCGCCGTGATCTTCGCTTTCGGGCTCGTGTGCGTGGTCCTTTTCGGGGTTCCGCTCTATACGGGAAAGGCCGGTGTCACGAATGACATCCCGGCCTTGGCCAGAATCTGGTTCTTCAATATCATCGGCTGCGCCCTTCTGGGTCTCCTGGTGTTCTCCCTCGGCGGCGCTCCCGTGGAACGCGCGCAGGACATGGTGGCGGGACGTATCGCCCAGGGCCCCTGGCGCAGTTTCCTGCGGGCCGTCGGCTGCGGCCTCATCATCGACATCGCCGTCTGGCTATACAAAAACAAGGGGTCCGTCCTCCCGATCCTGTTCGGCGTCCCCTTGTTCATCGTGTGCGGCTTCTACCACTCCATCGCCGACGTGACATATCTCGTCGCCGCATGGACCTGGGATCCTGCGATCCTCTGGTATTATCCGCTGATCGTGCTTGGCAACTACGTCGGCTGCAATGTCCGCCGCGTTACTCTGCCAGCTTCTTCCGCAGACTCTCCAAAGCGTTCTTAGTCTCGTTCTTTCCGAGTCCCAGCACGTTCTGGAGGAAATCCTCCACGGCCCCCACGTCCTGCCTGAGAATATCGAGCAGGCCGCCGGCATAGCTGCCCAGGCTTCCGAGGAAGCCGATTCCCTGCTTGATCCCGTGGTCCACGAGAATGGCATGGTACCGGCCGATGGCGCTCATCGCCTGCTGTTTCTCGGCGATGGTGTACATGCGGTAATTGTCGATATACTCGCGCAGAAGCGCTTCATACTGCCGGTTGACCCGCTCCCACTGGTAGGGGCGGTAGCGGTCGGCGTGCCGCTCGACACGGTTCACGAGGCGGTCCAGCTTGGCAGGCGCCCGGAGGGTCGCGCAACTGGCGGCGGTCAGGGCCACCAGCAGGATAACGAGGTATTTACGCATAGTCATTCGTTGTTTTTTGTCCTTATGCAGCAAAAATGCTGCCAATGTCTGTCAGATCAGGATGGTGACGGCGATGAGGGGGAGGTAGAAGAGGAGGTCGATCCAGAAGGTGCCTTCGGGTTCGTAATAGGGCGGCCGGGGCGGGGCCGGGAGGCTCCGGTTCGTGTCCACCTTGTAGCAGACACCTTCTTCGTCGAGGTAAAAACGGGCATATTTCCGGATGCCGCCTTCTTTCGCGTCCGGGTCCAGGATGTCAAAATCCGGGCTGCTGTAGTCCGGTGCGGATTCATAGACCAGGATACTGCCCCCTTCACCGTCCGTGTCGATCCGGACCGGATCGCCCATCGCCAGCAGGATCTCGGAAGTGGAACAACCCGTCCAGGACTGTGGTGCGTCCGTCGAAACGCGACGCACCGTACCACAGGCCGTGACCGCAATCGCGGCCAAAACGATCAGCAAGAAATGTTTCATACACCCTCCGGACACAAAAAATGTGCAAAACGACAGCGTTTTGCACATAAATCGTTAAAATGGTCGCCGACTAAACTTCCGTGGCGGTAGCGAACTCGCGGAGGAAGCGCATGTCGTTCTCGAAGTAGTGGCGGAGGTCGTTGACCTGCCACTTGAGCATCGCGATGCGCTCGACGCCCATGCCGAAGGCAAAGCCGCTGTACACCTTGGAGTCGATGCCGCTGGCCTCGAGGACGTTCGGGTCCACCATGCCGCAGCCCATGATTTCGAGCCAGCCGGTGCCCTTGCAGATGTTGCAGCCCTTCCCCTTGCAGATGTTGCAGCTCACATCGACCTCGGCGGAGGGCTCGGTGAACGGGAAGTAGGAGGGGCGCATCCGGATCTGCGTGTCCGGACCGAACATTTCGCGGGCGAACAGGAGGATGGCCTGCTTGAGGTCCGCAAAGGTGACGTTCTTGTCGATGTAGAGGCCTTCCACCTGGTGGAAGATGCAGTGCGCACGGGCGCTGATGGCCTCGTTGCGGAATACGCGGCCCGGGCAGATCACGCGGATCGGGAGGGGCTGGGTTTCCATCGTCCGAACCTGCACGGAGGATGTGTGGGTGCGGAGAAGGAGCGGGTTCAGGTGGCCGTTGCTCACGAAGAACGTGTCCTGCATCTCACGGGCGGGATGGTTCGGCGGGAAGTTGAGGGCCTCGAACACGTGCCAGTCGTCCTCGATTTCCGGGCCTTCGGCCACGTCGTAGCCGAACTTGCGGAAGATGTCCACGATTTCCTGGCGGACGATGGAGACGGGATGGCGGGAGCCCAGTTCGAAGGGGTCGCCGGGCATGGACAGGTCCTGCTTCGGGGCCAGTTCCACGGCGGCGGCCGATGCCTGTTCCTTGAGTTCCTCGATCCTGGCGGTGACCGCTTTCTTGAGCTCGTTCAGTTTCTGGCCGTATTCGCGCTTCATTTCCGGGGCGATGCTCCGGAACTGTTCCATCAGCGCGGTGACGGATCCCTTCTTGCCGAGGAAGCGGACACGGGCCTCTTCCACCTCTTTCTGCGAGGCGGCCTTGAGTCCGGCCAGTTCCCGCTGTATCTGTTCGATGGCTTCTTTCATGGAATGTTCGGATTTAAAATCCTGCAAAGATAACTATTTTCCCTCGTTTTTGAGCTCGGCCGTGGCTTTTTCCGCCTTGGCCTTCCGTTTGTCGCGGGCTTTCTGCGCCCGTTGTCCGGAAGCTTTCCAGTACTTCTTCCACTGCTCTTCGTTGAAGAAGCGCTTGTAGGAGTCGTCGATCTGCTGCATCCACTTGTCCTGGACGTTCTGGTACAGGTCCACGTTTCCGACTTTCGTCTTCTGGAGTTCTTCCAGCTCTTCCTGGAGGGCGTGGTAATCATGGGTCAGGGTGGAATCCACATAGAACTCCTGCCAATACTCGAGCTCCAGCTGGTCGGACAGGCGCTTGACTTCCTTGTCGATGAACTCGAGCAGCTGCTTTTCCTTCTGTTCCGGCGTCTGGGCCTGGTTCTGGTTCTGGGCCGGCAGGGTGAGGGTCCCCAGGAAGAGGGCCGCCACCAGGATCCCGATCTGTTTCATCCCTTGATAAATTTTCATAAATTTGCAGTTGTTTGAAACGTGGCAAAATTAACAATAATTGCACAAACCCCCAAATACATGCATAAACCGCACCTGACCATCCTCCTTTCCGCCTTGCTCGCCCTTGTTCCGGCCCTGGAAGGCAATACTTGCACGAATGTCATCATCACCAAGGGCGCCAGCAAGGACGGCTCCACCCTGGTCACCTACGCCGCGGATTCCCATTACCTGTTCGGCGAACTATACTATCATCCCGCCGCGGACTGGAAGCCGGGCTCCTTGCTCAAGGTCTATGACTGGGACAGCGGGAAGTATCTCGGCGAGATCGACCAGGTCAGCCATACCTACCAGACGGTCGGCAACATGAACGAGAAGCAGGTCATCATCACCGAGACCACCTGGGGCGGCCGCGAGGAACTGATGGACCGCCGGGGCCGTATCGACTACGGTTCCCTCATCTACATCGCCCTGCAGCGGGCTTCGACCGCCCGGGAGGCCATTTCCATCATCGTGGACCTGGCGAATGAATACGGCTATGCGTCCGAAGGGGAGACGTTCTCCATCGCTGATAAGAATGAAGCCTGGATCATGGAGCTCATCGGCAAGGGCATGAGCATCAAGAATGGGGTGAACATCGACAAGGGTATTGTCTGGGTGGCCCTCCGCGTGCCGGACGGAGCCATCTGCGCCCACGCCAACCAGGCCCGCATCGGCGCCTTCCCCTTGAACGATCCCGACAACTGCCTCTATGCGAAGGATGTCATTTCCGTCGCCCGCAAGAAGGGCTATTTCGACGGTCCCGATGAGGCGTTCAGCTTCAAGAAGGCTTACGGCCCGGCGGATTTCGACACCGTGCGCGGCTGCGACTCCCGCGTCTGGAGCGCCTTCAACATCCTTTCCGGTGGCTGGTTCTCATACTATGACGCCAGCGGAAAGGCGGTGACCAAGGATGCTTCTGACTTCCTGGACTATGCCATGGGCTACAACCTGGACAGCGATCTGCCTTTGTTTATTTATCCGCGCGAGAAGGTTTCCGTAAAGGCTGTCGCCGATGTGATGCGCGACCACTATGAGGGTACGCCGATGGACATGACGCAGGACATCGGTGCGGGCGGTAACGCCCTGCCGTACCGCTGGCGTCCGATGGAATACAAGGCCGCGGGCGGCACCTACCTGAACGAGCGTGCCATCGCCACCCAGCAGACCGGTTTCTGGATGGTGGGCCAGGCCCGGGACTATGTGCCCGACGAGGTGGGCGGCATCCTGTGGTTCGGTACGGATGATGCGGCGACTTCCTATGTGACCCCGATTTATACTTCGACGAGCACGGTCCCGGAGTGTTTCCGAGTGGGTAATGGCGACTTGCTTCATTATTCTCCCACATCTTCGTTCTGGATCAATAACCGCGTCTCGAACGCCTGCTACAAGATGTACAACATCATGGCTGCGCATGTGCGGAAGAAGATAGACGCCTTCGAAATCGACCAGATGGAGCACAAGACGCATTCCGTGGACAGCGCGGCCGTAGTGCTGTACAACCAGGTCGCGGTGAAACTGCAGGAGAAGATGGCTTCCAAGCGCAACACGATGGTATCCCGCAAGCCATTCTCCCGGGTGACGCGTTATGTCACGGATTATACGGTCCAGACGGCGCAGGAGCAGTTCGAAAAGTGGGTTGCCCTGGAGGAGGAACTTCTCGTGAAGTTCATGGACGGCAACGTGAAACCGCAGGACGAGGACGGCCGGTTCGTGCATTCCGAGTATACCGAAACCCAGCCCGCCAAGGTAGAATGGCCAGGCTACACCGAGCTCTGGAAGGAGACGGTGGCCCGCGAGGCCGGCGACGTGCTGAAGGTCAAGGAGTAGCCTTACCGCATTTTTGGATTATTCTTGTATAGGAACGGACGATTTTAGCATCGTCCGTTCCCTTTTTATCCTATCTTTGGAAAGCACTAAAATCAGATAGCCATGCAATTCCGTCCTTTCCTCAGCACCATCCTCCTGCTGTCCGTTTCCATGCTCCAGCTGTCCTCCTGCGGCGCGAAAAAAGCCATCCGCACCGTAGCGGAAGTCCGGGTCGAAGCGCCCGAAGGCACGGCGCCGGTACTGCCGTACCAGATTTGGGTCACCTATGCGGACCGTTCGGGCGAGTGGCGCCAGGTCAAGTGGACGAATTCGCTCCGGGAAACCGAAGAAGAAGAGGCGGCCTTGCCGGTGGGCAAGACCTACACCGTCCAGGGCTATGTCCTTGGAGACAATACGACGGAGAACGGCTATCCGGTGGAGGCCCAGGTGACGGTGGTGGCGGGAACGCCCGCCGTGCCGGCGCAGCAGCCGGTTGCGCGGCCGCTGCCCCTCGGGAGCGTCCGGCTCATCGGCGATAACCGGCTCACGGCCAACCGCGACCTGGACATCAAGAACCTCCTTTCGCTGGACATCACCCAGCAGCTTTATAACTATCGCGATACCTACGGCCTGCCCACGGACGGCTACACCCGTTCCGACGGCTGGGATTCCCCGACCACGAAGCTGAAGGGCCATGGCTCCGGCCATTACATGTCCGCCCTCGCCTTCGCCTTCGCCGGCACGGACGATCCGGCCGTCAAGGACGAGCTCCGCAGCCGCATCCGCCGGATGGTGGACGAACTGCGCGCCTGCCAGGAGATGACCTTCGTCTGGGACAGCAAGCTGGGCCGGTACCGCGAGGCGCGGGACCTCGTCCCCGAGGCGGAATTTGCCAGGTTGGATGGCACCTGGGCGGCCTTTGACAAGTATAAAAAAGACTGCCGGAGCTACGGGTACGGCTATATCAATGCCATTCCCGCGCAGCATCCGGTCCTCATTGAAAAATACGCCCCCTACAACAATGAGAAGGGGGTTTGGGCCCCGTACTATTCCATCCACAAGCAGCTGGCGGGTCTCGTGGACATCGCCACGAACATTGACGACAAGGAGATTGCCGCGAAAGCCCTTCTTATTGCCAAAGACATGGGACTGTGGGTGTGGAACCGGCTGCATTACCGCACATACGTGAAGATGGACGGGGACAAGGCGGAACGCCAGGCCAAGCCTGGGAACCGTTATGAAATGTGGAACATGTACATCGCCGGCGAGGTGGGCGGCATGCAGGAAGTGCTCTCCCGGCTGGCCGGTATGGTTTCCGACCCGGAGGAGAAAGCGCACCTCGTGGAGGCTGCGGGCTGCTTCGACTCGCCCGCTTTCTACGACCCGCTTTCCAAGAACATCGACGACATCCGCACCCGGCATGCGAATCAACATATTCCCATGATTGTGGGCGCCCTGAACCTGTACAAGGCCGGTGGCAATCCGTATTATTACCAGATTGCCAGTAACTTCTGGAATATGGTCCAGGGACGGTACGCTTATGCGATGGGTGGCGTGGGGAACGGCGAAATGTTCCGCCAGCCCTACTCCCAGATGTTGTCCATGAACACCAGCGTCCAGTCCGACCGTCAGCGGAACCTCTTCCCGAATCCGGACATCAACGAGACCTGCTGTGCCTACAATCTCGCCAAGCTCACCAAAGACCTGAACGGATACAATCCGGATGACGCCCGCTACATGGACTATTACGAGCGGGTGCTGTACAACCAGCTCGTGGGCTCGGTGCACCCGCACGAGTATGGGGTGTGCTACCAGTATGCGGTGGGCATGAACGCCACGAAGCCTTTCGGCAGCGAGACACCCCAGTCCACCTGCTGCGGCGGTACGGGCGCGGAGAACCATGTCAAGTACCAGGAGGCCGCCTATTTCGTGTCGGACAACACCCTTTGGGTGGCCCTATACCTGCCTACGGTTGCGAATTGGGATGAGAAGGGGGTTACCCTTCGCCAGGAGTGCGCCTGGCCTGCGGAATCTTCCGTGATTACCGTTGAAAAGGGCGGCAGCTTCGCCCTGAAGCTGCGTGTCCCGTACTGGGCCACGGAAGGATTCAAGGTGAAGGTCAATGGCCGCAACCTCAAGGCTGACTGCCAGCCGTGCTCCTATGTGGAGATTCCCGAGCGGGAATGGAAGGCCGGCGACCAGGTGGAGGTGACGATGCCGTTTACAAAGCATTTGAACTTCGGCCCGGACAAGATGGACCTCGCCGCCACGGGCGTGAACGAGGCCCGCACCCCGTTCGATCCGATGTGGGAAGGCGTCGTAATGTACGGCCCGCTGGTGATGGCCACCCCGGACATCACGGTGTGGGAGCAGGCGGAGTTCGACCTGAATCCCGACCTGAGCGACATCGTCCTCAAGGGACATACCACGGATACCGGCACGGACGGTAATGTCTATACCCTCACCCTCGGCGACAAGACCTTCTATCCCGACTATTACATGACGGAGCACAGCACGCACTATCTGCGCCTGAATGTACTGAATGAGAGCAAGAAGGCGAAGAACGCCCGCGGTGTGGACAAGACCTATCTGGACCAGGCCATCCGTATCGCTCACTCCCGCGTGGAAGCGCAGGAAGCATGGAACGCCCTGGAGACCAAGGTTCCCGCCTTCGCCCCTTGGGCTCCGAACGGCTATGCCCGCATGCTGGAGCAGCTGGCGGCGGCCGAAGCCGTGAATGCGGATGACTCCCGTGCGCTGACGCAAGAGGCGGTCACCAAGGCCACCTCGGCCCTGAATGCCGCCATCAACACCATGCGTCCCGGCAACCTGGCCGAGCCGGAGGACCTGGACGCCCTGCTCCGCCTCGTCGTGGAAACCAAGGAAATCCCGAACAAGAGCACCAAGCTCCGCGAAGCCATCGACTTTGCCGACATGGTCATCCAGTACGTCAACGACGGCTCCGGTACGAAGGACCTCATCGACCGCGCCGACCGGGTCCTCCGGGAAGCCCTGAAGACCCTGTAAGAGCCGGTCGGCAATCCACACAATCCCATCAAAAAAAGAGGACGGCCCGATGGTCGTCCTCTTGGTTTCCTCGGGGATTAACCGAGGTGTTTGAAGTTTTTCATTTGCCGTAGGGCTTGGTTCCTTCGAAAACGGCCTTCCAGGGCCATTTGTTGTCCAGGGAGTCACCTTCGCCGTCATGGTCGGATCCACCGGAGCCCCAAGGATGGCGCTCGTACTTGTTGGGGGCGCCGGTGACGACGAACCAGAGCTTGGAGGAGTTGGCAGGAACGGTCCAGGTGCAAGCCTCGTCCGTCTTGCTGAAGACAGGACTGTAGGTCGTGGAGCCGTCCTTGTTGTAGGAGACGAAGCCGAAGCGCCAGCCGGCCTTGGTGACGGGACCGGAAACACAGCCGGCAAGGCCCAGGTTGGAGGACAGCGTAGCGGTGACGTCCTTCCCGGCGGGAACATCCATCCGGACGATGTTGGAGCCGGTGGCTTCGGGCGCCCAGGTGGCGGTAACATACCAGGCGCCGTCCGTGTCCTTCGAGACGGCCGCAGTGGCCACGTCGCCGATGTGGGACTTTCCATAGGAACGGATTTCGTCCGTGTCGTACGTGACCATGTGAGCGGCATATTCCCACATCGAATCGTTCATCGCAGCCACGTCGTAACCCATCATGCGCATATAGGTCTCCACCGGATCTTCCGGATACTTGGCCTCGTTCCACAACTTGCCGATGAAGGTGATGTCGTTCTGCTGGACCCACCACCATTGGATGAAGTAGTTGGAATAACGGGGCCGCTCGTGGAGGACATGCAGATGGATGGATCTCGGGAAGTCGCCGTACCAGCCCGTGAAAGCCTCGGTACGGTACTTCTCAATCTGGAAGGACTGCCACTGGGCGCACTGTTCCCAGAAGGCGTTGCCGCCGTCGCCGTTGGCGCCATAGCCGTAGCGCCAGCCCGGACCCTGCAGGCCGGAGGCCGACGGGGCCGCACTGCCGCCCTTGCCTTCGCGGACCAGGTAGTCGCAGAAGGTCATATACTGGAAGCAATGGCCGATTTCGTGACCGATGGTCGACCCCACCGGCTGGCAGGTGGACGGATTGACCCACAGGGCGCCGATGGTGTTGTCATAGCCGGAACCGGTCGCGAGCCATTCGGACTGCCAGATCAGGTAAATCTCCATCTTGTACTTATCCAGGACGGAAAGCCCCTTTCCGGTGTCGGCGAACTTCAACTTGTTGACATTCAGCTCATAGAACTCCTCGGCCTTTTTCAGGAGATCGTCGATGTCCACCTTCATCGAGGCGTTCTTGCAGTTGGACGGCCAGGTCATCTCTTCGCCCATCTTGTCGGCGTACAGGCCGTACTGTCCGTACTGGATATCCCAGAATACGACGAAATGCTCGCTCTGCTTGCTGCGGCACCAAGACCATTTGCTGTCGGAACGGAGCATGTCGAAATTGAACTCCAGCGGCTTGTAGTACTTGTCCAGGTCCTGGACTTCGGAAGCCTTCAGGGAGAAGACCGCCGCGGCCTGCGTGACGGTGAATTTCTTCTTCTTGCTGCCGGAAATGATGCGGCAGGTGACGCTGCGCTGCGGGCCCTCATTGGCCTTGGCGACCAGTGGGACGCGGATGGTCTTTCCGCTCTTCCCCGACATCTTTTCCGAGGACAGCCATCCCGCGGCCTCCTCCGGGATTTCCAGGGTCCACTGGTGGTCGCAGGCGAAAACCAGGTTCGCCGTCGATCCGGCATCGGCATCCAGGAAAACGGTGGATTCGGTCAGGGTGATGGTCGCCTCGTAGTTGTCAACCTCGGGTTCGGGTTCAGGCTGGGGAACCGGATCCGTTTTCTGGCAGGCGAAAAGAAGCGGCAGCGCGGCCAGGGCCGCCCACAGGAAGTTTTTCTTCATCATTCAGTGATGGTTATATTGAATTTCAAAGTGGCTGTATAGTTGCCGTATACGAAGGCCACGGCGACAGGCAGGATATCACCGGCCTTGATGGAACCGTCCTTCACCCGGTCGGGATGAACACCGAACTGGCAGGTCCAGGAGCCCGGATCGAATTCCAGGTAGGAGTAGCCGCTGCTCCAGCCGTTGTTGGCACCGGTTCCGTCGAACCAGAAACCGAAACCGTTGGCGGAGTAATAGCTGTCGGCGTCCTTGCCCTTGTAAGAGTCGTCCAGGGTGCCGTCGGGCTTGACGGCCAGGAACTTGACGGCGCTGGTGCGGACGTTGTTGAAATCCGTCGTCAGCTTGGACAGGATGTCGGCCGGCTGCAGGACGAAAGCCCGGGCGATGTCCAGGATGACATCGTCGTCCAGGGCGAGCGCCGTCCCGCCGTACCCGGCGGCCGCGGAAGTGGTCAGGTCGATGGTTTCCGTGATGCTCTGCGGCGTCTCGGTCCCGTCGAAGTTCAGGGTGCCGAAGAGGTCGGTCCCGTTGAATTTGACGCGGAAAGGCCAGACTTCGTCGTTGGTGTTGTCCTCGTCCCACAGGTGCTGGAGATACTTTTCCGGGGTGGCGGCGACGACCATCCAGAGTTTGGCGCAGCCGTCCGGAACCGTCCAGGAGATGTCGGCGGACGTCCGTACCCGGGTGGAAGGGGAATATGCGCGGCTGCCGTCAGTCATCAGGCAGACGAAGCCCACGTTCCAGCCGGCGACGGAGGCGTCGGCAACCTTGTTGAAGCCCGCGGCATTCGGAAGGCCTTCGAACCGGACGGACACTTCCGTCCCGGGCAGCGGCTTGTTCAGCCGGATGTGGTTGAATCCGGTCGCCTCGGGGGCGCGGGCCGGATCGACCGTGTAGAAACCGGTCTTTTCATCCAGGTTTCCGGCCCAGCCGATCTTGCCGATATACGGCTTGCCGAATTCCCGCACGGGCTGTGTGATTCCCGTCAGCTGACCCTCGTTGAGATTGGTCGCTTCTGCGGAGAAATCCCAGGTGACGCAGCGGGCGGCATAGTCGTACAGGTCTGCGTTCAGTTCGTCCATCGTCAGGCCGTGCAGGCGCTGATAGGTCTGGATGGGGTCCTCGGGCTGCCGGGATTCCCGCCACAGCCGGCCGATTTCCTCCACGCCGTGCTTGGACGCCCAGTGCCACATCAGGAAATAGGAAGCGTAGCGCTGGTGCTCATGGGTGAAGTGGCGGTGGCAGTTATTCACGAACTCGCTGAAATTCACGGTCGTGAAGGCCTGTTCCGCGTAACTCTGATAGGACTGCCACTGGGCGCTCTGCTCCCAGAATCCGCAGCCCTGGCCGATCTCGTAGCGCCAGCCGGTGGAATAGTTGCGGGGCGCACCGTTCGCGATGGCATCGGCATACACCTGGTACTGGAAGCTGTGGCCGATCTCATGGGCGATGGTGCTGCCCACAGGCTTGCAGGTGGCCGGATTGATCCACAGGCCGCCGATGATATCGTCATATCCTCCGCCGTAGGCCATCCATTCGGTCGTGTGGTGGAGGTAAATCTGCATCTTGTACTTGTCCAGGTTGGACTTGCCCTTTCCCGTCTCGGCGAACTTCAGGACGTCGATGTTCACACGGTAGAATTCTTCGGCCTTTTCCAGGAGGTCGTCGATGTCCACGTACATCACATCAGTTTCCGCAAGGGTCTTGGGGGAAGTGTCATCCGTTCCCGCCTTGGCACCGTACAGGCCGTATGGGCCGTAACCCTTTTCCCAGAACAGGAAGAAATGCTCACTCTGCTTGCTGCGGCACCAGGACCACTGGGCGTCGGAACGGAACACGTCGAAGTTGAATTCTTGGGGCTTGTAGTACTTGTCCAGGTCCGGTACGTCCGTTGCGGAAAGGATGAGCACCGCCATGTCCTGGGTGACGGTGAATTTCTTCTTCGTAACCCCGGAAACAATCCGGCAGGTAATGCTGCGGCGGGCGCCTTCGTTGGCCTTGGCCGTGAAGGTGATGCTGGTCGTCTTGGTGGACTTGCCGGAAGTCTTGCTCGCGGAGAGCCAGGTGGCCTCTTCCGGGATATCCAGGCTCCATTCGTGATCGCAGGAGAAGACGATCGTTCCCTTGGCTCCCTCTTCGGAACCCAAGGTAACGTTGTTGTCGGTCGCGAAGGTGATGGTGGCCTCGTAGGTGTCCTCCTTCGGCTCCGGTTCCACCACGACCGGCTCCGGCTTTGTGCAGGCGAAAACCGCGATGACGGCCATCACGGAAAAAAACGGAAATCTTCTCATGCTTTTGAAAAAAAGGCAGGAGCCGGGGAGCCGAGTCCCCGGCTCCTGCGAAAGAAATAAGGTCCTTACTCAGTTACCGTGAAGGTAAGGGTGTAAGTAATGTGTTTGAGCGTCTCGATGTTGGCAAGACGGACCACGCCGGTGTAAGTGCCGGGGGCCGGGCAGGTGTGCGTGACGTTGCCGTCTTCGTCGGTGCTGTTGTCATTGCGGACGCCGAGCAGGAGAATGAGCTTTCCTTCGGCGCCTTCGGGAAGGGCGTCGCCATACTTGAAGTTCATGTAATAGGCGCTGTTCACATCGCCCCAGCCGCAGATGGCGTTCTCCGCGTTGAACCAGTATCCGCCCGGTGCTTCGCCGGTATATTCAACCGTTCCGTCCGTGGCGGTGACCTTGAAGTTCGCGGCGAAATTCTCGTCGTTGAGGTCGAGCATGCTGCAGACCGCATCGTAGTCGAGGACCAGGGTGGGTCCGCCATATCCCGCGGTGAGGGACTGGGTGGCTTCACCGCTCATCGTGCCGACCTCCGTGGTCTCGTAGGCCTTGGGCTCATCCACGGTGAGGTTGAAAGTGAGGATGGCGTCGCCGATACCGAACTTGACGGTCTTGCTGACACCGCTTTCTTCCCAAAGTCCGCATCCGAAGTTATAGTTGCCCCGGTATTCGATGTAGGTGTCGAAGTCTTCTGAGCCCCAGGAGGTCACGTTGCCGACGGAGCTGTACCAGTAGCCGTTGTTGGCGGTGAAGCTTCCCTCATAGACGCTGCCGTCGGCATTGATGCCCTTGAGCGGATAGGTGGTGCCGATCTCTTCGGCGGTCACGCTCTCCACGCCCAAGGCGGCGGCCAGGGCGGCGAGGTTGTTCTCGTTGAGGGTATAGACCGTCTCACCGTCCTCGTAGGATACGAGTACGTCGATGGCCAGATAATCGATGCCTTCCACATTGACCGTGACCTTCACCACATAGGCGTTGAGGGTGGCCGGGTTGACGAAGGCAATGGCGCCCTTGAGGGACTGGCCGCCCAGGGTCTCGTCCGGGAACATGCACCAGGCCCATTCATTGGTACCGGCGTCGTCGTTGATGCAGATACCGGCTCCGGAACCCCACGCGGAAACCGTGCCGTCCACGGCGAACCAGAAGTTCTTGCCGGGAGCGAGGCTGAAGCTGCCGTCCGGGTTCACGCCGTACACGTCGGCTTCGGCCAGGGAGATGCCGATGGCGCTCTGGAGGGCCGCCTGATCGATCTCAGGAACCAGCGGAGTGTGCGTGTAGTCGCCGTAGAACGGGGAATTGAAGGAGACTTCCTGCGTGCCCACCACGTTCAGTTTCACCTCCTCGGGGGCTTCGATGGTGATGTTCCACTGGACATAGGCGTAAAGCTCCACATCATCGTCGCTAGTGACGAAGAACACTTCCGTAGCCTTGTAGGTCTCGCCGGCGGCGGTGCGGCCCGGGAAGCAGCCTACGGTGTAGTTCCACATGGCATCGTAGGTCTCGGCGTCCGGAGCGCTCTGGCCCCATTCGCAGAGGCTTTCCGTGAAGAAATAAGCCTCGTCACCCCACGTAATCACGGCGCCGTCCTTTCCGAACCAGTGGCCGAAGTTGTTACTGGTGGAGGGGATCCACTTGAGGTCGTCCGAGCTGTTCTTGTTGGCCACGCCGAACAGGACGGTGTTGTCAGACTGTGCAGAGGACATGGAGCCCGTCGTGCAGGTGCCCATCCCCTTGTAGAACTCTTCCTTCGTCAGGTCCAGGAATTCCAGGATTTCGTTGCCGGGCATCGTGCCCACGGTGCCGTCATAGGTGTTGTTGACCCCTTCCTTGAGGGTGATGTTCACCACGAAGGTCTTCTCCTTGAAGCCTTCCTCTTCTCCCGGAGTTTCCTCTTCCTCATCATCGTCGATGGGAATGATGTACTGGGGTTTGTTGCAGGCCGTGATTGTGATTGCGGCGGCCGCAAGCAGCCAAATGATTCTTTTCATCGTATGGTTTTTTGTGTTGTTGGTTGGTTGTCAGTTATTCTTCGGAGGAAGTATCATCGTCGGAGAAGCCGTAGTTCTGGACGAGCTTGACATTGGACTGGACGAATTCCGTGTAGATCGGGAACACGTTGTTGTGCCAGTCGCCGACCGCCATCTTGTTCTTGCGGCAGAACCAGGTCTTTCCGTTATAGACGTTGCGGCCGTCGGACAGCATGAAGCGGATCAGGTCCTGGCGGCGGTGATGTTCGCCCACGAATTCCCAGGCCAGGTCATCCAGGAGGCCGCCGAACTCGATGGCCGCGCTGTTGTCCTTGGTGTAGTCCGTGAAGGAAGACGGGAGCGGATTGCCGGCGGCGTCGAACTGGAAGTCGGCGTACGGGTTCGCGGAATTGGCGGTGGAACACTCGCGCACGCCGTAGTCATACACGCTGTCACCCTTGAGCTGGGCGGCAGTACGGACGGCCTTGGCGGGATTGTTCTTGAAAGCGCGCTGACGGACCATGGTCACCCAGGCGGCGGCGTCGGCATCGGTCTTGCCGTCGATGCCGCCGGCGCGGAGCACGGTCTCGGCCATGATGAAGTAGGCATCGGACAGGCGGTAGAAGCACACGTCGTCACCGTAGGTACCGCGGTTGCCGGGCACGATTTCCTGCTTCTTGAAGCGGGCTCCCTCGAAGTCAAAGGCTCCGGGGTTGTTGATGGAGTGGACCTCCACGGTGTACACCAGCGGATAGTTGCCGGCGGCGTGGTTGTGCTCCTTGTGCTTGGGCTCGGCGGCGATCATCGCGTCGGTGAGCATGTCGGCACCGTCGTCGGAACGCTTCTGCTCCTGCTCGTAGATGGGGAAGCCGTCGCTGTAATAGTACTGCTGGCCGATGGCCCAGGTGTCGGTGAGACGGGTGTCGTCCGGATCGTAGGAGTGGATGAACTGCGGCACGCCGCAGGAACCGTTCCACGGGGTTCCGCTGTAGCCGAAGGCGGCGCCGCCACGGCCCACGAAGCACTTGTTCACCAGATAGTTGTGGCTGGCCTTCGCGCCGTCCAGCGGAAGGACGAAGATGACCTCCTGGGCGTTGTTCAGGTTGCACTTGCTGTTGTCCAGGTAGTTCTCGGCGAGGGTGTAGCCGCCTTCGTCCACGACGATCTTGGCATACTCGTAAGCCTTCTTGTACCACTTGTTGCCGTTCTGCGCGTTGGTCACGAAGAACTCGCTGTCCCAGTTGCGGTTGTTACGGGCGTGCTCGCTCATCACGAGGTTGGTGGCAGCGTCCTTCTCGAAGCCGCGGAGCCAGGCGTCATGGTTCAGGAACACCTTGGCGGCCAGCATGCAGGCGGCGTACTTGTTCATCCGGCCGTACTTCTTGGCGGTGGGCATGTCAGGAATGCATTCTTCCACTTCCTTGGCCAGGAAGTCCCAGACGTGCTCGGGAGCGCTCTGCTCCGGCAGGTAGCCGGGCTCCAGGGTGGCCTCGTAGGCGGTCTCCAGCGGAATGTTGCGCCACAGGTCGAAGAGGACGAAGTAGTAGAGGGCGCGGATGGCGCGGATCTCGGCGAAGGCCTCCTTGTTCTCGATGATGGATTCGGTCTCCAGGAGCTGGTTGGCCTTCATGATGCCGTTGTAGCAGTAGTCCCATTCCTGCCAGAGGTGCGGGATGCCGGCGTACGGGTTGTTCTGGTGCAGGTTGATGTACTGGGCGCCCCAGCCGCCGTAGGTGCGGTACGGGGTCATGATGAGGTCGGAGCTCTCTTCGTTGATGTCGAAGTAGCCTTCCCAGGACCAGTACATGAAGCGGAGCTGGACGTAGAGGTTGCCCAGCATGTCCTGGACCTCGTCTTCCGTGCCGGACAGGTTGTCCGGAGACAGGGAGGAATAGATGTGCTCGTCCAGGTTGGTGCAGGCCGGAGCCGCCGCGAGGGCGATGGCCGCGAAGACGGTTGCAAAAAGTTTGGTGAGAGTTTTCATATCGTATCCTCCTTGGTTACTTGTTGCCGAAAGTGATGTTCAGGCCGACGGTCCAGGTGCGGATGGTCGGATACTTGTTGCGGTAGTCCACGCCGAAGCCGAAGCGGTCGCTGGTGGACATTTCCGGGTCGATGCCCTGGTATTTCGTCAGGCAGAACACGTTTTCGCCGGAGAAGAAGATGCGGGCCTTGTCCACATACTTGATCTTCGAGGTGTTGAAGGTGTAGCCCAGGTTGACGTTGTCCAGTTTCAGGTAGCTGCCGTCTTCCAGGTAGTAGCTCACGGCCACCGGCTGCTGCGAAGGGGAGAGGACGCCGCCATAGACGGGCAGCACCGCGCTCTTGTAGCGGTTGAGACCGATGTTCAGGTTCTCGTAGAACATCCGCTGGCAGTTGAAGATTTTGTGGCCGAGCTGGCTGGAGAAAGCCATGGTCAGGTCGAAGTTGAACACGCGGAAGGTGTTACTCCAGCCCAGGGAGACCTTCGGAAGGCCGGAGCCCAGGTACTGGCGATAGCTGGAGTCGTAGCTGCGCATGCCGTCCACGAACATTTCGGACTCGCCGGTGGCGGGATTCTCGATCATCCACAGGCCCTTGTTGGAACGCGCGGTGCCGAGACCGGTGGACTTCAGCATGTAGAAGTCGCCGAGGGAACCGCCGATGTAGGTACGCTGCAGGACCATGGAGGTCGGTTCCTCCGTCCAGGCGCCGTCGATGTAGTCCTCGGTCTCATAGAGGTCGTTGGACAGGGATTCCAGGATGTTCTTGTTGTGGGCGGCCGTGAGGGTGGTGCTCCATTCAAAGTTACGCGTGCGCACGGGGACGCCGCCCAGCATGACCTCGATACCGCGGTTGCTCATCGAGCCCACGTTGGCGGTGGTGCTGCCGTAGAGGTTCGGGGGAACCGGGACGCTGTAGTCCCAGAGGAGGTCGGTGGTGAGCTTGTAGTAACCGTCCACGGAACCGAACAGGCGGCCGTCGAACAGGCCGAAGTCCACACCCACGTTGACCTCCTGGGTGTTCTCCCACTTGAGGTCGGGGTTCGCGTTCTGCGTCGGGGTGAGGGAAGGACGCCAGACGCCGTCCGGCGTGATGTAGTTGCCGTAGCTGGTGTCATAGTCGTACAGCAGCAGGGACATGTAGGAATCGCCGGGGATGACGCCCGTCTTTCCGTAACCGGCGCGGATCTTCAGGTTGTCCAGCCAGGAGGCGCCCTTCAGCCAGTCTTCGTTGGAGAGGGTCCAACCGGCGGAAACGGCCGGGAAGAGACCCCACTTGTGACCGGCGCCGAACTTGGAGGATCCTTCGTAACGGAGGGTGGCCAGGAGGTTGAACCGGTTGTCGAAGTTGTAGGTGAGACGGCCGAAGAAGCCGATCAGGAGGGATTCGTTCTTCCAGGAGGAGACGCCGCCGTAGGTCTTGAGCGTGGTGGTCTTGTTCTCGCCTTCGCCGGATTCGATCAGTTCGGCGAAACGGCCGGCCTGCAGCTTGTTGTACAGGTAGGCGTCGGTCGGGAATTCGGAGTTGGAGGCGCCGAAGCCGTCGCTGGAGTCCTTCATCCAGCTGTAGCCGCCCATGATCGTCGCGTGGTGCTTGCCGAACTGGCGGTCATACTGGGAGGTGAGTTCCAGGAGGTTCTCGGTGAAGTCGCCCTGGCTCTTGCCGGCGCTGCCGTTGATGCCGCCCCAGCGGTTGCCCTGGATCTTGGCGGTGTTGTAGTACTCGTTCACGGAGTTGTTGCGGCGGGTGGAGAGCTGCAGGTTCGTCTTCCAGCCCCGGATGGGCTCGAGGGTGACGTTCGCCGTGAGGCGGGTGCTCTCGATGCGGTAGTCGCCGGTGTGCTCCTTGTTGTACGGGACCGGATTGTAGTAGTACAGCGGAGCCGTCTGCTCGTAGTAGTCCTCGTTCGGGTCGCCGTTCACGTAGATCGGGGCCGTAGGGTTCCGGATCACCGCCTGGTGATACATGGTCCAGCTATCCTGGTTGTCGCTCTGGGAGAGCGTCTTGAGCATGTTGAAGTTCACCTTCAGGATGTCGTCGAACAGATACTGGGTGAGGTCCATCTGGGCCCGGAGGTCCTTGGTGTAGGAGCCGACGATCACACCCTGGTTGTCGCGGTAGGTGACATTGGCGGAATAGGCCATGTGCTGGGCGCCGCCTTCCAGGGCGATGTTGTGGTTATGGGTGAAACCCCACCGGGAGACCTCGTCCAGCCAGTCCGTGGTGTAACCGAGGTCGGAGAAGGGAGAATACTTGGACAGGTAAGAAACACCCTTCTTGTTGGTGCCCAGGCTTTCCAGCATGTGCATGAAGTCGGCGTCCATGAAATCCACGCGCTTGGCGAAGTTGGACATGGAGGCGTAGCCGTTGTAGGAGATGTTGAAGTGGTCACCCACCTTGCCGTTCTTGGTCGTGATAAGGATCACACCGCTGGCGCCGCGGGTACCGTAGATGGCCGCCGCGGAGGCGTCCTTCAGCACGGAGATCTCTTCGATGGATTCCGGGGCGACGGTCTCCAGGGAACCTTCGATGCCGTCCACCAGGATGAGCGGGGTATAGCCGCCCATCAGGGAGGTGACGCCGCGGAGCATGATGGTGGAGGAGGAATTCGGGTCACCGTTGCCCTTGGTGACGTTCAGGCCGGCCACCTTGCCCTTGATGAGCTGGGCGGCGTCGCCGATGTTGCCGGCGAGGAATTCCTCGCTCTTGACCGAGGCGACGGCGGAGGTGATGT
>JAEEGJ010011013.1_pt1 | contig 23161 bp, 16 predicted proteins | sample 8958761 | NCBI WGS metagenome assembly JAEEGJ01 (sample SAMN16246546, study PRJNA631951) | gut metagenome | biome: gut microbiome; feature: rumen; material: RS-attached | host: Bos | place: Iran: Karaj | collected 2018-10 | reverse complement strand
AATTCTCGCCAATCGTAGACGGGATGAATGCTTCATCGAAAGCCACGCTAATATCTATGGCTTCCTGCTCATCATAATCAGTGCTCAGGCGGCAAAGCTGAGTCTCTGCTGCCGGCATATCAAATGCCTTAGGAGCCGATCCGTCCACAGAATACTCAATGTGTGAGTTGGTCGTACCAAAGTCGATAGCGAACGTGAACTGTGAGCCGCCCGATGCCTTGCGGAAACGAGGGATAATCACGTTGGTGAGGCCATCAACAGTTGCATATACCACATCGAAATTGTGTTCCATCACGTAGGATTCGACACTACAAGCATTCTGCCCTGCCTCACGGCGGATGATGTGATGTTCAATCTCGCAGATACTCTCGCCATTAGCGAACTCAAGTTCAGTTCTGGCAGATTTGCTGAACATCGCAATACGGTAGCTTGGAAGGATTCCCTCACCAAACTTGACCAGAGGCATCACACCAAGACCGAACTGTTTTTCCGTGATGCAGCCAGAGTTGTCGGTCATATCGATGGTCTTGCCAGGGACATACATCCTCGAATACAGGATATAACCACCCTTCTTAATAGGAATACGAAGTTCGACGTTGACACTTCCACCCTGCAGGGGCTGAATTTCGAACATATTCTTACCGTCCTGCATCGTGCCCATCAGATCAGACACGGTGAAGTAGCGGAAGAATGTCTTGGTCAGAGGCAGAAGGAAGGTATTGTTGCTCTTCCTGGGGTCTCTGTTGCCGTTGTAGAAATCGTTGGAATTGAAAGTGTAAGGCAGAAATACCATATCCCTGGCCAGGAAGTCGTCAATTGTCAAGTACGGATACTTGAGGCCGACGTAAGGAAGCTGACGGCTTGCAAGGTCTGCGCTGTCATGCATCGGAGCCTTGTATGCCTCCTCCCATTTGCCCTGGACATAATTCAGGTTCTTGTACTTGTTACCCGGCTCAACGGGCAGCACGAGCGGCTTGATGGCGCTCCTGTTGGTAGCAAGAATCTCGAAGTCACTGTCAATGACGCCTGTTTCGTTGCGCTTGCGCACGGGATAACCAAGAATATCTACGCGGTTGCTACCGCCGTCCGTAAGGACTTCGTAGTCCTCAACGGATTCCTCGTTAAGAGCATCAATCTTGGCTTTGTACTCCTCGCTGAGGAAGCCATAAGACTGGTCCATGTAGGTGTCGAAGTCACCGAACAGAGCAGCGAACTGAGTCTTGCCAATGCTGAGCCTGAATGCATACAAGAAGCGCTGGAACTCAATGTCACGCTCATACAGCGGCGTGTACTGTGAATCGAAAGGCCTGTCGTTATTGCGGAAACGGAGATGGTCAGACACATAGGTCAAATCATTCGCAGAACTGAAGAACAGCGTTGCGGGAGATGTTGCGCCAATAATGTTGATCTGCGGGTCTTTGCGGTCTGGTCCCTTGTAGTTGAGGAGGTAGACCTTGTCCATCTTGTCAAAATTGTAGGCCTTGGCATCCTGATTCAGGTACATGTCAAGAGTCTCTCCGACAATCTGGTGCTCCTTCACAGGAGATTTTTTGAGTTTCTCGATCTCCTGGGCACGGTCCCAGACAAGAATCTCAATCTTATTCTTGCTGTGGTCGCGCGGGTCTTTGAAATTCTCCGCATTGAAGAAAATCTCGCCGATGTCCAGGCAGTCGGATACGATCTTGTGATAAATGGATGTGCCTACGAGGCCCACCTCATTCACAGTTTTGAATGCTGTGACTGCCAAGTCCACTCTTGAGAATGGCGAAGGAATAGAGGTAATCTCCTTGGTCGCCTTGGCACCAAAGGGGTCGGTAATCTGCTTGATTACGTTGTCTCCGTAGGAATGGCTCTTGGCCCAGTCGATGATGTTGCCGGAGCCTTCTTTATGTATTCTGAAAACCTTTGCCATAATCTTAGAAGTTATATTTCTTGGAGGTCAACTTTGCGGTAGCACGATAGAACAGTTCCATGAACTTCTGCTCCTTGGAGGCCGTCTTGTTCCATTTCGGCCAGTTGGTGTTAAGGAATGAATCCATCAAAGCATAGTTCTTGGCGAAGAGGTCGTGAAGCGGCCACATAATCTTGTGCGCCTTTTGGCCGTTTACCAGGTCAAAGAGCGGGACAATCCGTTTCTCGTCAAAAGGCTTGAAGGAGCGCTTGTTCCTTCCCAATTCATCGAGCCAGATACCGTAGGCATCCTGGAATTTCTTCAAATCCGAATAATACTGGGACGTGAAGAAGTTCTCATCCAGGCCACAATCCTTGGCCCAAGGCTGGAACTTGTACTGGGAAGCCAGGGCATTCTTCATGTACTTGTTCATCAGCAGGAACATTGAGAGCGGCTTCTGGATAAGCCTGCGGGTTTCGGAACCAAGGTCCTTGAAGATAACCTGCTTGATGTCCTCATCGTTCGTGTCAATGCCATACTCATAAGTCTGCGTCTTGCCATCCAGCTCGTTATCCGGCGTAGCTGCAAACTTCAAGATAGAGAGTGCGGCAAACAACTCGACCATATGTGCGTCATTACGCTGTTCAGATCCACCATCGTGGTTCTTGTACGAGGCTGGCATACTATCACCGATGTAGTACAGGGCATTCACGGAGTTATTGCCCGTTATATTCCTATCATAATACGCGAGCGCGGATTTTGTCTTGGAGTAGAAGGTGGAAGAATCCACACCGCTATTGTCGTCCTGCTCAACGCTGAAATAGGGCAGGACAGTCACGGCACCAATCTTAGCGTTCTTGATGTAATTCCAGTGCTGGGATGTCTGGTCGTTGCGGAGCGTCTTGAGCAGCAGCGGAAAGCCACTGGCGCCGGTGCCGCCGAAGATGGAACTGATGATGAAAATACGGTCCCCTTCCTCGAAGTTATTGGAGAAAGCCTTGTAGGCATCAGAGGTGGAGAACTGATTCAGAACCACACTGCCGATATTCGGATTTCCCTTGAAGCCGACTACCATATCGGAATCAAGATTCGCCTGCGAGAAGAGCATGTTGATGAGCGCCTTGCTGGCAGCATCCATCTGGTTTGTCTTCATATAATCGCGGAACGTAACGTTCTCAGTATTCTCCAGCGTGAGTTTGAAAGTAGACATGTCCTGGATCGGGCAGATCTCAGTCTTGAAGAAGCGGTTCTCGTTGGCTGAGTTGAAGTCCAGGGACTTGCGCACTTCCATGTAACGAGTCATTGCATCCACAGTGCGGCTCATATCCGCAGCTGAAGCATCGGGGTCAATGATTACAGGAACAACCGTGTCGAACTTGCATTCAACACCGCTGGCCAGCATCATAGTGAGGGCACGAAGGGTACGTGAACCCGTACCGCCTATACCAAATACGTATAACTTTGCCATGGCTATTTCCTGTTAATGAGTGACTTCCAAGGGGTATTCTTGCAGTTCTTGCTGCCGAATCTTCCAATTACGGAGAAGAACAGGAAGAAGATCGCAGAAAGAACAGCGTTGTACACACCGAACATCATTGCATTGTCTGCGCTGATGTTTAGGGACGGGTCAACCGGATGCATAGATGCGCCGGTAATGTCTGCCAGGACAAGTCCTCTTGACCAGATGAAGATTCCGATTGCAAGAACAGCAAGGGCGATAAGCCAATGCCAGAACTTGTTAAACCTGGGGTGATTGAGAATGTAGTAGAAAACTACAAACATTGCCACGGCGGACAGGAAGGTGACAAGCCAGATTGTCGGGAATTGATTGTTGGCCGCCACAAAGTCCTGCATTCCATTGTCCCATCCCTTCAGGTGATAGAACAAATCCTGCCCGTAGACATTGAGCTGGTAGAACAGTGAAAAGAATTCCATATCTGTGTTTTATTTTATTTCGAAGTCAAACTGAGCCAGGATGTTGATGTGGCCACCATTATTGAAGCCATTGAAGACACCCTCGAATATGTTGTTGAGGCCATAGGTCTTGTTATCGTTGGCACCATTGAACATACGGTCATCTGTATCCGTGCATTCATATGCCCAGTCAGGAACCTCGGGAATAAATGCGAGAGAGAACGTTCCCTTCTGGAAAGGAGAATCTGAATCCACACGGAAAATCTCAGAGAACGGAGATGACTGATTGAAATCCTTCTCAATCTCTCCGTAGAATTTTTCTTTGACGGCCTTTCCGATCATCTGCTTGTAGTTCCTGGTATCCTCGATATAATCATCGCCCATCAGGAATTGAGCTGTAAGCAGATTGGCTCCAAACGAGAAGCGATAATTCTCACCAGCTTTCTGGATAGTGCGAAGTTCCGTTCCGGATTTACGGACATACTGACCATTCTTTGCCGTGTTCGGGAGAAGAAGCCCGTATTTGTTATTCTCCTGAAGTGCGGACAAAGGAGTATTGAAGATAATCCACTGATTACGTATGGGGGCCACCTTGAAGTCCTTATCCGGTACATACTGGAGTTTCATCATAGCCACATGAGCTGTATGTCCAAACACCCAGATATAGAACGGACGCTGCATATTTACCTTACGAGGATGGTTCTGATAGTCGAAGTAACGACCGTTGAACTCGGAATCAAACTGATAAACCAGGCAGGCCAGATCTTCATACTGATTGGTGTAGCTGACAATGGCATCGCGGACATCGGTCATCTGACCACGAGCGTATGCTGCCGTATTGGTGTTGCTGCCAGGCGAAATGATGCAGTCAGAGATGAAAATCGAAACAGTGTTGCTATCCATATTGCCCAGGATGGTCTTGAATAGGCCACCAATATCGGTGGTCGCTCCACCACCGGCTGCGCCAAAGGAAGACGGAGTCAATTTGGTGATGTAGTTGTTCAGGTCATTTCCCTTGGGGGTAATTCTGCTCCCCACGTAGAAATAATTGACAGCAGATGCAAAGCCAGCATTATTGATTCCGGAAAGATATTCCTTGACAACCTGCTGGAAAGTCGAGGTGCCGCCGTTTACATAGCCGTTCATACTTCCGGAGATTTCCAGGTACACATTGACTACGGGATTCGGAGTGGTGGGATATACACTTGTTTCCTGAGTAGCCGCACTGGGCTGAGGCGTATTTGGATCTGCCGTGGGGACATTCACGGCCGGAGTATTCTTGTTTACGGCACTATTACCGGAACTACCAGGCGTCCCGTTAATGCATGCTGTTAGAAGCAATGCTGAAATGCCAATAGACAAGATCTGAAATAAATTACGGGTCTTCATTGGTTATATTGTTTTTATTTGCTTGCGCGCGGGTATATTCGGACAAATTTAATCATTTTGGAGCAAAAGCGTATAAAAAAGTGTAATAGAATGAAAGTTAGCATATAAAAAAACCGTACTCACTTGGGTGAATACGGCCTTTTGGAGTAGCCCAGGCGGGGTGTTTGCTATAAAATGAAACTATGATTTACGCCCTTGTTAATGCCTGGTACATTTTGAAGAGATGGGCGACAATGTCGCTCTCGGTGGCATCTTTGGGGAATCCGTAAGCCTCCAGGACAGCAGCGTCGTTTGCACGGTGGGCTTTGCGCAGCTCGGGGGGCATTGTCAAGCTATCGTAGAGGTCTGCGAGACTGCTATCTGGATATAGAGCACGAGCATCAAGAATCGCCTGTGCTGTCTGTTCTATTTTAGCTTTTTGAACGTCAGTAACCTCCTGAGGCCAAGGAAAATTGTTGTAAACAGCTGGAGAGTAGCTATACCTCATTTCAAGTCTACCGGCAACAATGCGCATCCAAGACATATGTGTACTTGACTCCAAGACACCGAAAAGGAACAAAGATGCATCTGGGACAAGATAGAGTTTGTTGCTTGCGATGACATCTGGCGTCAAGTAGCCAATAGGTATATACTTCCTCCGTTCAGAAGAAACCTCAGGAACAACGAGGTAAACACTCTCCGGTTGCCGTATTTGTGTAAATAGCATCGGGATGTCTGCGTCCCGTCGAACAGATGCTGTTGGACTTTTCTCCCTCATCTTCGCTACATTTTCTATTCTTTCCATCACAGGAGTTATTCCACGATAAGAAGAAGGCGAAACATTTTTCAGCCATAAACAATAGCGAATTTTATTCTGAATAAAGTCCTCTGCGCTAATGTACCTTTTGATGAGAGAATCTGATAAGGGATACTTTGATATAATCTCTTCCCTTTCATCTGGCGATAGGATCAAATGGCCTCCGTCAGTAGGTTGACTACCTTTACTCATTTTTGGAAGGCCAGCAATAAGAACAGAGCCGCGATTCTGAATAAACACATTAGGTGCGTCAAGCAGGTAGCCGTTAATATTTGTCGCCGCCTTAGGAACTTCCCCATCATAGATTATACGCGGGCGTCTTGATGAGCAGGTCGTGAACCCTATTATCACGCAATGAACATGGGCCATTTCAGAGGCCTCACTATTCCAAACAAATGGTTGGTAGGCAAAACGTATTACAACACTATATTTCTCAAACAGTGGTTTCCATAAAGTTGCCACGGATTCGCCCTGAACCAACGAATTTGTTGACACGAAGGCTGTGTATATAGGATTTTGGCCAATATAATCGACGGCTTTCTTATACCAAGCAGCCACATAGTCCAACTTGCCATATTTATCCCACCCTTCAAAAACTGAGTCCATATCCTCCATTTGGCTCTGAGAACGCCATTGATGACCGATGAACGGAGGATTACCCATGATGTAATCCAGTTCTGCAGCAGGAATCACAACATTCCAGTCCATCCTCAACGCATTCCCTTCATGGATGTTGGTGTAGGTCTTTAGCGGCAGCGGATCGAGGTTGAAGCCAACGATTTCGTCCGTAGCCTGCATCATCTGGCTCTCTGCAATCCAAAGGGCCGTCTGGGCCACAGAGCAAGCAAAATCGTTTATTTCTATGCCATAGAACTGATTGATGGACACTTTAATCGGGTCGGCCATCTCTCCGATAACACGATCTCCTCCATAGATGATTCGCAGGGCCTCATTCTCCAGGCGACGCAGACTTGTGTAGGATTCAGTGAGGAAGTTGCCGGAGCCGCAGGCCGGGTCGAAGAATTTCAGTTTCGAAATCTTGTCCTGGAAGGCATAGGCCCGGTCTTTCTTGGTCTTGGCCACGGATGTTGCCTTAATGTCGGCCAGCTCTGCTTTGAGGTCATTTAGGAAGAGCGGATCAATGACCTTATGGATATTCTCAATGCTGGTGTAATGCATGCCGCCGGCACGACGTGTTTCGGGGTTAAGTGTACTCTCGAACACGGCACCAAAGATAGTGGGACTAATCTGACTCCAGTCGAAATCATCACTGGCCCTCTGGAGTATCAATGTGCGAATCTCATCGTTGATACGAGGCACCTCTATGTCACCGGCAAACATGCCGCCGTTGACATACGGGAATTCCAAGAGTTTCTCATCCTCATAAGGGTCACGGTCTTCCGGCTTCTGGTCCAGGATGCGGAACAGCTTGATGAGTTTCTCTCGGAAATCAGCTGCCGGGAACTGCGCCATATAATCATGGAACATGTTCTTGCTTCCAAATATGCCGGCATCCTCCGCATACAGACAGAATACCAAACGAACGCACAGTTTGTTCAGCGCTTTTTGCGTCTCAGGGTCATCAGGGTTTCTATATTGAGCAAGAATCTTGTCATACAGTACTCCAACTATTTCACCTGCCTGAATGGAAACCTCCAGTTCTTTCTTCAGATGGACATTTGTGTCGTCAACAAGGAAAGACAAACGGTGATATTCCTTCTCAAGATCGGCCAAGTGGATTACTTCAGGAGCGTCATTAGGATGCTCCATATCGTGAACCTCAAACATTGTGAAATTGCAGGCCACAATCCACCGGGGATGCATATTCAATGGCAAGCCGGCTGCATAACGCCGGGCCTGCTGGTAAGGTGTCAATTCAGAACCATCTGATTGACGATACTTGGCGTTGAGGTCGACATGGGAGCCTTTCTGCTCGATAAGAACCTTCGTTGAAGCAATGTAGCCGTCAATGAAGTCTGAGCCTTTCTCCTTCAAGATAGTCTTCACCGGAAGTTCGAATTCAATGAACTTGGTAGCATCCTGAATGCCGTAAACATTTTGCAGTAGGGCTATCCAGAAACGAGAAGTTTCACCCTTTTCGTAGCCCTTACCAGACCAGTCCTGGACGAATTGTTTTGCTGCTTGTTTTTGTGTTGTATTTGTGGCCATCTAAGGTTCCAGTTACGTTATATCGTGTAAATATAGCAATTTTGGCCGAGACTATATGCAACAAAGTGTAAGAGAGTGACATCGAGGATACTAAAAAGCCTCAACTACACAGATACACATAGTTGAGGCGAAGAAGAGAATAACGGTCCTACATCGTGAAGCACTGGTCTCCGAACTGCTCAATCATGTTCTCCCGCTGCCGGGCAAGTTCCTTAATAGTACTCTGGTAATAGGATATGGACAGAACCAGTCCTGGATCGCGCTTGGCCTCTGGTATGGCGAGGTGCTCAGCCAGCTCGACCTGCAGTCGGCGCTGCTTCAGGGTGATGTCGCGGCAGATGATTCGGATGGCCATGTGGGCACCTTCCCTGTTGCGGGCACCAGGACTCTCCAGGCATTTCTTGATATTCTCATTGCGTGTGAGGAAAGCGTGGGGGTCTTTTATCAGGTCGTTCAGTTTGAGCTGACGCAGTGCTTCCCGGACATCCGGAGGCAGTGGAGTGCTGTAGACTTTCTCCAGCGTGAGACGACCACGATCCATGGCCACATAGAGAAGTCCGATGACGGCTTCGGTTTCAGTCTTACCTGCGCCAGCCATTTCCAGCGCTTCGAGGATGTGCGGGCGATAATTGATGTCTTCACAGCCGTGGAGGCATTCCGCGGCCAATTCCAGAACATCGTCAATGCAGAAAATAACGTGCTTACGCATAATAATTTGAATTAAAGGTTTAATATTCGTTACTGATTGATTCTTTCGATAGAAACGAGTTCAAGGTCGAGCTCCTCGATGAGAGCTTTGACGCCTTCCCAATGCTCGGGAGAGATGCAACGGCGCACTTCTTCGAGCACCGGGTTGACGTCATCTGCTTTTGGGGAGCAACGTCCCATTTTCCAATCGATGAGGATGTCGGCCACATCGGTTCCTGTATTTCGCTGTTCAGGCGTGGCAATACGCTGCAGGTAGTCGGAAACGGTGATGTCCAGCCAAGGACGCTCAGCAATCTTCTCTACCCAGGCGTCGTAGCCATCCATATCTGGGAATGCGACAACCTTGCGGCCTTCCAGGACATCCACACGGTCATTGAGCTGACCCTTTCCGCCGGTGGCCACCCAGACGCACTCGGGCATCACTGCGGAGCCGATGATGGCGGTCTTCTCGGCCTCAACGAGGCAGACAGGCTTGTCCGGATACTTGGCAAGAAGGTGCTCACCAAATAGGCACTGGGTCAAGGTCCAGCTCTCCGGAAGCTGCTTTTTCAGGAGGGTATGTACCCAGGTGATGCGACCGGGCGTAGTTTCGTCCTTGATGCGGTGGCCATCCTCCGGATTGTACTTCATAACCTTGCCTGTGCGACAGCGGCCTTTGATGTCAATCTGGTAGAAGATGACGTCACCGGTCTTGGTTACGCCAATGAGGTACTCGGAAATGAGTCGCAGGATGGTATCGTTGTCCAGGATCTTCGTCAGGAAGCGAAGGAAGCCGCTGAGCGGGTTGGTCCGGACGGTTTTCTGAACCAGTTCCATCGGGATGGTGCAGATGCCGGTTTCGGGCTCATTGACGGGCTTTCGCTTAGGAAGCGGCTTGGACTTGGGTTTCTCCATCCAGTACGGCGGACGGCGCCAGGATTCGTCCTGAGAGGGCGGGTACTTGACGTAGCCGCAGCTGGACTCGTGGTCACAGCGGCCGTACTCTTCGCCGACAATGTTTTCGTCCTTGTCAACGTAGGGAGCAAAACAGTGTGCACGACCGCAGGCCGGGCAGGTAAGACGGCTTGATTTGCCGTGGTACTTGAGTAAATGGTAGCGGTAGTTCATGGCTATTCCTCCTTGGTTTTGGTATTATCCTCAGCAAGGCCCGGAAGGGTTCCCTGCATGGGTTCTTGTATCGCTTGTATCGTTTGTATCGGCGCCGATACAGGCGATACATCCGATACAGGAGCCGTCTCGGAGTCAGGAAGAGTGATGTTCTCCTCCTTTGCTTTCTTGAGACGGCGCTGGACTTTTCCAAGGGAGATTTCCAGGGCAGTGGCAATCTCACGCAGGGTCTTCCCGTCGCGTTGGAGACGAAGGATGGCGTAAATCTCGTCAATGTCATCGGCGGGATTGCCTTGCTTGAGGTGTTCATCTTCTTTCCCGTGGCCGCGGAATTCGTAACGTAGAATACCATTCTCCTTGGTGACTTCGTAGATGATCACGTACTCTTCGTCATAGGTGGTCTCCTGAGAGCGAGTCTTGACCTGCTTGACATAGCGCAGGCGTGAATCGCGGGCGGATTTACCGATGGCGACACCCTCGTCGAAGAAGTTCATGAGCTTGGCGGAACCGGCCATATGGTTGGGCGTAAGCCGCTCATAACCTTTGATTTTGGGCGTGTGAGCAACGCAGATGATGGTGAGAAAGTACTTCTTCTTCAGCCTGATAAGCCGCATCATGAAGGAGCCTGCGGTGGAGCCCTTTTCGGAATCGTTGCAGGCAAAGGTGATGTTGTCCAGGACAAAGAAGGTAATACCCTTCTGGGCCGCAGCCTCGATTGAATCCAGAATCTCTGCCTCCATGTCCTCGCGTGTGATAAGCTCAGGGTCTATCTCGGCACGAAGGAAGTTTTCTGGGAAGATGTGGATGGTCCCGTTCTCCGTGTCCGTGTACCTGCCTTGAAACTGCTTGACGGACAATTCAAGGTCAATGTACAGGATCTTGTAGTAACGGGAAATCTCCTCCGCAATTTGCATTGCAAATACGGTCTTACCGGAACCGGTGGAGCCAAAGAGGGCCGTAATTTCGTACTGGACGATGAGGCCGTAGTAGAAGACTTTGGGGTCAGGAAGGTTGATGCCGTCCTCAACCCAGTTATTGCCACTCTTGATGGCCAGGATACCACAACGGTCTGGAGAGCGCTGTGCTTTCTCCACTTCCTTCCGGAGATCCTCCACCGGGGAATTATCCCCGGGGAGGTCGTCTGCCGGCAAGGCTGGAATCAGTGTCTTATCGTCTGACATAGCAGTGCCTCCGGTAATTGTAGTAGCCTCTTCCATTCTGGGTGAAGCGGATGCCCTTCTTCTGGCTGAGAATGATTGACTTGGGGTTGAACGTTTTCTGCTGATACCAGGCAGAGAACTTACTTGAACACGTGCGTCTCATTACTCGGCCTCCCTCTGATTGTAAAGTTTGAGGGCGTACTCGACGTCCATCATGATTTTCCTCCCGTTTTGCTTGATGGCAGGACGCAGCCAGGTCTTTTTCCAGGTGCAGATAGTCTTGTGACTAACCTGGAAAAATCTTGCGGCTTCGTTGAGGGAGTAACAAATGCGGCCCTTGAAGGTAGGGCCATCTTCCTCCTGCGCATTGGCTTGTGCGGAGGCACCACCTGCCAGCTGAGGGAACGCCTCAGTCAGGACTTTGATAAGGTCTTCAACTGTGAGATTGAAGATTAATTTGGAAGGATCAAATGACATAACTCATGTTGATTTTTCGTTACCCTCCCTGAACGTGTGGTGTCCGTCCAGCTCAGGCAAATGACCTTCCGTGAGGCGGCACCACTCCGGTTCTCACGGTCGGAAATCTGCCACAAAGTTATAGCGAAAAAGCAACACAAAATGCTCACTTTAAGGCACTTATATCCTTAAAGTGAGTTAAACTTTTACTTAACGTGGTAGTTAAGTTTATTGTCGTAAAATGGAGTACCGCTTAAGGGGTGCTTAAGGAAGGCTTAAGGAGTACTTAAGGCTTTATCTTAAGACTCGCCTTAGTGAAAACCGACTCAATTTCCTGGTTTTTGTAAGTATTGTTTGCGTTGGCAAGATTGCCCACGTTCGCAAACCCAAGCAACTCGCCGACATCCTTGTGCTTGATGGCTCCCTGGAAAACACTGACGATAATGCGTGAGGCCCAACCGGCCTGATAGGAAAGGTGACCATTAACGTTTTTCTTCCAGTGGTACTCGTCATCCAGATAGCCGGCATTCTTAAGAGCGTCGAAATACTTCTTGGCCGGAAGGAGCGCCTCGGGGAATTCGAAGGCCGGTTTAGATGCAGGATTGTTGTTGCCAGCGGAAGCGGGAGCGATGCTTTCCTCCGTGTAGAACTCTTCTCCCGGGTCGAATCTCTGCTCTTTAGATTCTGCCCAAATCGTTGGCAACTTATCCTCAACCTTCATCCGGAAATCTTCTGTGGGGACGTTACCGATGCAGATGTGCTCCGGCTCCGTTTCATCCTTGCGTACAAACTTGAAGTCGGGCATCGATGTGAAGTATTGAACGGTCGTGAGTTGGAGATCAAACATCTCCGCAATGTCGGTATCATACACTTCACCATAGAGCATAGTCCTTTCGCGATAATACGCATCCATCGGAGTTTGTGTGAGCAAAAGGGCGCCATATAAGCAGGTTTTCAACTGCTTCTGTGCTTTGATTACGTTGGCGAAGTAGCTGATGGGAGTCATCGAGCGGCTTGAAGGGTACTTATTCTTGTTGTTGTACAAATCAGTGGCAAAGGCGGTCTCCCATTCATTCTTGCTGACAAACGAATCATATGGATAGTCTTTCCGGCATGTACTCCAGATGCTCATGAAGTCAGCGAGTTTTGACCAATAGAATTCGCTTGAGGCGAAGAATAACATGCGCTTCTCTGCGTTGATGCGCTCATCTTTATCGAAGAACAGGGCACGCATGTTTTTCATTTCCTCGACGTCGATGTGCTGAAATACAGTCATCGGCAGCAATGGACTGACGGACTTGTCGTAGAGGCATAAATCCAGGAAACGTCTTGCGAGTAAAGTGAAATCATAGGAATTGAAGACGTTTTCTATGTCGATGAAACTAGTGATGCGTTCCTTGATCTCTTTATCCGGCATCTTCCCGTCAAGATAGCCCAGAGAACCGAAAATGCCCTGCATTTCATTCTGGTAGGTTTCGCTGAAGATGTTGTTCACCTCCGCCATCACCCAATCCAATTTCTCAAGAGCGACGTTTTTGAATACTTCTTCGGGCAATACCGGCTTCAAATCCAGCAGGCTAACATCCATCAGGCCCTGAAGGTTGTAGCGGGTAGAGGATAGAGGAACGGGGACAAGGTTGCTGGATTTGTCAATGACTACGTTACCCGTTGACAGGTCGAATGGAAGACGCCCTGGATTTTTGTAGTATGCTCTTGAAGTCACCACGTTTGCCCTGGATATTGAAGATACAGCAATCTCCCTTGCGTGGATCTTGAAGAGGCCGTTGTCTCTTGTGTAATCTGGGAATGCGTCCTGAATCAGCTCCAGGATGTTGTCTCCATGATGAAGAAAGTGAAAATCCAGAAAAGACAGGCACAGATTCAGACCCTCGCGTGAAATTCGTGTGAAATAGAAAGGCAGAGTTTGATTGTCACCATATACTCCGACAGTATTAATCTTTTCACTGAATTTCTTCAACGCAGCAAGATAGCAGCGGGGGTTGGAGTCTGTAGTATAGAAATCCTTCCAGCTCAGCATATAGCGAAGACGGTTGAGGAAAGCCGGCCCCTCGAATTGCTCATTGCAGCCATCTTTCCGATACTGCCTCTCATCAGGAGTTACGCCTGTAGTAGACACATCAACCGTATCATCACTAAAGGAGAAAAGGAACAAAAAGCAGCTGGGGACTTTATGCCAGGGATACCTACATGTTCCCTGCAGGAATGACTGACAGTGGGCACACTTGTCAAAGTATTGGTTCAGAAGGTCTATAGTCTCTTTCATCTCGAGTGTCTGTTCAATTATGCCGGAAGTACAAATATACGCAATTATCGCTGAATAACCCAGAGGATACCATTATCCCCGCCGGGCGCGGGCCTGACGGGGATGGTGAGAAAGGAGGCGTAAATGCGGTTAATCTTCGATTACCGTCCACTCTGTGTGGCGGGTGCCGCCGGTGGACTTCACTTTGTGCTGTAGCGTGTCGAGCAGACGGTATAGACTTGTCCGGCCGATACCCAGTTCATGTGCCAGAGAGGTCTTGGATATGGATCTATTGGCAGATACAATCTCAATGAGCTTTTGTTCCAGGGATTTGTCCGGATTTGTTCCAGGATTTGTTCCAATTTGTTCCAAATCGGCCTTGGAGGGGTCTGGATTTGTTCCAACCTGATTCTTGAACGGATCTGCAGACCGGACAATCACCTTGAAGGAAGACGGTTCTGAGAAGACATACTCTGCCGGCGGATTTCCGTTGGCCTTCAATTCATCTGCAACCAGGCCAATACCCATTCCGAAACGGTTGACATAACCTAAGGCTCTCATGACACTGGAGATAAGCGGGTTTCTGTAGTCTGTCTCGGTGGGGAAATTTTCTGGCCGGGCTTTTCCGTAGAGATTGCCAGTGTTGTCAAACTCCAGGCGGTCTGCGTATTCATAGACGTGAGCTGGTGAATTACTCCCGTTATAGGCTCTGTGCTGACAAATGTTCATCAGGAGCTCGCGCGTTGCTTTGTTGGGATATCCGATGAAGTTCTTGTCGCGAAGGGCGGTCACGAGTTCAGGCCTCTTGCGCTCAAGGGTAAATTCGGCAAATTGTTCCAGGTTGTGAAGCTCTGTGAGAAGGTTCCCCTTGAAGAGGCGCTCGTTGAGGACTTTGGTGCCTTTGGTCAGCCCTTCGAATTGGACATACTGGATGCTGGCGCTCGGTATGAACCGGGTTGGATTTTTGCCAATGAGCAGGATACCGGCGTTCGTAGGGCAATTGTATGGAAGATAGAACAGACCTAGGGATGCCAACTGGACCTCAATAGGGCGCCTGTCCTTTTGAATCTCCTTGGCATCAACCATGGCAGGCAGCAAGGTCTTGCGAAAGAGTTCCAAATCCAGATCTTCTATAGTCGCATTCAGGCAGGGCTCGGATTCGAAGTTGGGGGTATTGAACTCTCGCCGCTCCATCAGGATGCGCTCTTCTTCGTCGTTAGCAATGGCTTTACGGGCACCGACGCGAATATAGATACGACCACGGAAGCGGACTGGCGGGAGCTTGGAGGGTTGGACTTCAACGACTCCGATATCGCCATCCGGAAGGGCCACCTTGTATACCTGCATGACCGGCTGCGGAAGGATGTTGCCCTCGCTGCGCATGGCGCCGATATCCTTCTGAAAATCGTCGGTATACTTGAAGCCGGAGCGAGATCCGTCATTGTTGGCGCCGATGAACAGGTAACCCGGCTTACCGGTGTTCATGATGTCGTTGGCAAAGGCACAGATTGCCTGGCCGAACTTTTCCTTGGCGTCTGTTGAGATGGTGCGCTCTGTGCGCTCGTTTTCTGTATCCTCAAGGAGTGGGAGTATGGTCTCTGCGTTTAGCATATTTGTTTCAATTCTTTTGCGAAGATAGTGATTTTCGGCCGATTCTGCTGGATTTATTTGTTTAATGCGGCTTCCATCGCATCCATGGCGTCGGTCTTAGCTTTCTCGGCGATGTCGATGTAGGGCTTCATGGATTTGTAATCGGCATGGCCGGTGAATTTCATCACAACCTGGGGCGCGATGCCGATGGAGAGCATAAAGCAGATGAAGGTCTTGCGGCCGCAGTGGGTGCTGATTTCAGAGTATTTGGGGACGGTGATATCGTATCGGCGACCTTTGCGGAAGCCGGTGATGTGGATGGGCTCGTTGAAGCCGCAGAGCTCGCAGATCTCTTTGAGGTACTGGTTCATCTTCTGGTTGGAGATGACGGGAAGGGCCAGGTCTCCGGGGAAATACTGGTCTTTGTACTTGTCCAGGATGGCCTGGGCGCAGGAGTTGAGTTTGATCTGCAAGCGGGCGTTGGTCTTCTGGGTGACGACTGAGATGGCACCGTCCTGGACGTCGTAGCGGTGGAGGTTGGCCATGTCGGAGTAGCGGAGGCTGGTGAAGGCGCAGAAGCAGAAGAGGTCGCGGGTCTTGGCCAGGGCGCCGGGCTCCTGGACGGTCTTCTCGTATTCCCTTCCGGACATATCCTTGAGCGTGACTTTTTCGCCGGACTTGGGAACCTCGTAGTTGTAGAGCTTCAGCAGCTCTTCGTGGGTGAGGAAGATAACGGGCTTGGCGGGGACCTTGAACACGGGATGGTAGGTGGCCACGTCCGGGAGGTGGGCATAGCCGTGGGCATTGCACCAGTTGAGGAAGGCTGCGAGGTTCTTGTATTGCTTGCGGACGGAGCTGTCCTCGAGTTCCAGAGTGAAGCGGAGGAAGTCCACGTAGGCGGCCAGGCCTTCCTGATTGAAATAAGTAAGCGGGACGGTCTTGTTGAATTTTCCCAGCTGGTTCTTGAAGGTCTTGTTGGCTTTGGCGGTCTCGATGGTCCAACTAACCTCGCGTGCGCGTGCCTTCAAGTATTCGTCTACGTAACTGTAGGCGGAGGGAGCGGTTTTCTCCTCGGCCTCTTCTTTAGCTTTCTTGGTCTTCTGCTGGAGGCTGGCCAGGTCTTTGTCTCCGGTATGGACGGCGGCGAGCTGGACGTCACTGCTGTAGATGACTTTCTTCAATTCTGTTGCGAGTTGAGCCGTAGTGGGCGTCTCCGACAGGGTGAGTTCATAGTCCTGGAAGTGGTCGGTGATCTTGGAGATACGGGAGTTGATCTCAACGCCGGTGTGGCCGGCTTTGTTCTTGTAACTCTTGGCTACGCTCTGTTTCTCCTGGTTCCATTGTTTAGGGTCAATGGTGAAGCCTATGCTCTGCATCATGCGGGTGCCGCGGATGAAGAGGGAAACCCGGATGGGGGCTTCGCCGGCTTTGTTAACTTCTGGCTTTACGTTGAATCTTGCTTTCATACAGGGGTTGTGTTATTAAAGCAGGGTTTATGTTTCTTTCCGACACGGTCCGGAGGGATTACCGACACGGTGATTTGCCTGGTCCGACACGGTCAAATATTTGGTTATTTCAATTCATTTTCTTAAATTTGCGTGTTCTTTGACAACTGAGATAGCCGCCAATACACGTTTCAACACGTTATATTGCGTTTTTTACTCAAGTTAGACCGACACGTTTTCCGACACGGTTTTAACTTAACGCAAAGATACGCAAAGATACTGAAAGAAACAAATATTATTGGAAATAAATCAGTTAGGGCCGTTTTTGGTGACTTGAAGAGACCCAGTTGGAATAGGGTTCACATTTTCCCAGCACCACAGGAACCCGCTGATTATTAGCGGGTTTTCTTTTTTGTTCTCACTTTCATTCTCACTTTTAAGAAAAAAGTTTTTCTTCGTTTTATTTGTTTTGCCACAAATTTGTCATATATTTGTGGCAAAACTTGTGTTATGGCAGACCAGAGCACATACAACTCCATCAAGAAACGCATCGAGGAAGCGGGACACGGAACGCTCTTCTTCCCCGACAATTTTGCCGATACAGGCACCTCCGATGCTGTACGCTCGGCTCTCGTCCGCCTGTGCGAAAACGGCATTCTCACACGCGTAGCGCAGGGTATATATTGTTATCCCCGCATCGAAGAACGCTGGGGCGGAGGCAATATCCTTCCATCCTTAGAAGAGATTGCACAGGCCATCGCAACCCGTGACTGCGTACGCATCGCACCCACCGGCGCTTATGCGCTCTACCGCCTGGGTCTGAGCACCCAAATTCCTGCCAACGTGGTGTTCGTCACCGACGGTTCACCCCGGCGAGTATCCATCGGCAAAGGCCGCGGCATCCTTTTCAAGCACACCTCGGAGATGCGCACTTTCGCCTTCAAGTCCTACTTGATGGCCCTTATCGTCACCGCCCTCCGGGAAATCGGCGAAGGAAACGTGACTGACGCCCAGATGGCCGTTATCCGTGAGCAGTTGAAGAACATCCCTGCAGAAGAATTCAACCATGACCTTTCCCTTGCCCCCCTGTGGGTGCGTAAACAACTCACCGTCCAATGAAATACACCGACCTCAACATAGAAGACCGCCAGGACATCCTGCGCCGTGTCCAGTCCGAAACCGGCAAAGACCTCCAGATCATAGAGAAAGACTGGTGGGTTGTGGCCGTCCTCCGGGCACTTTTCGAACTGCCATACGCCCAGCACATATCCTTCAAGGGCGGCACCAGTCTCAGCAAGTGCTGGAACATCATCCAGCGCATGTCAGAGGACGTGGACATTGCCATAGACCGTGAGTTCCTGGGCTTCGGTGGCTATCTCACAAGGACGCAGATCGGCGACCGGCTCCGCCGCGCCGCCTGCTCCTTCGTGCGCAAAAAACTCCAGTTCGACCTCGCGGCCCAGCTGGAAAAAGACGGCATCAGTCCCGACTCATTCAAAGTGACTGTCGACATTACACCCATCTCCACCACTGACCCGGAAACCATCAAAGTGGAATATACGCCCGTCTTCGATGCCAACCCCTACATCCGTTCCAAGGTCCTTATTGAAGTCAGCGGCCGTTCCATGAGTGAGCCGGTGGAAAACGTCTCCATCCGCTCCTACATCGATGAAGTCTATACCGAGGCTCCCTTCACCGAGCCAGCCTTCGAAGTCCGCGCCATCGTACCTCAGCGCACCTTCCTGGAGAAACTCTTCCTCCTGCACGAAGAGTTTGCAAAGCCGCAGGCCGACATCCGTGTAGACCGTATGTCCCGCCACATCTACGATATCTGCAAGATGGCCGACACTCCCATCGCAGACCAGGCCATTGCCGACAAAGACCTCTACCTCTCCGTGATAGACCACCGCCGCACCTTCATCGGCCTCCGCGGCTTCGACTATCAGACCCTGCTACCACAGACTCTCAGCATCCTTCCGCCCGCAATAGTCCGCGACGCTTGGAAGAAAGACTACCAGTCCATGCAGGAATCCATGATCTACGAGGAGTCTCCTTCCTTCGAGCAAATGATTGAGATACTCACTGCCCTGAACCAGCGGATCAATGCAATCAGTTACTAAACACCTGTAATACACCGTATTATACCCAAATATACTTTATTCCCAGCACCACATAATAAGCCGCTGATTTTCAGCGGCTTATTTTTATCTTCCTAAGAACCATTTCCAGGCAGGAACGATGTGGATGATTCCCTGTGCATCCTGGACATCTTCTTCAATGTCGCGCGTGACAATGGTCATGGCATCAGTTTTTGCAACCCCTTCTCGCATACGCGGGAAAAAGAAAGGCCGGGTTTCATTTTTTATCTGTATATTAGCAGCGTGAAATCCTTGAAACGGCGCATATCGGCCAATTTCTTACTGTCGATAGTATTGTCGATAGTATTCGTGGCGCCGTTTCACCATCACGACGAGCCGCTTCCGCAGGAAGTCTCCTGCGATGATTGCACCCATCACCAGCCCCATCCGGGCCATTTGTCAGAAAAGCCCGGGACTGACGAATGTCTGATTTGCCAGCTCCTGGCCCAGGTTTATGTTCCTGCGGTCGGACCTGTGGTCAACCTGATGTCCTCGGATTGCATCACTGTAGAGAACAACTTCTCCGGTGATGTCATACTCCGTTTCATCCCTCAATCCTCTCCCAGAGCCCCGCCAGTATCATTCTGTTTTTAGTCCTTCGTTAATCCAATTAACCTCAAACAAAACAGAATGAATAAGACAATTATTGTATTGTCGCTGCTATCCGTATGCATGGCAGCGACCGCTCAGGAGAGTACTCCTGACTCCACGGATGTGTTCTACAAACATCTGCAGTTGAACGAAATCGTAGTCACCGGTCTTGCCGGAGACAGCAAAATGAAAGAAATGCCCGCACCTGTGTCGGTGATCCGTCCGGCCGACCTGACGGCCCGTGCAGGAGGCAATATCATAAATGCCATCGCCGCCGAACCGGGCCTGAGCGAAATCACCACGGGCGGAGGCATCTCCAAGCCGGTTATCCGAGGCATGGGGTATAACCGCGTTGTCGTAGTGAACGACGGAATCCGGCAGGAAGGCCAGCAGTGGGGCGACGAGCATGGCATCGAGATAGACGGTGCCAGTGTCCATTCGGTGGAGATCCTGAAAGGCCCGGCCTCGCTGATGTACGGCTCGGATGCTCTGGCTGGCATCCTCATCTTCCATCCGAAACCCATCCGTGGCCCCGGAGAATTCGGCGGAGGCCTTTCCTCGGAATACCAGACCAACAGCGGTCTTATAGGCTATTCCCTGACCGCAGACGGTAACATCAAGGGCTGGCTGGTGGGCGGCCGTTTCTCGGACAAGTACGCCCACGCCTATAGGAACTCCTTGAACGGGAGAGTGGCCAACTCCGGCTACCGTGAGCGTGCGGTCTCCGGGATGCTAGGCCGCAATGGTACCTGGGGCTATTCACGCCTGAGGTTCAGTTATTTCCATCTTAACCCCGGTATGATCGAGGGCGAAGGCGATAACTTTGGTTATACGCCTATGCTCCCGTTTCAGCATGTCCGGCACTATAAGGTTGTATCCGACAATACCATCCACCTGGGCCCCGGGAACTTAAATCTTATCCTAGGCTGGCAGCAGAACCGCCGCCAGGAATTTGAAGAGAGTACCGATGAACCCGGGCTGGACTTCCGGCTCAATACTTTCAATTACGATTTCCGGTATCGGGCCACATTCGGCCATGGTTGGAAAATCGCCTTCGGCCTGGCCGGAATGGGACAGAAAAGCGATAACCTGGGTGAAGAATATTTGATTCCTGCCTATGGTCTCTTCGATGCCGGTCTCTTTGCCACCGCAACCAAATCCCTGGGCGAATGGACCCTTTCCGGCGGTCTCAGGGCTGATATCCGCCGGCTCCACAGCGAAGCCCTGCCAGAGCGTTTTGAGGACTTCCGCCGGGTTTTCCCTGGTATCAGTGCCAGCCTGGGAGCTGTACGGCCGCTTGGAAAGCATTTCACCTTCAGGACCAACGTGGCCCGCGGTTTCCGCGCTCCGAACCTGGCAGAGCTGGGCTCCAACGGAGAGCATGAAGGCACTTTCCGATATGAATTGGGAAACAAAGACCTGAAACCAGAATACAGCCTGCAGGGTGATCTGGGGCTGGATTTTACGTCCAAGTATGTATCCGTCCAGTCTGCCTTGTTTGTCAGCCGCATTGACAATTACATCTTTGCGGCCCGTAATGGAGAAGTATCTGACGAAGGCCTTCCGGTCTATGCTTTCCGCAGCGGCGTGGCCCATCTGGGAGGCGGAGAAATCGGCATTGACATACATCCCATTCACCAACTGCATCTGAGCAGTGCCTTTTCCTGCGTATATGCCCGGGAGAGCAGCGGCGATGACCTGCCGCTTATCCCGGCACCCCGCCTGTTCTCGGAAGTCAAGTGGGAGATCAGCCACGGCGGACAGCTGTTCAACAATGCCTTCGTTTCCCTAAACCTGGATTGGAACATGGCCCAGAACCACTTCTATGCCGCCGGAGGTACTGAGACGGCCACGCCCGCATACCTCCTTCTGGGCGCAGCGGCTGGAACAGACATCGTCATCCGAGGAAAGACCAGGCTGTCACTTTATGTCATCGGCTCCAATCTCACCGACCAAGCCTATATGCCTCACCTGAGCCGTCTCAAATACATAGGCGTTGCCAATATGGGACGGAACATTACGGCCAAATTGGTGATACCCATCTAAAATCGCTATAATTGGGGCTTGGCTTTGCAATTATCCGGCCTGTTGCCGCGCTCGTCACAGGCGTTTGCGGAGGTTTGCTGCTGAACCGTCTGGTTCCAGAAGATAATAACGCCATTTCATCGGAATCCTCCTGCCGCGTGGAGACTGGAAGCTGTAGAAGAGATTCCCGGCGTGGAATCGGCCAAAGCCAGTGTTTCCCGAAATACCTTAACCATCAAAGGACACGCAGCAGAAGACGCTATCCGGTCGGCCGTTGAGAAAGCCGGATACACATTTAAAGGGATGAGAGCCAAATAATGACTTTCTTCCCAGCATCACGGATGAGGTTGACTCAAAAGTGAGTTGACCTCTTTTTTTGTAGGGAGGGGTATCAGGCGGCCACTTTTTCATGTGTTTTAGGAAGTTCCGCGACGACAGGCTCTGATGTGATCGGCAGCTCAAGTGTCTGCACACGGGCGTATTTCCGGAGATTATGCGCCAGCGCGACTAGTCCGAACTCAACGTTGACTTTGGCCATGCCTTTGAGACGGAAGCGCTTGAAGCCGTGGTCGTATTTGATATCGCCGAAGACGGCTTCAGGTTCAACAGGACGCATGCTCCTGTGATAAAGGCCCTCCTCACTGGTGAGCCGTTCCTTGGCCTTTTCACGGTATTCATCGGCCCGGTGGTTGACTTCAATGACACGGTTGCCTTTAGCCTTGTGACACATACCCCTGAAAGGGCATCCGGCACAGTTCTGGGCGCGATATTTACTGATGGTTGACACATATCCCAGCTCAGATGTACTCTGTTCATCGCCGATATGTTCCAGATGCTGGCCACGCGGGCATACGTAATAGTCCTCATCGGCATTGTAGTACATGTTCCTGACGAGGAAGGGGTTATTCCGTATCTTGCGCTTGTCCTCCGCATGGAACATGTTATACTTGACAAACGCTTCAATATCATGGCCGTCCATCCACTCGTAGTTCATCTCGCTTCCATAACCGGAGTCAGCGACGACCTTCTTGCTTTGCCTGCCATGACGCTGCTCGAAGCTCTCCAGATATGGGATGAGCGTGCCTCCTAGCCACATGTAGATGATATTCTCCTGCCACATCTTGGCTATCTGGCGACCAGAGTAGATGTTGCTAAGATAGGCGTAGAAGATGACCTTCAGCATCGCGCGGGGTGAGTAGCTGCTGGTGCCACCACCCTTGTAGGTGCGCTCAAGAGCACTGAGATCCAAGCCTTCTACAACAGCATCAATCACCCTTGCAGGATGCTCTGCTGGTACCATGTCGGAAAGATACACAGGAAAAAGGCTCCCTTCCTCACATTCCATATCTAAACATAAAAAAGAGAGTGACCTAAGTCAATTTTGACTTTTTGATCACCCTCCTCTTCTGTAGTAGCGGAGGCTGGACTCGAACCAACGACCTCCGGGTTATGAGCCCGACGAGCTACCGACTGCTCTTTTAGTCGCCTGCAATGAGCCTGCGGGCTTCTTCCGGGTCAA
>JAEEGJ010011012.1_pt1 | contig 23161 bp, 26 predicted proteins | sample 8958761 | NCBI WGS metagenome assembly JAEEGJ01 (sample SAMN16246546, study PRJNA631951) | gut metagenome | biome: gut microbiome; feature: rumen; material: RS-attached | host: Bos | place: Iran: Karaj | collected 2018-10 | reverse complement strand
CACAGTCAGGTCTTTTGATCAGATTGCCGTCAGCATCAAAATAATCTGTTATACAGTATATGCGGGCTCTCGTTATATGCTTATCCTTACTGTCTATGTAGGAAAAACCGGCTTCGATAACCGTTACTCCACTCGCATTATATCCTCGAACTACGTGCTCTTTGCCCCAACGCTGCTCGGTCTTTATTTCACCAGCTTCAGGAACATGAAAACAATACGAAAGTTCTTCTTTCGAAAGGTTATCAAGAGAACACCCCCTCTTTAAAGCCTCAGCACTAAAAGGCAATATCTCACAGCCCAATTCAAAAGCCTTTTTTGCCAGAAGAACAAAGCTGTCGTATTCCATGTAATAATTTATCTGCTTTCCCATAAGCTATGATTCCCTGTGCTTGATAAACTGAAGTTTAACTAATTATCATAATGGCAAATACTTAATTGCCCTTTCAACCCTCTCAGGAAATAAGTCTTCAAATCTTCGGAACGCGTCTTCGTATTCTTTCTTCTTAAAACAGGAACACAAAATTGTTTCTTGTATCATATCCCAAAGACAATCTTCTTCTGAATACAATTCCCGGTTACCTATCAGTCTCCCCATATCACATATAGTAACGATATAGTGGGACCCATTAAATGCATATATACAACCCGTGCCACATGAAAGAGATCTACCATCACAACTAATGAATTCAAGAGATGCTTCCGGAATACGTTGAGTAAGCTCTTTTACAGCAATATCATAAATCTCCGACGCTTTTTTCATCATATTATACCTTGGTTCATCTTGCTGTATATTATATGCTCTATTCTTATACCAATTCCGCTTTAACCTTTTCACAGTAAAAATCTGTATCATTATCCATCTCATAAGAATGAATATGGAAGCGCTTCGTTTTTTCATAACCTCTGGAGGATAGATTATCAATGGACAGTCCTGAACATAATCCATTGATCGGCTCGAAAGATATCTTGCCGGATACATTATTGAAATGAAGGTTTATTCTATAACGTTTTTCGCGGTCTGATAAAATAATATCCAGGCACTTAATATCAACTCCATATTCATTGATATCACTAAAAAAGTGGAGATCATCTATATGACAACCGAATTCACCCCATGATTGTAATTCGGTTGGGATCTTTGTTCGGAGCACCTCAATTCCTTCTATTCCATCTGCAGTAAACATAACTGTCTCCCAAAATCTTGTTAGATTATTTTACTGATGATTAGATTAACCAACATCATTCATATATTCCCAATATATGAACCATCCCATGTGGAGATAATATATGTTGTATCATCATTTACCATTGTGAACTCGTCGATAAAATCATAGTCAAATTCTCGTACGGTTCGTCTTTTGGCCAGATCAAAGAGAATGGACATTCCCTGACATGCAAAGAAACCGTATTTCTCGCCGGGCGATATCCACATCTTCACTAAGTTTGTATTGCAACCGTCAAAACGGGCGGGGAGCGGGCTTCTTTCCAGCTCGTTAAAGTCTTTGTCAGTAACGACGATTGAACCGCCGTCTTTATAATAGTTCCGGAGTTTGCACAACGAAATGCAATCCAGTAATCCGGGAGCTCTCTTCTTAAATACGCTGACGGTACTGTATGACACTTTGTCATCGCATAACCGCGATGTCTGAGCAATGCCGCGTTGATTGTATCCGAGATCTTCCACGATCCGGTATAACTGTTTGCTGTACCGGTCATAACTCATGAAGGTTACATGAGGATACCCGTTCATTCCGCGTACCACCGGACCATCCAATGTATCACACTGATTTGTTTGGCAGTTCAGCAGCATTGTACGGCCGCTCCAGTCCATATCAATGACATGCTTTCCGTCATCCGTAAACGCAATGCTATAACCTTCGCTTTTCCCCATTGGATTTCTGAACACTTCTTCTCCTGTTTCCAAGGAGATCAATGCCATCATTCCGCTTGTATTCTTAGCTGCAAGCATTTTCTTATTTGGTGAGATTGCCTTCTCCGCAACATTGCTTACCGTACGGGTCCAGAAGACCGGCTTTGTGCTTCTACTCTCCAGATCATATACATAGACAGTATTTCTGCAGTTAGAATTAACAAGGAGTGTTTCATCCTCAGCTACAAACATGCTCATTCCGCCTTTAATCTTTCTGATTTTATCCATGTTCATTATCTTGATGGGCTCTCAAAATTCACGATTTAGTTATCTATACTACAAAATAAACCTGCATTCATTATATATTGCAGGTGGCTTGTTCCTGTTAACCCGGATGAGCAGGCCTAGTTTATTGAGCGGTATTTCCTTCGCTATAACCTCGAAAATGTCTGTAACATAGATTAATCCGTCATTTGACATGAACGTCACCTTAGTCGTCCTTTGCCATAAAGAATGGGATTCGTTCACCTTGTTGACCGCCATCGCTCTTTGAATGACGTAGTCGCCGTTCTTAACCTTTTTAAGCTGACATATTTTTGCTGCAATCAATATGATAATAAACGGATCTAAAACAAAAACCGAGAATAGTATGCAAAACTGTGTAAATCTCCCCCTGTCGGTGTTCGGAAGATTCGTCCAAAAAGTGTTACCTAGAAACAGAAAATCTATAAGCACCGCAAAATCAATAATAAAGGATAAAGTAGCCATAAATAATACCAGGAACTCAAATTTGGTAAGGCGCTTTTCATATGCCAGAACCGTGATATGCTCTTCTGGCGTGGCTTTTCTGAAAAAGACATTATCCATACCTTATCCCTTCTTGTAGTTGATTTAACTGTTTTTAATTAACTATTCTTGGTTTCCCATACCAAAATTCAACTAAGAGGTTACCATCTCGTACATCATTATAACATCAAAGAAATCAGACTTTATAATCGTAAATGTTTCATTTACAGGGGCTATTCTTGCCCATGTAACTGTCTTTATCTTTATAAATGAGTATATTTAAACAAGAAGCTCATCCGAGAACGCCTGAAAATAAAGGCTTTACAAGCAAGGTGTTAAATATACATAACACCTTGGAAATTTGATATTGCGCATCAAAAATAACCCTCGTATAATCTACTTGTATAGAGAAACGAACATAAGTTCTCGTAATTTAAGGGAAACGAATTAAGAGGAATTTCGCAAGACGTAGACGGTCGTGCGTTAAGTATAAGTTATCTAAAAATGGGCTGTATGCCTAGAAAGGATATGGTGAATGAGAATGAAAGACAAAGCCTGATGAGCAGATAAGCTCGTAAAAGATCAAATAAAAAAATGCGTTTTAGGAGGTAAATAGAAGTTGGATTATAAACCTTTGGATGTTAAGTCGTTTGACGAGTTAGCAGAAAAAGATTTCGAGCAGATCGATCCTTTAATTGATCACTTTCTTCCCGGTGTCGGGGTGTTCCTGTTTTGCGGCAGTTCCAAGATTGGCAAATCTTGGCTGGCACTTGATATAGGAATCCACTTAGGCTCCGGAGAAAAGTTCTGGGGTTACGATGTAAGGCAGACAGAAGTCTTGTATCTGTGCCTTGAGGATGGTGAGAGAAGATTACAAGATCGTATGTTAAGCATCGCGGACGAGTACAGGAAGTCAGTACACTACTGCACCGAAGCGATGACGATCGATACAAATCTGATTCAGCAACTTGAGGAACAGTTAACGGTATATCCCGGGATTGGATTGATCATTATCGATACGCTGGCAGCAGTCAGAGGCGAACTGACTGCATACCACAATAACGCGTATCTTGCCGATTACGGCGTTATAAGATCTCTGCACGAGTTCTCACTAAAAAATAATATCACAATTCTCGTGATACACCATGTCAGGAAGATGAAATCATCGGATCCGTTCGACGATATTTCAGGGACAAACGGATTGTTCGGATCTGCAGACGGAGCATTTATCTTCCGTAAGGAAGATGACTCCGATGATATAGTGAAACTTCATTCCAGATGCCGTGATATGGAAGACCGGGTACTTACAATTAGGTTCAACAGTACAACCTGCCGTTGGGAGTTGGTTGATGAGGGAGCACCTTGGGAAGATGCGTTCAAGACAGACCCTGATCTTAAGAAAGTAATCGGGTATGTGAGAGAACAAGGTATGTTTATTGGATTGGCATCGGAATTGTGTGAGTTGCTTCAACTGTCTAAAAAGCCACAGTCAATAAGCGGAAAGTTATACAACCGAAGAGGTCAGTTAAAGAAGATGGGAATCCTCTTTGGCAGGACACGTACACGCGAAGGTTCCATGTTGACGCTGTTTACAGAAGCAAACCCGGTAGTAAAGAAAGATGCGTGTGACGATGTGTGTAGAAGTGACGACTTTTCTTCCCCCGACGATATGCCTTATGAGATCGTCACGGATGACTGTGACGACCTTAATCCTGGGGGCAATAATATCGTCACATCGTCACAGTCGTCACAACAATCGATTGGAAAGGCGGGGTAATCATGGACAAACGATATGATAATCCCCGATATGATGCAGCATACAATCGGTGCATAAACATCTTGTCCCAGCTGATGATGAAGTACGGACCTCATGTTCTCCTCAAACAAAGCATAGAGAAGATCACCGGAAAAGGCACCGCCACTTTCCAACAGCAGGAACAACCGAACACAAGAGCAACCAGATTCTTCACATATCAAAAACTGCTCAGTAAAGTGATCAAACCTGATAAGGAACGCAAAGACAAAGCAGCTTAATCATCGATTTGACTAAACAACGCAATGCGTATATTATGGCAACATACTATGATATACGCATCGCGTAAGTCGATAGAAGGTGGTAATTGATTATGGATTGCAAGACAAAGATAAAAGAACTCCGCGAGCTCGCAGGCATGAACAGAAAGGAATTCTGTGATTATTTTATGATTCCGTACAGGACGGTTACTGACTGGGAACATGATGTCCGTCACGCCCCGGAATATGTTCTGCGCCTATTGGAGTACTACATCCGTACGGAGAATCTCATTAAAGATAAGAAAGACGATAAGGATTAATTGCCTCGAATTCGAGGCAATAGAGATAACCTCATCGGATTGCACACGGTTAGAAAGGAAACGATAATATGGCTAACAAACCCATTAAAGATACTATTCACGCTAAAGGATTTGATATTGGTATATATACCACCGACTATGAGAATGAGTTTATCTCATTAACGGATATCGCAAGGTATAAAAGTTCCGATCCCAATGATGTTATTAAAAACTGGATGAGAGGAAGAGAGACCTTGGAGTTCCTAGGTTTATGGGAAAAATTACACAACCCGGATTTTAAACCCGTCGAATTCGACGGGTTTAGAAAGGAAGCCGGGTTGAATGCATTCACTATGTCACCTACAAAATGGATCGAAAGTACAAATGCTATCGGCATCGTTACAAAAGCCGGTCGTTATGGTGGTACTTATGCGCATTCCGATATTGCACTTGAGTTTGCATCTTGGGTATCTGCCGAGTTCAAACTCTATATCATGAAGGACTATCAAAGGCTGCGACGAGATGAGAGCAGCAGGCTGTCTCTTGCGTGGAACCTTCACCGCGAGATTGCCAAGCTTAACTACCGCGTCCACACAGATGCAATTAAGGATAATCTGATTCCACCTGAACTGACACAAACGCAGATCTCATATAAGTACGCAAGCGAAGCAGATATGCTTAATGTTGCACTCTTTGGTAAGACAGCTAAGGACTGGCGAGATGAGAACCCTGATAAAAACGGCAATATGAGAGATTATGCTACCCTGAACCAACTTCTTGTTCTGGCCAATATGGAAAGCTATAACGCAATTCTTATTGAACAAGGTAAGCAGATGTCAGAACGTCTTGTTCTGATAAGAGAGCAAGCTGTTAAACAACTTCAGACACTCGATCAGGTAAGTCTGGATAACCTGCCCAAACTCCCGGAAGGAGATAGTAATGAAGAATAATAAGAAGAAATGCTATATCTATACCCGTGTTTCCACAATGATGCAGGTCGATGGATTCAGTCTTGATGCACAGAAAGACAAGCTTCGTAAATATGCAGATTATCAGGGGTGGGAGATTGCCGAAGAATATTCAGATGAAGGCTGTTCCGGCAAGAACATTAAAGGCAGACCTGAGTTTACCAGAATGATGACAGACATCGAAGATTGTAAGGACGATGTCAGTTATGTTCTGGTATTTAAGCTGTCACGATTCGGTCGTAATGCTGCTGATGTACTTAACTCACTTCAGATTATGCAGGACTTCGGAGTGAACCTCATCTGTGTCGAGGATGGCATCGACAGCTCTAAGGATGCCGGCAAGCTTATGATCTCTGTTCTTTCGGCAGTAGCTGAGATCGAACGTGAGAATATACGCACACAAACCATGGCGGGACGAGAGCAGAAGGCTCGCGAAGGCAAATGGAACGGCGGATTTGCTCCCTATGGCTATAAGTTAGTAGACGGCAGAATTCTAATAGCCGAAGATGAAGTCGAGGTTATAAGGATCATATTTGACCGCTATATTCACACTAAGGATGGTATTAACGGAGTTGCAATCTATCTAAACTCTCATGGGTATGCAAAGAAGCTGCGTCAGAATAATACTATTCCGGGCTTCTCATCAGCGTTCGTTAAGAATGTAATTGATAATCCCATATATATGGGAAAGATCGCCTACGGCCGTCGTAAAACCGAAAAGAAAATAGGCACAAGGAACGAGATGCATGTAGTCGGTCAGTCTGAATACCCTATATATGAAGGATCACATGAAGCAATAGTCTCTGAAGCTGACTGGTACCTCGCTCAGGAAAAAAGAAAGCTTAACGCATACAAGAGAGAAAAGATCCATAATGTGGATCATGCACATATTCTTTCTGGAATACTGAAGTGCCCGTGTTGCGGAAAAGGTCTTTACGGTAATATCGCCAAAGCTCACAGCAAGGATAATAAAACACGCTACTATTACTACTGCAAGAATACATCCGGTAAGACAGGACACCATTGCTCTTTCCGCACTAATATTGAACAGACTGAGATCAATTGCATGGTCGCATCCATTATATCGGCTATGGTAACAAAACCTGACTTCAAAGATGCAATCATGAAAAAGATCGGCTCCGCTGTAGATACCAAAGATATGGAAAAGCAATTGAGGGTATTACAAGATAAACAGCGTCAGGCCATAGGAACCAAATCCAGACTCGAACATCAGATGGACAGCCTTGATGTATTGGATCCCCACTACGAAAGTAAGATGGATGATCTGCAAAGAAGATATGATCATCAGTACGATGTGCTTGCCGACATCGAGACTCAAATAGAAGAACAGAAAGAAAAGATAAGTCATATCCAACGCGAGAACATCACAGGCAGTAACATCTATCAGTTACTTCTTACCTTCGATGAATTGTATGATGAATTCAACGAAGCGGAAAAGAAGGAGTTCATGCGATCATTTGTGGAACGAATCGACATATACCCTGAGAAACCTGCTAACGGCTGTTGGATAAAGAACATCGTGTTCAGTTTCCCCATTCCTATGAACGGGGAAGAAATAACGGAATTGCCCTTGGAAATTCGCGAGACAGCCGAGACGGTTGTTCTGCTGTCCAAGGCGTAAGTCTGCACTAGTCAATAGTTTCAAGGACGCTCCCTTACAATCTCAGGGGTTTGTCGTCCGCAATAAATCTCAGCGTTAGGGAATATTTGCTCAAGAGCATTCAGCTCCTCATCGGTCAATGAAATATCATCGCTGATAATACTCAAACGTTGAACATCATCAAACACCATATCAGATGAAAGCAAATCGGAAACACTATCATAACTAATAGAACATTCGGATATCGTATGTGAAGCTGACTCAATCCACAGATCATAGGTCAAACTATAGATATGAATGCTATTGGTATCATTAAACACATGATCAGGATTATCCTCACAATAATCTATGATAAAGCGTCCAGTCATAAGCAGGGTTTCAGCCGAATCAAAAGACCAAATCCATATATCGACATCGTCATCATGCAATCCGATTGATGTCATCGGATGATTGTCATTTTGAAAACGATTATAGCTATCAACAAAATCTCTAATCTCATCTTCGTTGGACGGAGGAAACTCAGGATCCAAATGGGAACTGTCATAAATAGTATGTCCCAACACGGATACCTCTGTACCAACTAGATAACTAGTATTGCCCCTACGAAAATAGTGAACATTATCGATATGAATCATATCCACTGTTGCGCGGTGATACCTTGTTACTCTATAGACTAAAGCTCTATACTCTACTGTTCCGCCATCCAAATATCTACTCTTGATAGGAATCAATAAATTACAAAGAATAATCACTATAATTCCAATTACTATCAGGCGTGTTATTCTTCCGCTAACTCTATCCTCTTTCTTGTAAATTGATTCTGAAATGAACATTGAAACTATCGCAATTAGAAAATAAATCGATGCTCCGATCAGTATGAATAATAACATGAATAAATAACCTGCCATTGACGCGCAAATACAAGCAGCAATTGTAAAAAATACCGAAGATAAAACAGGCAATATCCAGCGTCTCTTAATGTCCTTGCCGGCCACAACGCCTACTATCACCGAATAAACCGGGGCAATAAATAAGGTCATTATGCTAAGTGGCCTTAGGTCGATTGTCTCAAAGGAGTTAAACTCATATGAAACAAGATATATGAGGATAGGCAAAACAAACATCACAACAAAAGATATGATTGCCCATAACAACTTGCTCCACTTATTATTAACTTCTGTTTGTGTCATATTACTCCCTATCAGTATCCCCTACCTGCGTTTTCCTGATCTATACTCGCGATGTAGGCACTAATTGAATCATTATGCGGAGTTATGGATATCTGTTCCATCCTGTACTGATCAATATATACCTCGACCCATCTGCGATTCCGATATATCCCCGCAACGAGCACAATGATGACTAATAATACAACTAGAATTTCCGTTATGGTCAAAGCGATCAGATTTCTTTTCTTGGCACGTTCAGGTTGTGGCGAAGCGGGTTTTATACCGTCCGACACTTTAGATTTCTTCAGCCGTAAATGAAGTTCCACATACCCAATTGCAACAGCTGTCAAGAAAGCATAAGTGTAGAGGGCACTTGCAGGCAGCATCAGATCATCTTCGAATAATCCAAACAGCCATGGCAAAACATTCAAAATCACCAGGCTGACCCACATTACCTTCTTTCTGCCATAGAAAACAACAAAGAGAACATTATATAGGATAACTACTATGATTGTCTGAAGAATAGTCTTTTCGTCAATGAAGATAATTGATACCCATGTCAGTATAGGTAGAACTATCCACAAAATTGGGATAGTCTTACCTTCTCTTTGATGATAAAAAGCAAATGGTATCTTTATGAAATAGTTAATGACGAATACCAGATAAGAGCAACTAGTCAATAACTCCAAGACAAAATGCGCCCGTCCGACATCCCCCGTGATCAAAAGCAATACCGACGTAACAGCAAATATCACACAGACGATAAATTCTATTATCTGATTTACACTTAATGAGTCGCTCTTCATGATGACATTATATGATAGTTGATGAGGAAAATTCCCGGATTTTGCGTTTGAAACTCAGTTTTTATGGAACGCAGTATGGAATTTTTGCTCCAACAAAAAATTGCCCCGGGTGGGGCAATTGGTTAATCAAGCTATTAAGCTTATATTACTTGAATGAGTGGTTGATCGGATCGCGAAGTCTTGCGTGGCAGTGCTGGCACTCGAAGTACTCGCCGTCATCAAGAAAACCGATCGAGAGCATCTGGTCTGCGCCGGAAGTGCAATACGGACAGGACTGTCCATACTCCCAACCGCCTACTACCTTTGCCATCTCCTCAGAATCCAGTTTAATCTTATCCAATGTCATTGTCTTATCCTCCTTTTTGCTGTGTCCTTATTCTTCGTTAACAGGACGAATCCTGTTATGGAAATTATCACAAGGAGCACAGCAGCAAAGCAATAAACAATCTAATGGCAAAGTGTTGCTTTTCGCGCGGAGTTTGCAAAAGATTACAGAGGCTTACCGCAGCTGCCGCAGAACTTTCCGCCCTTGCTCGGAGCACCGCAGTTTGTGCAGAACTTGGGTGCCGCTGCAACCGGAGCTGATGCAACAGGCGCTCCACCCAAAGCCGCTGCTTTCATAGCTGCCATGCTTGCTACCGTTGAAGCTGCAGCTGCGTCCGCATTACCCTGTGCAGCCATCTTCTGTGCCAATGCCTGAGCTTTCTTCATCTGCTCAACGGCCTCATCTGCTTTACGCTTATTCTCAGCTTCTATGCGTGCCTTCTCTTCAGGAGAGAGTGCATCCCATCTGCGCTTAGCTTCTTCTGCGGCTTCCTGCTGTTTCTTCGCAAGCTCCTCGGGAGACAGCTTGGAAAGCTGCTTCATCTGATCAATCTTTGCCATTCTCTGCCTGCTCTGCTCATCAGGTCCGACGTTCATAAGGTTGAAAGAAACCGCCGTGATATTCTTAGGCGCGAACTGCTCCTTAAGAGCACTAATAAATCTGTCTTTATGTGCAACGATGTGCTTGTAGGAAACCTGATCTGCGGACAGACCGGAGAGTGCCTCCATTACCGCGTAACCAATCAGTTGTTTTACGAACTCCTGATCCTTCTCAGAGCCGTCGTGTCCCTCGAAGGAGACCTCGGCATCACCAATTACCTTAACGTAAATGTTTCTGTACTCGGGATCGCTGTAGTAAGAATCTATACCGAACTTAACTTTGAAATTGCCCATCTTGCGGCCTCCTTAGACGATGATACTAATTTTATCACGTTTTCTTGATAAATAGCACCCGTCCCGGGAGGGCAGTAGATTATTCTTTACAAGCGTCCCAGAGGGCGCGCATCTTTCTGCTGATCTTATTCGCGGGCACCTTCTCGAAAACATAACTCTCCACGGCCTCACACACAGTGTCACCGAACGAGTCTACGAGCGTACCTTCCACATCTCCAACAAACAAAAGTCCCTGCGCGGAATTAACGGGCGCGGCGTCAAAAGCAGACGCGAGATCATACGCCTCATTAATATGCTTTACCGCCTGCTCACTATACCCCAGCGTCTCCTCCCAGACAGACATCAGCGCCAAAGATATCGCCTTGAGCTTATCCGTGTATGTAAGAGCACCGGCCGCATCAGGACTCTTCAACGAATCGAGGAACCCGATAAGCCACGCCAAAGAAGATATGCACGCTTCATTATGCTTCTTCGCATAAGCAAAAGATGCAGCATACGTTGTGCGCGTCGTCGAGATAATAAAGTCTATAAACGACCTCTTAACATAGACAAGTGCATCACCCGCCTTGCCGAGCTCGACTGCGTAGAGGAAACTGATCATGCTGCTGTTGATGTTGTGTACGTTGTTTTTCTTGAGAATCTCGAGCGCGGTCTCCATGTCACCGACGGACATGAAGTTGGTCGCGATGTAGTTGTTGATGGTGACCTCGTTGATCTCGCCCGCGGTGTTCGGATCAAGCAGCGTTATCGCCTTCTCGAACAGCTCGTTCGACTTGAGCATGGACGTGCGGCTCTTATCCTCCGCGGTCTTCACCATGTACATAAACGCACTCGTGTAAACGAGGCGGAAGTTATTCGGATACTTCTGCAGCGCCTTCTCCGACTCAGTTACAGCCTCGTCGAACTTCTTCTGCGTCATAAGGTCGCGTATGCGCTTTATCCTGCCGTTCACGTTCCCGCTTTGCTGCTCGTAGCCAAGCAAAGAATCCACAGAGCTGTCGAAAAGATCCGCCATCTCCATCAGCAGCCTCACCTCAGGTATGGAAAGCCCCGCCTCCCACTTATAGACAGCTCCGACAGTCACTCCCAGCGCGTTCGCGAGCTGCTCCTGCGTCATGCCGTGCTCTTTACGAAGTGTGCGAATGTTCTCGGAAAGCTTAAGCTCCATTTACGGGCCCTCCTGTTATCTCCAAACAAGCCAGAGGAAAACGTAACCGCCAATAACGGCCGCGATCGTGAACGGGATGCCGATCTTCGCGAAATCCCAGAACTTTACTTCGTAGCCTTCCTTGCGGAGCATGCCGACACCTGCGATATTGCAGCTCGCACCGACAGGAGTGATGTTGCCTCCGAGTGTCGCGCCACACAGCAGACCGAAGTAAAGAAGATAAGGGTCGATACCCATAGAATTCGTGACGCCCTGAAGAACAGGAAGCAGCGTCGCGACATAAGGAATATTATCTACGAATGCAGAGATGGCAACTGAGCCCCAAACAACTACTGTGAACAGAGCCGCAAGGTTGTCGCCGCCGATGCCGACGATGATGTCAGCAAGGTCATCGATGACGCCCATATTGGTAATGCCGCCGATAACAAGGAACAGACCGAGGAGCAGGAAAACCGTCTCATAGTCAACGTTCTTGATAACGCGGATAACACGCTCTTTGTCGTGATCCTTGATGAACTCCCAGATCATGCCGACGAGTGAACAAACAAGGCAGATCATACCGTTGGTGATCGAGGGCTTCTCAGGGATGAATGATGCGATCATGAGAAGAACGACGTGAGCGATCATCATGATCGTAGGCACATAGTCAGTTACCTTGGTAACCTCTTTGGAATCAACAGGGAACTTATTATCCTTTCTGAACAGGAACATCATGATCGGAATTGTCAGAAGCGCGCCGATCTCAACTGCGAAGAAGATGGACAGACGGCCCTGGAACCAGAAGAAGTCCATGAAGTCCATATCTGCATATGCACCGAGCATGATGGATGTCGTATCACCTACCAATGTCGCTGCACCCTGAAGGTTGGACGATACGGCGATACTGATGATCATGCCAACCGGATTGATCTTGAGTTTCTTACAGATCGCGAGACCGACCGGTGCGACCATGAGCAAAGTTGCTACATTATCAATGAATGCCGAGATAAGACCGGAGAACAAAGACATCAGGATAGTTACCCACATTACGTTGGGCGCGATCTTGAGAAGCTTGTCCGCGATAAGGTTCGGCATCTTGGAATCGATGAAGTAATCGACGAGAAGCAGAGTGCCGAATAACATCAGCAGTACATTCCAGTCGACGACCCAGAAAGCCTCCTTGATAGGAAGGATTCCGAGCACCATGAAGATGGCAGCTACCGCGAGTGCGATAATTGTCTTACGCTTAGGCAGAGCGATAAGCCCTACGTACATTGCTATAAACAAAATGATGGCGACTATCTTCATTACAAGACCGCATTATACAGGATATTAGTGTAGAATACTATTATTCGCAGGTTCTTTAAGGATTTAAAGCTTATGAGTGCTAATTTTAACAATGTTACTATGAACCCTTCGGGCTTTGTCCTGCTCTCAGAGCAGGTTCCGGGGATCATTCAGGAGATTCGTTACCACTCCACTTACAATTTTATCGGCGACCGCATCGACGGTTACGAGGAGCCGGTCGCTTTATTGACCAAAGAAGCCGCGAGAGCGCTTAAGACCGTGGCTAACGAGGCGATGGTCATGGGCTACAGGCTTAAGGTCTACGACGCATACAGGCCTGCATGCGCAGTAAAACACTTCGTTTTGTGGGGCATCGAGGACCAGGATATACGCATGAAGCCTTATTTCTACCCGGAGCTTGAGAAGCAGGAGCTTTTCGCGAAGGGGTATATAGCAAAGCAGTCAGGACACAGCAGAGGAAGCACGATAGACCTCACGCTGTTTGACATGAAGACGGGCAAGGAAGTCGACATGGGCGGCCCGTTCGACTACTTCGGGGAGCTGTCGCACCCTGACTTCAAGGGCATAACCGACGCGCAGTACAGCAACCGCATGCGCTTAAGAAGCCTCATGACGCGTAACGGTTTCGTGCCGATCGACTGCGAGTGGTGGCATTTCACGCTCAAAGACGAGCCCTACCCGGACACGTACTTCGAGTTCCCTGTCTGTGCGGAATATTTACGAAAATGAGTTGTCGTTAAAGATCTTCTTCAGAACATAATTCAGAAGCGTATTTCTCTTCTTAAGCTTGAACATGCTTTGGTCGTCCTGATCATGTTCAGCCTTAATAGACATGTGGCTGAAGATGTCCTTCTTCTCCATGTTGATCTTGCCGGAGTAATCGATGTACTCTTCGACGCCGGGCGCCTTGTCTATCGTGACAGACTGATTAAACTTCGTGTACTTCGCCCTCTTGTAGACAAACGGCAGGAATACCGTGAGGCCGCAGATGCAAATCATCAAAAGCGAGAGCAGGAACCCTGTAAGGTAGCTTGCTTTGCCTATCAATAATACCGAGAACGCCGCTGCGAAAACAGCGCAAACACCCACATACAACGGCAGCCACTTAAGCACTTCCTTCACGGTATTCACGTTGACCTGAGCCTTGCTTATGGGTAGGCTTCCCGAGGCTTCGCCCGTTTGTCCGTTGACTGCAATACTGTACGTCTGATCCTTATACTTTATGTTAAGGAACCACACCGGCAGCAGCGCATAAAGCTGGCTGAAGTTGTCCGCGTAGGAGCCTACGGAACTCGTAGTGATCTTGGAGTACTCGCTTGCGGAGAAATGCTTCACAAGGCCCTGCGCATATGAGTCGAGACGGATGCCGATGATATCGAGCATGTCGAGCGCGGACTTGTCGTATCTCTGTGCATAGAAGCCCGGCAGATACATATCATTATAAGGAACGAGATCGTCGTAATTAAAGGGTTCGATCGCCTCCATCAGGATGTCGCTTATCTTCTTGCACCCGTCGAACGGAACCTTCGTTACATGGAACTCGATCTTACGGTCGATAAAGAAATTCGCGATGGTATTGTCGCCGTTATCGACCTGACCCGTGCCTCCGACCATCGTGGTACAGTCAGCATCGAGAAGCCAGAACGGGATATAGAAGCCGGTGATCTTCTCGAGCGTCGCAGATTCCGAGAAAGCTCGCGGTACACCCTTGTGCTCACGCAACCACTGGCGGTAGTTGCTGATGGCCTCTTCCTTACTGACCTTGAACGGGATCAAAAGGTCGGGACGAAACTGCTTCGTAAGTCTTCTTCCGAGAAGCGAAGGTGAACCGCAGAACGCGCAGAAGGTCGCGGATGTGTTGTAATCCGTAACCAGAGTCGCGCCGCAAGAATCGCACACGAACTCCTGCTTGTTATTCTCTTCTTCGCCGGCCTCGTCGATATCACGCTTCTCGATATAACCTACAGGTTCGAGCGTCTCAGGCGTGAAGATACCTCCGCAGAAACTGCAGACAAGACGGCCTATCTTCTCGTTGAAGAATATGTTGGAAGCACAGTTCGGACACTTGGCGGAATTCGCCGAGAATACATCTACCTCATCATTCCAGTTCACGGATAATTACTCCTTCTTGGCAAGTTCCGCGATATACGGAAGATTACGTCCTACTTCCTTGCTGTCGAGGCCGTATCCAAGAAGCCACGAATCGGAGATCTCGAAGCCATAGTACTTAACCGGGATCGTCATGAGGAGACGGTCGGGATTAAGAAGCATCGTCGCGAGTGTGATGTCCTTAGGCTGCTTCGACTCAAGGTTCTGGATAAGATACGCAGTCGTAAGACCTGTTCTTATGACGTCCTCGACTACGAGCACATGCTTTCCTGAAATGTCGACATCAATGTCCTTCGTGATCTTAACGACACCCGTCTTAGACGTGGTATCCGGGATGTTGCCGAATCCTATCATATCGATCTTGATCGGAAGATCGATCGCTCGCGTTAAGTCGGAGAAGAAATAAACCGAGCCCTTGATAACGCCGACGACAATGAGCTCCTCGCCCTTAAAATCTTCTGTGATCTGCGCGCCCAATTCCTTCACGCGCTTAGCAATCGCCTCTTCATCGTATACGATTCTCTTGATATCGATCGCATCATCAAGGATCAAACTCATAAGTTATCCTCCGAAGCTCTTCAGGCGCTCTACAAGCTCCTGGAAATCTTTCTTATACACGATACGCACGTTGGTGCCGGGATACAGATCCATGACCATGCGCGCCTTCTTATTCTTCTTCGTTACGTACTTCTGATCCATCGTCGTAAGCTCGAGGTAAAGGTCGAACTTGGGAAGGTAGAAGTCCGGCGAGAATGCCATCCTTATGTTGCCCTCCTCGTCCCACTCGATAGGGAAAGTCTTGGGCTCGTACATCCACTCGATACCGTACATGTCGAGTATCTTCGCGAACTCCGCCTCAGTCTCATTCTTGAACACCGGCGTCGCCGTCTGGTGATCGATCGAATCGTCCTTTGCTGTCTCGTCCGAGATCTTCGAGCGCTGCGCCCTTCTTCCGACAAGCGCGAGAACAGCCTGCGCGCACTCTTCCACAGAGAGGTCATCCGTGTTGAGCGTGAGATCATAAAGCTCCGCCTCAGCAAGGTCCGTCTCGAAAAGTATACTTACAAACCTCTTATGCTTACGGTCGCCGATAGTTACGGTAGACTCTGCTTCCTGCTCGGTAACGTTATACCTTCTTGCGATACGTTTCTTACGCGTCTCCATGCTCGCGATGACTCTTACGTTTATGACGTCTTCCCTGTCCTTGAGCATGACGCAGCTTCCGAGTCCCAACACGATAAGGTTGTCTGAATTATCTGCTATCTCATCGATCCTGCTTGTGAGGATATCCTTGTACGTTACTCCCGGCTGGCCGGGCACTTCAGTCAGGAACAGCTTCGCACTATCCGCGAGTTTCTCAGAGACTTCCTCGGACTCGCCGAAGAACTTCTCCATGGCATAGGAACGCGAGATCACCTCGCAGTTAAGCTTACCCGCGAGATAGTTCGCGAGCTCGTCTCCGAGACTTCCGTTTTGTCTTGAGATAGTGATAACCGCCATGTATTTATTTTATCATTTTCAGACGGCGGTCTTTTAAATATTTTATTAATATAAACAGCAAGATCGCGATGCTTATCCACTGTGATGTGGAGAAAGGCCCCCACAGGCCACGGATGCCGTCCGCACGCCAGAATTCAAGGCAGAATCTGAAGATGGCATACAGCACCAGGTACAAGGAAAGAAGCTTGGGGCGAATGCGTTCGCTTTTCGCGCTTAATATGGTGAGAAATATCACCAGAATGAAGTCAAAGACAGCCTCGTACAGCTGAACAGGAACAAGGGGAACGCCGGACGGGGCAAGTCCTCCCTCGGGGTAGATGACATGAATGGACGACGAAGTACACGCGCCGTAGCAGCAGCCCGTAAGGTAACAGCCGATGCGGCCGAAGCCCGCCATTATCGCGATGCCAGGAACGAGAGCGGGATAGTATTCTCTGATGTCACGCTTGAGGTAGCGCGCCGTAAAGAAAGCCGCGACGATCGCGCCCAAGAGACCCCCGTAGAAGACGAGTCCTCCCTGCGTATGCGCGACGACAGCGGGAAAGAAACCGAGAGTCTTTATGTCCTCGATTATCTGCTTCATGGTAACGGCAAGATAGAGGATCTTGGCGCCCACTCCGCAGCCTAAGAAGCCGAAAGTGTAGATGTAGGTCGCGTCCTCAGCATCAAGCTTGTATTTACGTGCGCAGAAGAAAACAAAAAGCAGGCCGCAGACTAAACCTGCGGCCGCCATTAATCCATATGTGGGTATCTCTCTGCCAAAAACTTCAACAGAAGGATGCATTCGCTATTAGTAATAATAACCGCAAGCGACGCAAGCAATGCAGCTGATAGTTCCGATTACGGAGAGACCGATAGAGATAAGGGAAATGATGAAAGCAGCTGTTCTCATGCCACCGCTATAACCCTTGTTCTTAGATACGATGGAAAGAACCAAACCTGCAACAGCAAGACCGATACCGAGTACAGGAACCCAAAGGAATACGATACCTGCGATAGCAAGGATGAGACCGATTACAGCCTGTGTGTAACCGGGCACGTTAGAAGAAGATGAAGCTGCTGCGGAACCGCCGGAGTAGCTGTTGTTCTGATTCTGGGGATGCATAGGTGCAGGTACGAAGTTATCAGGATCGGAGTAATCAGGCTGTGCTGCTGCCTGTACGGGAGCGCTGTGATCAGGCTCTGCAGGTACGAACTCGTCAGGATCAACCTTAGCGGGCTCAGCAGGTGCATAAGCGGGTGTAACAGCCTCCTCGGAAACGAGGGGAGCAACAGGCTCTGTGATCTGCTCAACAGGTGTTGCATCGTAAGCAGGCTCTGCAGGAACGGAGATAGTCTCTGCTGCGGGTGCTGCCTCTGCTGCCTCAGCTGCTACTGCAGCCGCTGCTGCAACGGGAGCCTCAACTGCTGTCTCAACTGCTGTCTCAACAGCTGTTGCAACTTCTTCCTTCTTCTCCTCAACTGCTTCTGCAACTGCCTCTGCCGCCTGTGCAACAGGTGCTGCTGCGCCGCAGCCTACGCAAAACTTACCATCATTCTCCTGTCCGCATGCAGGACAGATCCACTTATTCTCAGCCATTAGAAATACCTCCAAGTATTTATCTGCATTTGGTCGTTACGACCAATGCTTATTTTATTATTTAATAAGGCGATATGTCAATTAATCTTGAAGTGCAGGGGCGCAACGCATAAAAAGAGGGCCGCCCGTGAAGGCGACCCCCAGAGGGTTTTCGATATATGTGTGCGTGTCAGACGTTAACCTGGTAGAAAGCGCATCTGGATGCCCACTGCTGTGTGCCTTCAAACTGATGGATGACAGCGCTTCTGGAATTACCGCTCTCAAGTGCTGCGAGAGCTACGTCAGAGCTGATACCGTCGCCGAATACGTTTGTAAGGATAGCTACGAACTCTTCGTTACTTACATTCTTGTCCTCAAACTCCTTGCTTGTGAGCATTGAAGCTGCGATTGTTGAAGCTGTTACGCCTCTGTTCTGAAGCATGTCGATGTAGTTTGCCATCTCTTCGTCAGTAGCTGTTCTGCCGAGGCACTCGAGGTACATGTGACCTACGAAGTTTCTTACGGACATTGTCTTGATATCTTCTGCTGAAAGTGCAGGAAGTGCCGGAATTTCAGGAAGAACTGTCTCGACTACAACGTCCTCATCAATGACTGCATCGATCTCAGGAGCTGTACCGATATCACATCCAAAGAACAAAGGCTCGCCGAGGATGAACTCATCTGCGGGAAGTGTCGGGCAGTGATCGTCAAGAAGACCTTCAGGTGCTGTGTAATCATATACAGGTGAAGGGCAGCCCTGGTAACCATATACCATGCTTACTGTGTACTGTGTAGAACCGTCGTGTGCCTGTGAGTTACGTACGAACTCGTTCGCGCTTGCGCAGATCTGATACTCCACACCTGCTTCAAGAACTACTGCGAAGGAACCTGTTGTTCCGTCTGTAGTGCCTGATGTAATTACATTACCATTGGAGTCAATGATAGTAACTGTCTTGCTGTAAGCATCCTGGCTGTCTGTACGTACGAAGTAACAACCGGAGTCAGAAGGTGTGAATGTCTGCTGATCGGGTGTGTATGCCCATGTGGAATATCTGCTCTGACGGTGAGCCTCAATTGTGAAGCTGCTGTTGAATTCTGTATCTCCAACTTCAGATGCGAATACCTGTCCACTTGCACCAAGCATAAGAACTGCTGAAAGTGCTACGCCTGCGGCTTTGACCATAAAGTGTTTCATACTGTTTTCTCCTTTTAAAATCTGTTTGCCTTTTTGCTGTTTTGTTTGTTCTCTTGTGTAACCATCCGCATTTAAACACGGTCAAGAAGGCAAACCAATGGGCAATGTCAGACCCGAATGTTGCTTAAACAACACTCTCAGGGAGAAGTGTCGGTTTTCTTTGATTTTTTGCCAAAAAAACATTAATGCTTGACACAAAGTAATCCATACCATATAATTCCTTCGCGTACGCCGCCTTAGCTCAGTTGGTAGAGCAGCTGATTTGTAATCAGCAGGTCGTGGGTTCGAGTCCCACAAGCGGCTCCAAGAATAAAGCCCCGTGGTTATTGAATCACGGGGCTTTTGCTATGTCAGAGCAAATCTCCAAATCGGATCGATAATATCGATTTTGGGGACAATTTGGGGACAGTGGTCGATTTTCTTTTTACTACGATCAGTAACGAAATATCATCTTATCCATGGTCTGACCGGCGCCTTGGTCACCTTGATAACAGTCTTGGGGGGAATCGGCTCAGGCGTTATCTCGGGCTTATCAAACGCCTCTTCGATGCTCTTAGCTTTGTTGAGCCATTCCTCGAACTTAGCTCTCTTGATCAAAGCTCTGTTACCAACTCTGACAATAAAATCGGCATCCGCATTATCTGCTACGATCTTGCGAATGTTCATCTCTCCGATATGAAAGTACACTGCTGCCTCTCTTATCGTAAGTGCATACTTCTCCCAAATAGGTACTTCTTTCTTCATACTTTTACCTCCATTGCCTCAATTGCGGCTTCTTTCTTTTCAGTTTCATTTATTTCTTCGAATATTCTTATCATCATCCTTAAGACTTCGTCCGGAAGATACTTATATACTTCCGTTATAGGACAGTCTTTTACGATGTTGATGAAATCTCGATTACGGGTACGATACAAGTGCATGATCTCATCACGATATTTCTGAGTAACGCCCGCCGTCGTACGCAGCATTTGAGCATCAATCTCTTCGTCTTGTGCATCATACATTTTCTCTTTAATCTTGGAGCGGATATTAGTACACTTAGCATCCAGTATGTGATTATCGATCATCTTCACAGTGGTGAGTCCCGCTTCATGCCAATTACTCAAAGTCTTCTCAACGTGATGAAGATCTAACTTGTCCTTGCGGAACTCGTTATCCTCAATCGCACGCTGTATGATACGGGGATCTGTTTTCTCTTTTTGCCAGGTCTCCCATACCGCGACTTCAGTAGGCATAAGTTTTCTGTGAAAGTGTTTCTCAAATGCCGTCAAACTTGTAGTCAGACAGTAAGGATAGTTATCATCGAGAGTAGTTTTATCCATATTAGTTACATTCGATAATACTTTAGTATCCTCATTATCGATACACGGAGAAGCGAGCACGCGGTATTCGATACCGGCAAATCTGCCGTCCCGCCCACGAGTCATCTTCTCGCGCTTGATATACCCGTGTTGTTCAAGTAACCCCGTAGCTCTGGTAACAGCGCCCTTACTTACGCCGAGGAACTTAGCCAGCCCTGCAACGGAATAGCGCCAATTCTCGGGACACCAACAAAGAGTCATATAGACTCCCTTCGCTGCAGGCGGGATATTCTTGTCACGGATAATATCCGTAGGTACCCTTGTATAACTTGTATGTTCGTTTATTTTGACCATAATTTACCTCACTTTTTATCTTAGTCTTGATTTGTTCTTTGTTTTTACGACCGGCACTTCGGGTTTCCTGTCAGGAGCATTTACAAGATCCTTAATCCTTTCGGAAGATACGAAGACTTCGTTGCATAACTTGATCTTCTTTCGCAACTCTCTGATGTGCCTGGAAGCATCCTGTATCTCGCTTTTGTCTTTATCGACTAAATATGCTTTGTGATTCTCTACTGCCCATTTCTTGTGAGCATACAGACGCTTCCTTTGCAAGATCAGATCATTAAGCTGCATATGGAATGCGTTCAACTTGTTCTGTAAAGAAGCATTGTCTTGAATACGGTTGTTGTATAGGAAATCCAATTGCTCGATATAGTGATCAAGTTTTACTATATCCTCACGAAGTGCCATCGGGATAAACTCTCTTTTCTTGGGATTACTGATATAGGCGTAAAGCCTGACACAGTATCTCCTGTAGAGCTTGGGTAATCCCGGCACTTCATATTCCGGCGGAGACCACTTCTTGTACGACTTCGCTTCACTGATAAGAGGTACACCGGGAGTCGTCATATTCTCGATTACACGTCTCTCTATCGAATCAAAGTCATAACCTTCACCGAGACTGTCGAAACGAAAAAAGCCCTTTGCTCCGGGAGGCTTTATACCCGGATGAACGAGCTCTCGTGTTCGGTCTTCGTTATAGAACTTGAATTCATAACCCATATCGTGCATTATGTTAGCGAAGGATTTTCTACCATAAGACATCCTGATCGCATAATCGATGTCTTCTCGAATCCTTCCTCTAACTGTAGGTCGTCCTGCGCGTTCGGCAAGCCATTCGTCATACGACTTGCCACGCGCGATCGACGGGTTATCTACAATGTGCAACCCGGTTTCACGGCATAACTTATCGCTTATCTCGCGCATGCGTTTGTAATCATCATTAGTACGGACAAACTTTTTACCATCTGCATACGACACTGAATTAATTACAAAATGATTATGGTAATGTCCTGTATTAAGATGTGTCGCGATTACCACCTGATATCTGTCACCCCATAACCGCTGTGCTAACTCTACACCTATGTCATGAGCCTGCTTTGCAGTTATCTGACCGTCACCTTCTTTGAAAGACTGATATCCGTGATACGCAAGCCTTCCACCTTCTTTATGCCACCGTTTCTTTACCACCATGAAATCATCTGCCGCCGTTGCAGGATTACAACCGATTCCCGTCACATACATCATCTTTTCGGTCTTATCTGCATTCTGAGCATATTCCAGAACATCTCCGACCGCTTTCCTTGCTGCCATTGCCTCAGAAGACTCTTCCGGTCGCTCTATCGTCTTCTCAGGATTCCTGACATATCGGATCACATTATCGACTCTGCTCTTTATTGCCCATATTGATGTTACCGCCATTAGGCATCACCCCTTTCTGTTATTGTTTGCAGTAGTGTATTGGCAACAAATCCGTTTGGATAACCGTCTATGCCTTTCCCGGTTAACAAACTTCGTAAGTATTCCGATCTGGATAACCGGGACTCATTTGCCCTCATCTCGAGGATCGCCATCTCCTCGTCATTGAGCATTACTTTGAACTCATGAGTTCGCGTTCTATTTTGTTTACGGCTCACTTTGATCACCTCCTTCCATGGTTTGTTTTGGAGCCTGGCCGAAAAGAAAAATGCATCATTGCAATGATGCATAACAGGGGTATCAGGGTCTCCCTGACAAGCTTCTGTGCCTTCGTGTTCCCGAAGGTACGTTGCTTGTTAAAACATAAACCCAACGGACACCCCGTCTGATTACTCCACTAAGGCGCACTTTCCCTATCAGTGGATAGTATCAACCGATAAGTCACGGAATTAATCTCCGCCGTATTTCACCTGCGGCCCCCGGCGGAGTAAGCCGGAATCCTTTCCCTCTTACTGAAGAGTATCCGACTTAG
>JAEEGJ010011010.1_pt1 | contig 23167 bp, 24 predicted proteins | sample 8958761 | NCBI WGS metagenome assembly JAEEGJ01 (sample SAMN16246546, study PRJNA631951) | gut metagenome | biome: gut microbiome; feature: rumen; material: RS-attached | host: Bos | place: Iran: Karaj | collected 2018-10 | reverse complement strand
GTCCACTCATCTTTTATAATCAAATTTCTGAACTCTAAAACCGTTCGTTTCGATTATTCAGTACGGTTATCTATGAACTACCAGGGTTGTCCATTACCTGTCATTCGTCCATTCTGCGTACCATGAAAACGGCAATCGCGAAGAACACCACTGTGATCCCCAGTACGTACAGGATCGAGATCTCCGGAGTGAATTCGTACCCTCCGAGGGACAGGTCGAACCCCATCTCGTGCCTGAATCCGGATGCGTCATGAGGTCCGAACACGTCATCCATGGAACCGGAACAAAGGTTCTGACGGAAGAGGGCGGCCATGTGGGTCGCAGGCACCAGGGTCCCGATGAATTGTATCCCTTCGCCCATGGTGCCCATCGGCATGTATATGCCTGTCAGGAACCCGATCAGCACGCTCACGACGGTGAAGAATCCCGAGAATGCGCCAGCGCTCTTGATGCGCGATATCATCGCGAACACGATTATCGATCCCGAAAGGGAGGACGGTATGAGCAGCAAAGCGCATACAGCAACGGAACCGATGTCCACAGGACATCCAGTGAAGAACAGATAGGCCAGGGATATCGCAAGGGCGACAGCCCCCATTATCACGCCGACCAGGAATGTGCTGATGATGTATCCTCCGGCCATCTCGTACGGCTTCATGGGTGTGACAGTGAAGTCCCTCTTCCTGCCGGTTATGTTGTCGTCGACCATGCATTGAAGGGAACCTGCTGAGGCGGTCACGCTCACGATCCCTAATATGCCTGCGAACACCCATGAATCCACCAGCGATGAGATCTGATCCTTGGTTGCGAAGCTCACGGATCCTGATATGCTGTCAACGAGCATGCCCCTGAGGAAAAGGATGTACAGCAGCAGGACGATCAGGACGGCCATCAGTGAGAAGAAGACCGACATCTTGTCCCTGAAGTAGTTGAGAAGGTTCCTCTTCACGAGGTAGCCCATCGCGCTCATTCCTCGATCCCTCCCGTTATGCGGATGAACGCATCGTCGAGGGTGCCTGTGCGGACCTCGAAGGATTCTATCTGATTCTCGAGGTCGTTGACTATGGGAAGGGATGCCTTAGTGTCCGGCAGAGGTATCCTGATGACATCCGTGCGCATCTCATATGCTATGCCCTTGCCGGAAAGATAGGATTCCACGGCAGAAGTGTCTTTGGGGAGGATCTCCAGACAGTCCGAGCTGTACTGCTCCTTGAGGACTGCGGGAGTACCGTGCGCAGATATCGTGCCCTTGTTGATGATGACGATGTCATCCGCATCGGCGGCCTCTTCCATGTAGTGTGTGGTGAGGAAGACAGTTGTACCTTCTTCCTTCAGATCATAGATGTTCTTCCAGATGTTCATCCTCGTCTGCGGGTCCAGGCCTGCGGTGGGCTCATCGAGCATGAGGAGTTTGGGGCTGTGGACGAGCGCTCTGGCGATGTCCGCTCTGCGCCTCTGACCTCCCGAGAGTTTGGAATAAAGTCTGTCGGCGAATTCCCCACAGCCCGACCTGGATATTGCATCCTCAACCCTGTCCTTCAGATCCTCTTTGCCGTAGCCGTACATTCCGCCGCGTATCGTGACGTTCTCGCGTACTGTGAGCCTGGAGTCCAGCATGTTCTCCTGGAAGACCATCCCGATGTTGTTGCGGGCTTCCGAGGGTTCCTTGCCGAAGATGAGGACTTCTCCAGAGTCCCTTTTCAGCAGAGAGCAGAGGATGGAGAATGTCGTGGATTTGCCTGCTCCGTTGGGGCCGAGGAAGGCGAAGAATGAACCCTCCTCCACGCTGAACGATATCCCGTTTACGGCCTTGAGGTCCCCGTAGGATTTGTGTAGGTCGGATACCTGGACAGCGATGTTTGACATAGATTGCATGATTACTCACGCTGATTTAACAGTTCTTCATTTTTCTAACCATTTGAGAGCATCAGCTTCTTTGATATCGTCCAGTAAGGGATGGATCAGTCTGTTTAATCAGTTCCTTAGAATGCAGGACGACAGCTCAAATGAATTGCGACAGCCATCCGTGCATCTTCTCTTCGGTCTCTTTGTGAACGGGATTCTTAGAGAGCCTCACATACTGTTTCTTGACCTTCAGTATGCTGTTCTCGTCGTCTACCTCTCTCAATATATGATTCACACCTTCCGGTGCAAAACATTCTACGTTGGGGAGGTCGCGCAGCCTGTCCAATTCCCTGTAGTCCGCGGACAGGTCCTTGGTGCCGGTGATCGCCAGGACGGGCTTACCGTAGTTCTTCAGCTTGGCGACCATGTCGTCCGCACTGTATGCTCCGTGTTCCCTGATCCATTTTGCATTGATTATCCCGCCTTTGATGAATGCCTTATCCTTGTTTGTGGCGGAGCATTTGGCGTACATCGAATCGACCTTGGCGTTGTTCTTCTCCTCGTTGGAGGCGCCGCGGAGCAGCAGGCCTTTCAGACCCTTCATGTTCTTGGCCTGTTCGGCAAGTTCCCTGTTCTGGTAGTGCAGAGCATCCTTCAGGCTCATACCCGCTGCCCCTATGACCATCAGTCCTGCGGTATCCTCCCTGTCTGAGAGGACTGTGGCGATCATCCCGCCCTCGCTGTGCCCGAAGACGATGACCCTGTCAGCATCGACATACGGCAGGGATTTCGCGTATCTGATGACTGATACGGCATCGTTGACCAGGTCCTCGAAACCGTAGAGCGGTTTCTTTCCGCTGCTCTCATGGGTTCCGCGCTTATCGTAACGGATGGTCACGAAGCCCCATTCAGCGAACTGCCATGCGAAGCTCTTGTACATGTCCGTATGCATCCCCTTTCCGTTGCCGTCGCGGTCCATGCTGCCGGTACCCATGATCAATACGATCGCGGGTTTCTTGCCTTCGAAATCGGTCGCAGCTATGGTGGCGCCCAGACGGACGTCTCCCTCTATGAAGACTCTCTCTTCTTTGATGCTCATTGTTTCACTTCCCCTATGATGGGTGCCGATACGATGGAGATGCTCCTCTGTCTGCCCCCGTCCTCTAACCCTTGGTATTTCTCCAGCAACCGTCTGTAGTCCTGGAAGAACTGTGCGAATCTCTCGTCCGAGAGACGTAGGATGATAGTCCTCAGGCTGAGCATATCAGCCAACGGATCGCACCCGCCTCTGGCGCTGTATTCGCGGAAGTTCCCGTACAGGGACATCAGGAACAGGTACGCCACATCGGCGAAGTCCTCGGGCATCTTTGATGCCCAGACCTCTTCGTCGATCGTCAGGATCCTTTCGGAGGTGCCTCTGATCTTCCTCTCCTCTTTGACCTTCAGGATCCCTTCGCCGAGGAGTGCGTTGACATGGCGGTATATGGTGGGCGCCGGCACGTCATCCATACTGTCGGATAGCTGTTTGGTGGTCGCTTCACCATTGATCTGGATGTACTGGACTATTCTGAGTCTGACGGGGTTCGAGAGGATGTCTTTGAGGTCCATCTTATCACATCATTATCATTTATGATAATATTATTATTGATGATAATAAATAAAAATGTTTTTGCCTGCTGGTATAACAGACAGCGAAAAGGGGTGCCTCTTCAGGAGGTCTTATCCCTGAAACCGGGAGGGATGTACTTCCCATACCTCTTCCTGTAGCCTATGTGTATCTTGACATTCATGATGACGACAGAGCCTATGACGAGGATCATTCCTAACAGTTTGAACACGCTTATGCCCTCGCTGAATAGGATGAAACCCACAGCCGCGGCCACCACAAGTTCGAATACTGAAAGTATGGAGGAGAACGTAGGCTCGATGTATTTCACGCTCCAGGCATAAAGGTAGTAAGGTATCATGGTCATGAGTATTCCTAAGGACAGGGCCATGACGATCCCCGTCCCGTCCGAGACCGCTTCCGTGACGGCACCGATATCAGCGAACGGCAGAGCTATGAGGTCGGCGATCAGGAGGGTATAGAAGAGACTCGCCTCCGGTTTCACGCCCCTGTTCTGGGCAACCCTGCTGCCTATGAGGAACATCCCGAAGCATAACCCCGACAGAAGGGCACTGAGCACTCCCGAGATCTCCAGATCGGCATGTTCTGTGACGATCCCGGTCACTAGGACGCATCCTACGGCCGCCATCGCCATCGCCGCTACCTTCTTCAAGGTGATCGCGTCCCTGAACAGGATCAGCGATATAGTCATCACATAGAACGGTGCGGTCATCTGCAGCAGTGTGGCCAGAGAGATGTCTATGGTGTCAAGGGCGTAGAAGAAGGTGACATCAGAAGCGATCTTGAAGAATCCGAACAGTATGAAGATGGGGATGTCCTTTGCCTTTATCTTCAGAGAATTGTGCGAGAATAAGGCGATTATCAGGAACAGAACGATGGCGCTGACAGTCAGACGGATGAGGACTGTGTCCAATGCTGAAAGCCCGCATTCCCTTTGGAAATAACGGGTGCATATACCGAGCATTCCGAAGAGCGATGCCCCGGACAGCACGGCGGCTACGGCTAGCGCATAGTTCCTTTCCATCGAACGCCAGATTGATAATCTGTATTTAGACGATGCTATAACTTGTTTAAAAAAATGGAAAGACCGCGGATCCGCGGTCGTTTCATGACAGCTGTTTCCCCAAGGTCTCGATCCTGTCGATTATCTCATCGATCTGGGCCGGTTCCAGGTTCGGGTTCAGGAGGGTGAACTTAAGCATCACACGGCCGTCCTTGACGGTCTGGCCGATGACAGTGCCTTCGCTGAGAAGCTGTCTCCTGACCTTTTTGTTGACCTCATCGCTCGCATTCAGGGCGAATACGACAGAGGACAGCTTCGGTTCCACAGGTGCGATGAATGCGGGGTTGTGAGAGATCTTCTCGAACATGTATGCCGCGTTGCCCACGGATTTGTCTATGATCTCCGAGTATCCGCTCGCACCCCTCGTCTGGAAGGCCATGAACACCTTGAGTGCATCGAAGCGGCGGGTGGTCTGCATCGATTTGCCGACGAGGTTGATGTATCCGTCCTCCTCGTCCTCCTCGCGGTTCAGATAGTCCGCGTGGAGCTCGAAGCATTTCAGCAGCTCTTTGTCCTTCACAAGGATGGCGGAACAGGAGATGGGCATCAGGAACATCTTGTGGAAGTCCACGGTGATGGAATCGCACATCGAGATCGACCCTATCCTTCCCTTGTACTTTTGACTCATGATGAGTCCGGAACCGTACGCCGCATCTGCGTGGAGATGCATCCCGTAGCGGTCGCATAACTTCCTCATGCCTGCGGCATCGTCTATCGAACCGAAGTCCGTACTCCCGAAGGTGGCCACGGCGCAGTAAGGGTAGAGTCCGGCAGCGACGTCCTCCTCGAGCATCCTCTCGAATGCAGCGAGGTCGATCCTGCATGTGGAATCCACAGGGATCTTGCGTACTGCGTTGTATCCCATTCCCAGGATGTGGCTGGCCTTGTCCATGGAGAAGTGCGATATCTCCGACGTGTAGACGCGGAGCTTGTTGTATTCCGGGGGAAGCCCGTTGAGCTTGACATCCCAATTGAACTTCTGGGTGCAATACCAGTCGCGTGCCGCGATGATCGCTGATATGTTGGATTGGGAACCTCCGGATGTGAAGCATCCGTCGCCCTTCTCGGGGTCGAATCCGAACAGTCCGAGCAGACCGTGGACCATGCTCTCCTCCATCTCGGTGGCGGCGGGGCCCTGATCCCAGCTGTCCAAGCTGTCGTTGAAACACGATATGATCAGTTCCGAGCATATGGTCTCCGTCAGGACCGGGGAGTGAAGATGGGGCATGTACTTCGTGGACCATGTGCGCAGCATATGGGGGAGTATCTCCTTCTTCGTCTGTTCGAGAACGGCCTCGAAACCCTTCCCTTCCTCGGGAAGGAATCCGAGCGATGTGATCTTCTCCCTGAGCTCGTACGGGTCGATCCCGGAGAACGCGCTGTTGTCGGAATACGAGTCGAATATGGCCTTCAGAGTCTCGTCTATCATCTGAGAGAATCTCTTCCTGACCTCTTCGGTCTCGGTGAGCAGGAGAGGGTCAGTGCATGACATCCGCATCGACCTCTTTCACGACCTTCGAGAAGATGGCCAATGCCTGGTCGATCTCCTCGTCCGTGATGGTCAGTGCGCACAGGCATCTCATGACAGAGCCGAAACGTCCGCCCTTCTCCATGATCAGCCCATTCTCGAGGCACATGCGCTGGACACGCGCTGTGATTTCCCCGTCAGGCATGGGTGTGCCCATGATGTCCTTGGGTCCGTTGGGGTTGATGAACTCGATTCCGAGCATGAGTCCGGTTCCGCGGACGTCTCCGATGATCGAGACCTCTTTCTGGAGCTTGAGCAGCCCCTCCTTCATGCGGTTGCCCTTGCGGGTAACCTCATCGAGGAATCCGGGCTGACTGATCCTTTCAATGACTATCTTTCCGGCTGCCATTGCAAGCTGGTTCCCGCGGAAGGTACCTGCGTGTGCACCGGCGGTCCATGCGTCGAGCTTCTTGTCGTAGACGACCACCGACATGGGCTGTCCCCCTCCAACGGCTTTGGAGATGAGGATGACGTCGGGGACGATGCCTGCGTGCTCGAATGCGAACACCTTTCCTGAACGTCCCATGCCGCACTGGATCTCGTCACAGATGAGGGGGATGTCCAGTTCCTTTGTGATCCTGCGTACGGCCTGGAGGAATTCCACGGGAGCAGGGATGACCCCGCCCTCTCCCTGGATTGCTTCCAGGATGACCGCCGCGGGTTTGATGACCCCGCTCTCGGGGTCCTTGAGAAGTCTCTCGAAATAGTTGATGCAGGCCTTGGTCCCGGCCTCTCCGCCCAAACCCATCGGACAGCGGTATGAGTACGGGTAAGGCATGAATTGGACACCGGGCATGATGTTGGGCACCTTGCTCTTGGCGTTGAGGTTACCGGTCAGCGCCATGGCGCCGTGACTCATCCCGTGGTATCCGCCTGAGAATGCTATGACTGTGCTCCTTCCTGTCGCCGTCTTACAGAGCTTGATCGCAGCTTCTGTCGCGTCCGATCCGGACGGGGAACAGAACTGTACCTTCGCTTTCTCTGCAAGTTCCTTGGGAACGATGGAGAACAGAGCCTGGACGAACTCGTCCTTCATGGGTGTGACAAGGTCCAACATGTGGAGGGATGCTCCGGATTGGATCAGCTCGATCATGGCTTTGCTGACCTCGTCATCATTGTGGCCCAGTGCAAGGGTTCCTGCACCGTTCAGGAAGTCAAGGTAGCGTTTGCCCTCAATATCCTCCACCCAAGACCCTTTGGCTTTCATGATTGCCACGGGGAATTTGCGTGGATAGCTCCTGGCGGAGGACTCATAGCCCTCCTGGCGCTCGATGAAGTACTTGTTCGTATTCTGGTTCATTATAAAAGGGTACTAAACCATTGCTTTTAACCATTGCCCTTGCGGGTGGACATAAAGGGCCGTTCTGTTGAAACCAGCATCACCATCCGTCGGGAACCTTCGAGTCTAGTATCTTATAAAAAGATACTAAGTCGGAAACCGGTCTGGAGTAGGAGACGATCAGACCGGACGAATCGAGCTCTTCTTTTGCTTGGGAGGCGGCCATGCCGTCGAATGCGATGAACAGAGGGATGACACGTATCCTGCTGATCCCTGATCCCTTTACAGATTGTATCGCTTCGCTTATGCTCCTTCCGTGGCGGGAGAAGGCGATCTCCGTCCTCCATCCGCATCCTTCGAGTTCCTTCGCATAGAATCTGGCGGTATCCTCGGATTCCCTTGTTTCGGAGCCGTATGCTAGGACGAGGAGAGCAGTATCCTGCCTGACCGCTCCTTCCCTGGAGATCAGTTCCTCCGCCAAGGCGTAGTTCTTTCCCAGCGCGGTCGCGAATCTTGTTGCGACGTCCTTCCCGTTCATCATCCTCCAGGAACCGCAGTTGTCGGGCAGTTCTAGCTTCTTGGGCATGGTCCACACCGTCATCTTTCCTTCAGAGATGGAGAGCGGAAGGATCACGAACGTGTCCACACCATCCTTGTTCATGGATTCCATGACCGTATCCGACGAAGGTGAGCCGTAATGGTATCCGATATGCACGTTCTTCCTGCCGTTGGATCTCAGATAATCTGCACATCTCTCTGCCACAGATCTTTCGCCTTCAGAGCTGGCGTGCTGTGCGAGAACTATTATTCCGGACTTCATCGATAGTAACACTAGTTCATGTTAGATAACATGTAGTATGCTTTAAATCATAATTCGTGTTACCAAAGGATCATGACATACGGATACGACCCTGAGAACGACCCCGAGGGTCTGAGGAGCTTTGCTAGGCAGGCTTACGGCCATGAGATTTGGTTGGACAAAGTCTTTCGCGAGGATGACGAGATCTGCGTATACGGATTGTACGGGCACAAGATGATCCCCGACAACCCCATGCCCTCGGACTATGCTCAGCCTGTGCTCTACGGCGACGAAGGCCGTCTCAAGAACCCCTACAGGGAGATCGTCAAGGATCCCCACGGATGGAAATTCTCGTTCGAGGATGTGGGCGCCGATGTCTACACCCTGTACATAGACTCCAACGCCACATGGGTCACCGATGAAAGCGGATGGCACCGCGGTGTCAAACGCGATTTCGCCACCGTCAAGACCTCAGCGGCATACAACATGGTGGCGAAGAGGATCATATCCAAGGACGGCAAGGATCCCGGAGAGGTGATGCATGCGGTACTCGATATGCTGCCCGACAGGGCGAAGCTCACCGTCGGAGAGGATGTGGTGCTCAAGCTGTTCTATGAGGGAAGACCTCTGCCGAACAACAAGGTCATATGCTACCGCGAGGGCGCAAGCGAACTGGAGGAGTACAGGACGGATTCGGAAGGTGTCCTCAGATACCCTGTCAGGGGAAAGGGCCTGCATGCCTTCATAGCAGGTTTCACCGACGAGAACAAGAGCGTCAACGATGAATTCGACGAGACTTCATTCAAGATCACGCTTACGCTGGAGACGGATTGAATGCTCAAGATCATCTCCACAGGCAAAGGAGGAGTGGGAAAGACCACCACAATCTCCACACTGGCCACCATGATGGCGAAGGAGGGCAAGAAGGTGCTGGTTTTCGACACCGACCCCAGTATGAACCTCGCCATGACCTTAGGCATCCCGTATCAGGAAGTCCCGACGATCACCGAGAACAAGGAGAAGATCAACGAGGAACTGGATGAGATGGATGAGGAGAACGCTGTCGAGGTCGGTAGGAACATCCTCGAGAACTATACGAAGGTGAACAAGGACGGGATACGCATAGTCATCATGGGCTCCATACCTGAAGAGGGGAATGGATGTCTCTGTTCAGCGATATCCATAGTCAAGATCCTCATGAACTATGTCGATTCCGACATGTGCCCAGAGGTCTTCGATGTGGCATTCGTGGATTCTCAGGCGGGTCCAGAGATCCTCGGAAGGGGTCTGGCCAAGGATTTCGACTGTAATATGATCATGACGGAACCCACACCCAAATCGGCCGAGGTCTCCAAGCAGGTGGCTTCGCTAGCAAAGAATCTGGGGATCACGATGAATCTCCTCGTGATCAACAAATCAGAGGTGGAAGATGATGTGGACCGTCTGTCCAAACTAGTCAACATCCCAGTCTCCGATGCCGTCCGCATCCGTTACGATCACAGCGTCATCGATGCCGACAGGACGAACACGTGTCTGCTCGAGGGATTCCCCGACTGCGACGCGATCAATGACATCTACACGATCAAGAAAAGGATCGAAGCAATACAGAGCTGAGTGTAATGTGCGAATTCACAGTTTATCTCAATGGGAAGGAAGACAGCGATATCGTTGCCAAGAATGTAATCAAATCGAAGATCAAGGCCGACCACATCTCCATGATGGACAGTGCCGGAAAGACCTACAGGGTCGACAATGCCGAGATTGTCACCGTGGACTCGATCATGGCAGAGATGCACCTCAAGACCATTGCGTGATAGGATGATGGAAGAAATCGTTAAGAAAGGGAACTATCTGGCATTGTTCAGCGATGCAGGCGCTTACGAACAGGCCATGAAAGGATATATGGGCATGTTTGACCGCGAGGTCTTCGATGCAATTCTGGTATCGGACAAGGCATCCTCTATGTTCGCTGCAGTGCTAGCGGACAGGTTCAAGAAGTGTCTCATCTTCGATCCCAAGGATGTCTGCAAAGGATGCAAGGTCCTGATCATGGCGGACAGTCTCGGGGACGGCCAGTGCCTGAAGAGGACGGCGGAGGCTGTCGAGGCACAGGGCGGAGAGGTGTTGCGCATAGGATGCATAGTCGAGAAGGTATCTGAGGGTGCAAGGAAGAGCAAGTTGCTGAGGCCCTATCCATTCGAAGCACTGGTCCTTATCTGAAAACAAAAAGGTGACCTCCCGCCACCTGTTTTTTCAATCACAGAAGATTCTCGAAGAAACCAACGGCCCAATCTTTTGTCGAGAGGGCATGCTGATGCATATAGGTCCCCACGGTGTTCTTGAACACGAGACCGTCCTTTTTGTCGACGATCCCCTGTCCGCGCTTTACATCGAAACCGAACGTCTCGGAACCTGTCGCAGTGACTTCCGAATAGTGGTACTCATGAGCGCGTATGCTGCCAGAGAACAGCGGATTCTCCGGTGTCGCATCCGCCATGACGTATGTAGGTCCGTGGCGCTTGTTGACGAACACCGAGTCGCATCCGAAGACTCCGATCATATCGTGCCTGATACCTTCCTTGTCCACCATTCCCGAGCAGAGGCTCATGAGTCCTCCGCACTCCCCCAGAACTGGTTTTCCGTCCTGGGCCATGTTCCTGACCCCGTCAAGGAAGTCGCGGTTCATGGAGATATCATCGGCATGCAGTTCGGGGTAGCCTCCTCCGAGATAGACTGCATCCGCTTCGGGAAGCCTCTCCCCTGCAACGGGGCTGAACTTCCTTATCCTGAAACCGGATGCTTCTAAGCATTCCAGGTTCTCCCTGTAATAGAAGCAGTATGCATCGTCGTATGGCACCGCGATATCCGCATCGGCATCCCTCTTGACGTAAGGCGAGTCCTTGGGAAGGTCGGGATCAGTGGATTCCGCTATCCCCATGAGCATGTCCAGGTCCACGGAGTCCACAAGTCTCTCCAGTGTGGACACCCCGGAGTGTTCCTCGTCAACGATGGTGTCGAGCCCCAGGTGTCTCTGGCCCAGGGTGTTCTCTCTATCCTTCTTTATCTTCCCGACGACCTTCACATCCTTGCAGTAGGTGGACATAGTCACATCCAGTTTCTCTGAATGCTGTGATCCGGAGACCTTGTTGAGGATGACTCCGGCGATCTTCACATCAGGGTCGAATGACTTGAATCCGTTGATTATGGCCGCTGTGCTGCGGGTGAGCGATCCAGAATCCACAACAAGCACGACCGGGAGGTCCAGCAGCTTCGCCAGGTAGGCTGTGGAACCGATGTCGGAATCCCCTGTGAATCCCTCGTACAGTCCGCGCACCCCTTCGACGACACAGACATCAGCATCCTCAGAGGCAAATCCTACGAGGTTGCGGATCTTGTTATCATCCAGCAGGAAAGAATCCAGGTTCCTCGAAGGACGGCCGGTGGCAGCGCTGTGATACATCGGATCTATGAAATCCGGCCCTACCTTGAACCCCTGTACCTTGTAACGTTTGGACAGAAGGGACATTATGCCTGTGGTGATGGAGGTCTTGCCGACCCCGCTGCCGGTCCCCGCGATGACGAATCCCTTCAAGTCAGATCAGCTCCCTGAGGGTCTGTGCCGTCTCCAATGTTATGATGCCTTTCGCACTCATCACCAATCCGTGGCTGCCAACCTCCCCCACGGCCGCGAGGCCTTGGTCCAGGTAGTTGGAGAGCTCGCGTGGCTGGTCGGTGACCAGTATGCAATCCTCATCGAGTCCGGGATAGGCATGGCAGATGCCCAGGATGACAGTCAGATCGGGAGAGAATTCCTTGACGGCCCCCTGCATCTCATCCCCTACCACAGCGTATTCGTCGAGTCCGCCGATCACGCGGTCCATCTTCACGCCCTTGGATTCCAGATCCCTCTGGATGTCGGTGCAGTATCCTCTGATCCTCGGCAGACCCTTCTCAGGGTCGATGTTCGCTACGAAATATGTGCTTCCGCCAAGCCTCTTGCGTGCCCCATCCACGGCAAGGAACATGTCGGCGAAGCGGTAGGCCAGTTCCTTCTTCGCTATCATGACGACCGCGACCCTCTTCCCTGCGGACAGAGCCTCCACGATCCTCCTGCAGACGGATAGCTTGGTGGGGCTCTCAGCGGGGGACAGGTAGGTCCTTCCGGCCATTCCCTTCTTCTTTTCAAGTTGGGTCGCTGCTTTGAGGAGTTTGGATTGACGGTCGCATTCCTCCTGGGGTATGATGCCTGCGGCAGCTCCTGCCTTCAGGGCGCGTATTGCTCCTTCGGTGTTGTTGTCCATGCAGCCGTGGCAGTCGATGGCGAAGCAGTTGGTGTCGCCCATATCGACCCTGCCGATGACAGCCTTGATATCGTCACCTATGATTGTGCTGGCGCATGTGCCTATGACCGCTATCGTCTTAGGTGAGAATCTCTCCTTGGCCTCTGTCAAGGCCTTCTCCAGGGAATCCCCTCCCCCGAATATGAGGTCGTTGTCCTTCATCGATGATGTGATGACGCGGACACCCGCGTTCTCAAGGGGTCTCGATGCCATGAACGAGCATCCTGCGGGGCCGTGCATGACGATGACATCCACGTTCATGTCCCTGGCCGTGTACATGGCGGCAACTATGGGGTTGGGACGGGGATGGAACACATCGCTCATTGGTACCCTTCCTTGGTCATGCGCACTACGGTCTTCACCCCGTCCGGGATGTCAGGCTCCGTGCCGTCCCCGGGAGTGACTATCAGTTTAGCTCCGTACCTTCTGACGACCTCCTCGATGAGGTCGCGGTCCAGCTTGTCGCATACCTTCTTGGAAACGGGATCTATGATGACCAGTGCGCCATCCAGGATGTTCATCGCCTGAAGTGTCTTCAGTGTGCGTTCCACGGACATGTGAGAGATTCCGGGGTTGCGCTCCACTATGTATCTCACTTCGTCCATGTCACGTATCTCGCCCCTTCCGGGAACGCCTTCGAAATCGGACAGTGCCTTCAGAACGACTTCCGCAGGGATGTCCATGGCGTCGCATACCTCGAGAGCCATGTCCATGGCCTCTATGTATTGAAGGGCCAGATAGTTCCCTTTGAGAGAAATGTGGTGATCGCCCTTGTATCTTACAGAGACCTGCAATGGTTCTCCGAACTCAGGTCCCTTCTCGACCGTGACCTTCTTGCCTGATAGTCTTAGAGGTTTGCCGTATGCGGACCAGATGTCCTTCTCCGAATCGAGAACGATGTTTACCCCGTCAGAGAGGATATCCTTCTTGGCCTCTCTTGCATGGCGGCTCTTCTTCGCTATGCCGTAGTCCTCCAGAAGATTGGTGATGCATGCGATGTCCGCCTTTGCCGATCCTCCGAGAGACACTTCGCATACCATGACGTCGAAATCGCCTTCGGGCAGGTCGAGCAGGTACGGGGGTGCGATGCTCTTCAGTTCATCGATCTGATGACCCTTTTTGGTGAAAGGACCTGAGCCTCTTGAGGATCTGAGATAGACCTTCTTGCCGGCATTGGCCAGGATATGCGCGATGAGGTAGCAGGTGCTGGTCTTCCCTTTGACCCCTGTGACCTCTATCCTGAACCTCTTGTCATTCATGAAGCGGTTGACAGCCTGCGAATACCATATCCTATCGTCATATGTCACGTTCTCAAGGAAGATGTCCGGACAATGACACGGCATCGAGACCAGGTCGTAGTGTCCGGGTGTCGGATTGCCGACACACACTTCGATCCCGCGGTCCCTCAGGGACTTCAGCATCTCCGGAGGCGCGATCTTGTAAACATCGGCCACCGTGACCTCGTTGCCCTCGTCCTTGAAGAGCGGTGCGAGCACCTGCCCCCCATGTGTCATGTCCAGTAACAGTACCCTCATTCGCCCAAATACTCCCTTGCTTTTTGATCGAGCACATCCAGCAGACGCGGGTTCGATTCCACCGGGCGTGCGTAGTAAACGTTGATTTTCCTTCCGTTGACGGTTATGTCCCCGCCTTCGCTGTAAGGAGGTATCCCTATCTTCTCGGGGATGTCCTTTCCCATGTGTATCCCCATCGCAATGAAGAGGGGGATGGCGATGATCCTGTCAACCCCTTCCTTCTCCAGTTTGTCCAATGCATCGGGTATGGTGGGGTCGCAGTATTCGTTGAACGCATAGCCGACGTGTTTGTATCCTCTCGCAGCAACTCTTTCAGCGTTCATCTTGATCGTACGCATGTTCGACAGCGCTTTGAACCTGGTCCCGTGACCTAGGATGAGGATTCCGCAGTCCATGTTCCCGTTGGCATCGGCGATCTTGTCGCATATGATGTCCGTAAGTGTGAAGCTGGTGTCAAATGCGGAGGCTATCGAGATCGTGACCTCCTTTCCTTTAACTATCGCTTTTCCTGAACTGGATGTCCCCAGTCCAAGTTTCTCCGGGATCAGTTCCTTCGTCAAGGTCCCTTCTGATATGTAGTACGGTATGGCGACTATCTCGTCCACACCCTCGTCGACCATCTGTTCCAATGCTTCGGGGATGGACGGGGAATTCACTCTGAAATATGCTTTTCCGACATGTTCCCAGCCCCTGCATTTGAGCCTGTTCACCTGAACGTCCAGGATCTCGGTGAGATTTCCGTTCCTGGTCCCGTATCCTACGATTAGTATCCCTTTACTCACAACCGTCACATCCTGTGCAGTCTTCCAGTTTCAGTCCTCCGGAAATGTCTTCCGAACGAGAGTACACTGTTTTGGCCAACTGGCGGTATAGTCCAGCCATCTCCGAGTCGGGTTCTCCCGAGATGACTGTCGTATCGCGCTTCTCACAGGTCTGGACCGTCGGTGATCTCGGAAGTCTGAAGATGACTTCCGAACCTATGTTCCTGGCCGCTTCAGAGATGAGGTCGTCTTCGTTCTCGACTCCCCTCGAATTCTGAATCAATCCTCCGAAACAGGCATATCCGTCACGGCGGAAATCGTTGACCGCGGTGGCGATGTTATTAGCAGCATAAAGAGACATGCGTTCTCCCGACGTGACGACGAACACATCGCGGGCATAGCCGTTGCGGATGGGCATCGCGAATCCGCCGCATACGACATCCCCCAGGACATCGTAGATGATCACATCGGGTTTGTACACGGCCATCGCATCGAGGCGGTCCAATTCCTGGAAAGCGGCGATGATGCCTCTTCCGGCGCATCCGGTCCCAGGTCTGGGGCCTCCGCATTCCACGCAGAGCACTCCGTGGGAACCCACATGGACCATATCTTCCAGTGTGCGATCGCTCTTGTCGCGCATGGTGTTAAGCACAGTCTCTATGGGGCCGCCGGTCAGCATGCTCGTGGAGTCCGCTTTCGGATCGCAGCCGATCTGCATGACGGTAAGACCGGATTCGGCCAGGGCATCTGAGATGTTGGAAGATGTGGTGGATTTACCTATTCCGCCTTTACCATAGATGGCAATTCTGCGCATGGTTACCGAACAGTCTCTCATCTATTACTTTCTGCTGTATTCCAAGACTTTATCTGGAATCAACCTGACAGGTATTCTGCGGCTCTCATGTCAAGGTAATCGGTCAGACGGTTGTCAGCTTCAACGGGACGTCCGTAGTAGACGTTGATCCTCCTCCCGTTGACGGTTATGTCCCCGCCTTCGCTGTACGAGGGAATTCCTATCTGTTCGGGGATTTCGTCGCCCAGATGCAGTCCCATCGCTATGAACAGAGGCAAAGCGATGATCCTTTCCACACCTTCCTTCTCCAGTTCATCGAGGGTGTCCTTGATGGTGGGCTCGCAGAATTCGTTGAATGTGTACTTGGTGTGAACGTATCCCATACTCTTGAGCCTCTCCGCGTTCTGCTTGATGACGCGCATATTGGCCAGGGAATCGTATCTGGTCCCGTGTCCGATGATCATGATGCCGCAGTCTGTATCTCCACCGGCATCGGCGATCTTATCGCAGAGAATGTCTGTAAGGACCATGTTCATACCGAAGGCAGGTGCCATGCAGATGGTGACATCTTTTTCTTTTACCCTGATGTCAGCCATATCGGATTCCATCTTCAGTTTTTCAGGGATGAGCTGTTTTGTGAGAGTCCCTTCGGCGATGTAGTAGGGTATAACGACAACGTTGTCAACTCCCGCATCGACCAATCTCTCCAGGGCCTCAGGTATCGTGGGTGAGCTGACTCTGAAATAACCTATCTCGACGTTCTCCCATCCTCTGCATCTGAGCCTTCTGGCCTGCGTCTGGAGAACTTCCTCTAGGTTGCCTTTCCTCGTACCGTACCCTGCGATGATGATTCCGTTGGTCATTTGCTTTACACCTATGCCTCTGGTCGATACCTCTGATAGTATTAAAACAATTGTCAAAAGTGTTACTATTTATGCTAAAATAATTTAGAAATATTACTAAACTGAAACAAATGAAAAAAGGTAGGGGCAAGAGCCCCTTTTAGGAAGAAATCTCAGTAAATTAGGAAGTCAGATACTGAAGTTAGCAACATATACGATCTGGCATTCCAGCCGATGATCGTATGTCGGGCCTATGGATGATTGCATAGTCCTCATCCATGGCATAGGATCTGTTGTAGAACGCCCTGAGGTCCTTCTCCTTTCCCATAGTGAATATCATTCCATCCGATTCCAGATTGCTGAATATCTTTTCAAGCAGATTGATGCGGATCTTCAGGATCCTCGACATACTCCTGATATTGCCGCTCCCGTATGAACGCAGATAGCTGAGCACTGTTTCCGTCTCCTCGGGAATCGTCCTGTCCGCATTGTCCAATGACGGCAGCTGGATGCAGAAGCTGTCAGTATCGCTCGCGATCACAGGCATGAGCCCTGTGGTGAGATAGCACCCTCTGATCAGTTCCAATCCGGTCCCTTCCAGTCTCACCAATCCCAAGCTCTTCATGAGAAGGGCGGTCTTCGTATTCCTGGGGCATGTGCTGATGATGACGTCGAAATTATCTTTCTCGATGAACCCTCCGGGAGACCTTATCGTAAGGCCTTCGTCCCTGAAGTCTATGACTATGTCACGCTCCAAAGAAGCATCGAAATGAATGACAGCATTGGCCAGTGCTTCCTCCACTGCCACACTGGGTAGACGTTTGTACTTGCTGGCCCTTCCGTACAGTTTTACAAATGGTGTGGAGTCCTTGAGCAGCTCTGCGCATTCCATCTCCTGCATGATCAAGGGTCCGAAGTATTCCTTCTCCTCCTTGTCCGTTCTCAGGATGAGATGCCATGGGCATTGATCAGCCAAAGTGAGGGCAAAGTTGTTGTAGACCTTCGGTCTGGCGTACACGCCGTCAGGGAGTGAACTCTGTCCACCTCTCCTCACGGCGAATTCGCGGTATGTCTTGAAAGTCATCTTCTGTCTTTCTGCTGGCCTGTCCTCGTAATGTTGTGACATAGGATGAATCATCCAAGTGGAGTATATGAACTATCGTTGAAGGTTTAATAAAGTTAGAATTGACGCGGGATTCTGTTAAGTGATAAATACTATCCAGAACCATCCATGACGCGGTGAATCTCATGGTAGCTTTACCGAAAGAAGTAATCGACCTGATCAACGCAAAGGAGGCAACAAAGCTCCTCGTGACAGTATCATCCGAGGGACAGCCCCACGCTATCGTATGCGGAAGCATCTTCGCGACACCTGACGGAAAGGCAGGGGTAGGGGAGATCCTCATGAAGAGGGCTTCAAAGAACCTTAAGGACACCGGAAAGGCGGCATTGTCCGTTGCAGCAGGACCTAAGGCATACGAGCTCATCCTCAAGAACCCCGCACGTGCGGACAGCGGACCTGTCTTCGACGATATGAAGGCGAAGATGGCGGCTCTGAACCTTCCGTGCTTTGCAGTTTGGACCTTTGATGTAGCAGAAGTCTGGGACGAGAGTGCCGGACCTTCCGCAGGAACAAAGGTCTGCTGATCATCAACGGCCCCTAGGGGCCTTTTTATCCAAGTATTGTTATCAACGATTCATGTCATTTCTTGAAGAGTATCTGCCTTCGTGGTTCTTCGAGTATCTGTCACCCATAGTCCTTCTCATAGGCGGGGCGCTGGCGCTGATCATCGTCGCCCTCTATCTGAAGGATAAGGATTCCATCAAGTACAAGTCGATGGTCTTCCTGGGGATGCTGTTCGGTGTGGCCATCGTAGCATTGGCAGTTCTGGAGGGATTCCATGCCCAGACATATACGCTCATACTGATTGCCGCTGGAGCATTCGCTCTCATAATCAGGCCATTCCGTGACCTCCATATCGCGGTGATTATAGGGCTGTTCGTCATGGCTATCGTTTACATCGCATTGGGTGGTCTGAACGGTACCGAGGTGGCGGGAATAGACCTGTCTGTTCTTGCGACCGGTTGGCCCAGATTCATCATCGCATTCATAGCCGGAGCCATCGTGTTCGGATTGCTCAGGTTCGCAGAGGCGATAGTCAAGCTCGCAGGAGCGATCCTCAACCTTTGGCCCGTGCTGTTGATACTGGGAGTCCTGTGTATCGCAGAGGCATTCTGTCAGATGTTGGGATACGGCTCGGTCATCGATTACATCAGGGATCTGCCCTGGCCTAAGGTCAATCCATGATGGCGAAATGAGGTCATCAGAGAGTAATCAGTGTGTCATTCAGACCTATCCAGAGGTCAGACTGTCAGTAGAAAAGAGGGCAACAACCTTTAAATGATAGTAGCCGATGGAGGGGAAGAGTGGGCTCGTGGCTTAGCCAGGATATAGCGCTGGCCTTCTAAGCCAGACGCCTCGGGTTCGAATCCCGACGGGCCCGCCTGGATGCATCACCTAATGATGACAAATCCAAGGAAGGATCAACATGAAGAGAGGCTCACGCGCCTGGAAGAAACGCGGTAACCAGCGTTGGAAATGGCGTAAAAAGAAAATGAGAAGAAGAAAGAAAGAAGCGAAGATGCGTAAGCAGTGATTTGCATTTGCATCACTCTCCAGGGGGTATAGGCTAACCTGGCAGACTGGCGGGCTCCAGTTATTGAGCGTGATTGTAAATGGGTTTGCTGACAGTTGATGATTAACTGGAGCGATGACTCATTGATTCCGCGGGAGGTAGCTCCTCCCGTAGTGGAAACCCGCTGACGGGGGTTCAAATCCCTCTGCCCCCACTCACGCATCTTCGATGCTTCTTCTTTGGCACCTGCGGGTGCCGATTAACCTTCTTCCCGATTATCGGTTTTTGAATTGTTTGTGTTCTGAAGGCTTCGCTCTTGGTTCTATGGTCCATACCTATACCCCCTAAGGGTATAATTTTATACTACCACGGTAATGTTGTATCACACAAGAGAGTGGTATCCATGATAGGTGAAGCATTAGGTCTGTTGGGAGTGATGACTACAGCGGTCTTCATCCTCCCGATACAAGTCGCAGTCCTGATCTATAGGCGCTATCATAGCAGGAGAGATCAGAGTCCGATCGGAGGAAATGAAGCTGTTCTATGCAGCAGATGTCAAGCTGAGAAGAGGATTCATTGACTTAGTCCAGCAACTGAAACTATTAGCACATAATAGTTAAGAGTGGGATTAAATAGGATAAATCTTTTAGGAATACTTAAACCCGCCATCCAATGGGTTTGGCCTTCTCAAAAGGAAGGCAGAAAATCTTTAGGGGGCGGCCGGGTGAATGACCTGTAAACATGCGCCCCGATAAGCCGCCCCTGTTTGTATTCTCAATTCTTGAAACTGTGTATCGGTGCAGGGATCCTTCCGCCACGGTTCACGAAGTCTTCGCATCCGAATTTGTTGACGGGCATGATCTTCGCCTCTCCGAGAAGTCCTCCGAACTGTGCGAAGTCGCCGACATCCTTTCCGATGACGGGGATGAGCCTCACGGCGGTGGTCTTCTGATTGACCATTCCGATGGCCATCTCATCGGCTATGATTCCTGCTATGGTCGTAGCACTGGTGTTCCCGGGTATGGCGATCATATCGAGACCTACCGAGCAGACGCATGTCATGGCCTCCAGTTTCTCGAGGGTAAGGGCACCGACCTCCGCGGCCTCTGCCATTGCTTTATCCTCGGTCACAGGGATGAATGCACCTGAGAGTCCTCCGACATAGGATGATGCCATGACTCCTCCTTTCTTGACCTGATCGTTGAGGATGGCAAGCGCAGCGGTGGTACCGGGCGCTCCTGCGCGTTCCAGACCCATCTCGTGCATGATGTCAGCGATACTGTCGCCGACCGCAGGCGTGGGTGCTAGGGAAAGATCGACGATGCCGAAGGGCACGCCGAGTCTCTTGGAAGCTTCCTTGGCGAACAGCTGTCCGACCCTTGTGACCTTGAACGCAGTCTTCTTGATGGTCTCGCACAGGGTCTCGAAATCCTCTCCATGGATCTTCTCGAGCTCATGCTTGACCACGCCCGGACCGCTTACACCGACATTGATGACCCTGTCAGCCTCCGTGACCCCGTGGAACGCTCCGGCCATGAAAGGATTGTCATCCGGAGGGTTGCAGAAGACCACGAGCTTGGCGCATCCGAGGGAATCGTTCTCCTTCGTGGCCTCAGCGGTCTTCAGGATTATGTCCCCCATCAGTCTGACGGCATCCATGTTGATACCGGTCCTGGTGGATCCAAGACTTATGGACGAGCAGACGCGCTCGGTCGACGCCAGCGCCTGCGGGATGGACTCGATGAGCATCCTGTCGCTCTTCGTCATTCCCTTCTGGACCAATGCCGAGTATCCTCCGATGAAGTTGACACCGACAGTCTTGGCCGCTTCATCGAGGGTCTTAGCGATCTGCACGAAGTCCTCCGGGCACTTGCATGCGGCACCGCCTACAAGCGCTGCCGGTGTGATCGATATCCTCTTGTTGATGACAGGTACGCCGTACTCGCTTCCAATCTCATCGCCCACTCTTACAAGGTCCTTGGCGGACTCGGTGATCTTGTCGTAGATCTTCTTGCACAGTGAATCAAGATCAGGATCGATGCAGTCCAGCAGACTGATGCCCATGGTGATCGTCCTGACATCGAGATTCTCGTGGGAGACCATGTTGACGGTCTCGAACGCCTCGCTGAGCTCTACCATGTTCTCAGATCCTGTGCATCATGTCGAAGATCTCTTCGTGCTGTGCCTTGATTATACACTCGACCTTTGCACCTACCTCTTCCAATCCGGAGTTGAGGTCTGCCACCGATCCCTTGTAAAGGTCGGTATCCACGATCATCATCATGTTGATGTATCCCTGGGAAGTGGTCTGTTTCAGGTCCAGGATGTTTATGTTGTTCTCGGCGAAGAAGTTGCAGACGGTAGCAATGATTCCTACCTTGTCCTTCCCTACCAGTGTCACGATCGTCTTGCTCATTTCATTCACCAATCATCAGTTTGTATTCAATTGCATCTATCAGCGCTATCAGACTGGCCTCTACCACGTTCTCTGATACGCCTACTGTGGTCCAGCTGCTCTTCCCGTCCGTGGATCTGATCAATACGCGGACCCCTGAGGCCGTTGCATTCTTGGCATCGAGTGTACGTACCTTGTAATCTGTCAGCTTCATGTCGTTGATCTCGGGGAAGAACTTCTTGAGGGATTTCCTCAATGCCTTGTCAAGAGCGTTGACCGGACCGTTCCCGTCAGCCGCTGTCTGCTCCAGGTCGCCTGCGGAATTCAGCACCTTCACGCTGGCCTCTGTGTCCATGTCCCCGAGACGGTTGTCGATCATGATCTTGAAGCTCTTCACCGTGAACTTGGGTTCTATCTCCCCTCTCAGTCTTTTGACCAGGAGTTCGAAGCTAGCATCCGCTCCTTCGAACTGATATCCCTTGGATTCCATTTCCTTGATCTTGCGGGTGATGTCCGGTGTGTCGTCTCCGCATTCCAGGCCGAGCTCTTTCAGCTTCTCTACGATGCTGGCCCTGCCGGCCATCTCCGATACGAGGATCTTCCTGGAGTTGCCTACCAACGAAGGGTCGATATGTTCGTAGGTGTGGGGGTCCCTCGTCATCGCCGAGATGTGTATTCCGCCCTTGTGCGTGAACGCGGCCTCGCCAACATAAGGCATGTTGGGGTACGGGCTGAAATTGACCAGCTCCCCGACGGACCTGCTGAGCGATGTGAGGTTCCTGAGGTCGATGTCCGTGGTCTCGAACCCTGTCTTGTAGACAAGGCTGGGCAGAACGGTGCAAAGGTTGGCATTTCCGCATCTCTCCCCGAGACCGTTCACGGTACACTGGACCATCTGGCATCCATTCTCGACGGCCATGATGGAATTGGCCGTGGCCATGTCCGCATCGTTATGCGCATGGATACCGAGGGGGACATCCACGGATAGGAGCGCCTCCTCTACTGCTTCAGCGACTTCGGACGGGAGCGAACCTCCGTTGGTATCGCAAAGGACGAGCCATTCCGCCCCTCCCGCTTCTGCGGCCTTGAGGACGTTTAGGGCGTACTTCCTGTTCGCCCTGTATCCGTCGAAGAAGTGCTCTGCATCGAAGATCACATGCTTTCCTGATTCTACCAGGAATCTGACGCTGTCCTGGACAAGGTCCAGGTTCTCATCCAGGCCTATTCCCATGGCCTCTTCGACCTGGAAATCCCATGCCTTCCCGAAGATGCAGCACCACTCGGTACCGCACCCGACGAGAGCGTTCAGATTGGGATCGTCAGCGGGATCGACATCATTCTTCCTGGTGCTGCCGAATGCCACCAGTTTCGTCTTCTTCAGTTCCAACTGGCTTGCTTTCTTGAAGAATTCGTCATCGGTCGGATTCGACCCGGGCCAACCGCCTTCCACGAAATCCACGCCGAAACCGTCCAGTGCCTGTAACACATCGAGCTTGTCCTCTGAAGAGAACAGAATGCCCTCCGTCTGGGCACCATCGCGCAGCGTGGTGTCGTAAATGACGATCCTGCCTGTCAACTCAGTCACCGATTCTCTCGTCCATGATGTCGATGATATCGCTGAGGATTGCCGATGCGGTCTCGGGACCTCCCGCTCCGACTCCGGAGACGGTGATAGGTCCGGCGTATTCCGTGATTATCTCGGCGGTGTTCAGCGTACCGGGTAG
>JAEEGJ010011008.1_pt1 | contig 23170 bp, 9 predicted proteins | sample 8958761 | NCBI WGS metagenome assembly JAEEGJ01 (sample SAMN16246546, study PRJNA631951) | gut metagenome | biome: gut microbiome; feature: rumen; material: RS-attached | host: Bos | place: Iran: Karaj | collected 2018-10 | reverse complement strand
TGTTTTTTCACTTTTCTGTGAGAAATGTCCATTTTAGGTCTCCTTTTATACAAAATATCCTCAAAATAATCTTACTCTACTATGCCGGATTTACTTGTATAAAAATCATTGTTTGTTGTAAGAAAATATATGGCATTCATTCAAAGCGTTGTGATATAATTAGAGTGATTTGAGGTGATTTTTGAAGCAGCTTTTAATTGTTGAAGATGACCAGACTCTTAATGAAGGCTTGTGCAAGGCGCTGCAGCAGGATGATAGAAAAATAATTTCCTGTGATTGCTTAAAGGCTGCCCGTGCCCAGCTTGCTTTGGGGTTTATTGATTTTGTGCTGCTTGATATAAATCTTCCCGATGGCTCCGGGCTTGAGCTTCTTAAAGAAATCAAAAAACAAAAAGCATCTCTCCCTGTAATCCTTCTGACTGCAAATGATACAGACCGTGATATTGTTCAGGGACTCGAAACCGGCGCTGATGATTACATAACAAAACCTTTTTCTCTTTCTGTTTTGCGTGCAAGGGTTAATACTCAGCTTAGAAAAATTGAAGACGCTGCGGGTGGCACAAACAAAATTTTTACAGACGGCACCTACTCTTTTAATTTTGACAAAATGATTTTTACCCACGACGGCAAACAGGCTGATTTATCACGGGCAGAACAAAAGCTTTTGTATTATCTGACACAAAATGCACCAAACACAACAACCCGTGATTTTTTAATAGACAGACTCTGGTCAGACGGCGAAGAATATGTTGATGAAAATGCACTTTCTGTTACAGTTAAACGATTGCGTGATAAGCTTGAACTTGGAAACAAAATCAAAACTGTATACGGAATTGGTTATGCATGGGTGACTGGAGATGCCGACGGGGTGGCAAAATGAATGTAATTTTAATTGTTGCCGCTGCTGTGATTTTAACCGCTGCCCTTGCCCTTGTGATTTTCAATCGTCTGAAGATGAGGCGAACTTTTGATTCTCTGGAAAAAATGCTTAATCAGGCAATTGAAGGAAACTTTAAGGCTGGCAACTTTGATGAATCAAGATTTTCGCGGCTGGAAGCCAAGCTCGAAGAATATTTGTCATCTAGCTCAATTTCTGCGCAGAATGTTAAAAACGAAAAAAACAAACTCAAGGAATTGATTTCGGATATTTCACATCAGACAAAAACACCGATTGCAAACCTTGTGCTTTATGGGGAGCTGCTGGAAGGAACAGACCTTACCGCAGAGCAAAAATCAAATGTAAATGCAATTCTCACACAGACAGAAAAACTCAGATTTTTAATAGACAGCCTTGTAAAGCTTTCCCGCCTCGAAAGCGGCATTATTCAACTGGAGAGAAAAAAGGCAGAAGTCTTTCCAATTCTGCAGAATGTTGTTGAGCAGATTCGGGAGCGGGCAGCTGCAAAAAGACTCTCACTAATTTTGAAAGAAACCTCCTCCACTGCCACCATCGACTCCAAATGGACGCAGGAAGCAATATTCAACATTGCAGACAACGCCGTAAAATACACCGACCGGGGAAGCATCACAATTAGCGCTACCGACTTTGATATGTTTGTACGCATCGATATTTCTGACACCGGTAAAGGCATCCCCGAAGAAGACCTGCCAAAAATTTTCGGACGCTTTTACAGAGGTTCATCCACAAAAGCAGAAGAAGGAGTTGGAATTGGACTTCACCTGGCAAGAGAAATTGTAAGTGGACAGGGCGGGTATATTAAGGTGAAATCAACTCCCGCACAAAATGCCGACCCCACAGAACCAGTTACAACTTTTTCTATATTCCTGCCAAAATAATTTTCTTGAAAGATTCTTGAAAGAATTGTGTGTTATCTTTTTTATAACAAAGCTGCGGGAACGTGATGTCTTAATCTAATCCCGGAGCCTTGCACAGGAGACACACAATGGAAATTTTAAAAACAGAAAATCTTATAAAGACATACGGAAGCGGCGAGGCAAAAGTTGAAGCCTTGCGCGGTGTAAATCTTACAGTAAACAAAGGCGAGTTTTTAAGCATCGTCGGAACTTCTGGCAGCGGAAAATCAACTCTGCTTCATATGCTTGGAGGCCTTGACCGCCCGACTGAAGGCAAAGTAATAATTGACGGCAAAGATATTTTTTCTCTTAAGGATGAAGAGCTTACAATTTTCAGACGTCGAAAAATCGGATTTGTTTTTCAGGCCTTTAACCTTGTGCCGGTAATGTCTGTTTATGAAAACATTGTGCTCCCGATTGAGCTTGACGGCGAAAAACCAAATCAGGAACTGGTAAACGAAATTATAAATACACTTGGACTTTCAGAAAAACTCAAAGCATACCCTTCACAGCTTTCGGGTGGTCAGCAGCAGAGAGTTGCAATCGCCCGTGCTCTTGCTTCAGCTCCGGCAATCATCCTTGCAGATGAACCAACTGGAAACCTCGATTCAAAAACAACACAGGATGTTATGGGACTTTTAAAAGTTACAAGTCAGAAGTTTGCACAGACAATTGTAATGATTACTCACAACGATGAAATTGCTCAGCTTGCAGACCGTTCAATCCGCATTGAAGACGGAATGATTGTAAGGGGATAAAAATGAAGGTACAGAATACTCCAGTCATCAGAAAAACCGCACAGAACTATATTTTCAAAAGTCGCGGAAAAAGTCTTATTATAATTCTTTCAATTGCGCTTTGTACTTTTTTGTTCACAACACTTTTTACAGCGGGCGGCAGCATTTTAAGAATGCTCAAGGAATCTACCCAGCGTCAGATTGGAACTTCTGCAGCCGGCTCTTTCAAATATCTTATTCAGGAAGAATACGACAAGCTTGCCGCAAACACAAAAATTAAAGAAGTTTCTCAATGGATTTATGTTGGTGATGCTGCTAACAAAGAACTCTTAAAAGTTCGTACCGAAGTTCACTGGACTGATGAAGTCAGTGCAAAAAAAGGCTTCTGCTACCCGGAGGCTGGAAAACTTCCTCAGACAGAAAATGAAGCAGTTTTCAGCTCGCTTGTTTTGCAGGCTTTGAAAATTAATTTTGACCCGGCTGATTATGAATCCCTGCTTGGAGAAAAAGTTCCGCTGCTAATCAATATAAACGACCAGATTATAGAAAAAGATTTTACCATCTGCGGTGTTTTTACTGGTGACCGTGTTTCTATGGCTCAGTATGTTCTTGTTTCAAAAGCCTTCCAGGAAAAATATGCACCCGTTCCAAAGATCTCTCATTATGCCCCGGACAATGATTTCAGCAATCTGGCCGGCGGCCTCATAAATGCCGACATAGATTTTCACAGCCCTTTTAGAATTGAAGATCAGCTCATTACCGTAGCCTTGAGAAACGGACTTCCTGAGATGGTAGAAATTGGCGTAAGCAATGCTTCTGTTGCAGGTACAATGGAAGGCGAAACTCTGCTCCTTGTTGTCTTCCTGCTCCTTATAATTTTTCTTTCGGGTTATCTTATCATAAATAATATTTACAGAATAAATGTTTATTCAGATATCCGCTCTTACGGGCTTCTTAAAACAATCGGAATGAGCGGACGCCAGCTTTCACGGCTTGTAAGATATCAGGCAATTTATCTTGCGCTTCCTGGAATTGTACTTGGCATTCTTGCAGGTACACTTGTGGGAATCCTTTTAGTTCCGGTTATTGCAGGCTTCCTTAGTGTTTCTATGGCCGTAAAAGGTGTGATTCAAATAAACGGATGGGTGCTTTTAGTGTCTGCACTGTTTTCTTTTATGACTGTGATTATTTCATGCAGACGTCCTGCCAGAATAGCAGCCAAAGTTTCGCCGATTGAGGCAGTGAGATATCAGGAAACAACTCGTGGAAAGAAAATGCAGGCCCGCAACAACACCCGTTTTACAAACTTTTCTTTTGCAGGCAGAAATCTTTCCCGCGACAAAAAAAAGGTTTTCTGGGTTGTGCTTTCGCTTTCTCTTTCGCTTGTGATTTTGAACAGCATTTATACCTTGCTTCATGGTTTTAGCGAAGACAAATATATTGAACACAGCATTGCAACAGATTTTTCTGTAACCGATGCCACACTGGATAATCCTTCTGTGAATTTTAATAACAAAAACACAACAGGAATTTCGCAGGAGCTCCTTGAAGAACTGGGCACGCTGTCCGGCATAGAAGAGCTTGGCAATATTTATATTGAATCTACCTATCAGCGTTTTACAAAAGAAGATTTTAAGAAGATTGATGAGCGCCTCCTGAGTAAACCTTTCTTTGAAACTCTTCTAACTTATGGTGACGAAATCTCAGTTAAAGCCTGGTATGAAGAAGAGCGTGCTGCCTCTGTTATGCTTTATGGAATGGATGATTTTGTGATCAAAAATCTTCCGGTGCAACATGGCGAAATTAATCTGGAAAAATTTAAGACAGGTAACTACATCCTCGTGAACGAATATGACATGCGACTTCCTGACGGCGAGAAAGCGATTCCATATTTCCTGCCGGGAGACAAAATCAGTGTAACAACAAACGATGGTAATACAAAGCAGTATGAAGTAATGGCAACAGTTGGGCTTCCTTATGCCTTCCGCCTTCAGATTTTTGATACACTCGATATGTTTTATATTCTTCCGTCAGATGAGTTCAACAGCTTTTGCCAGCCACGCACTCCAATGCGCTGCCTTTTTAATGTGACTGATGAAGCAGAAGAAAAAATTGAAGAGTGGATGGAGAACTACACTACAGAAAGTGAGCCAGCCCTTACTTATACTTCCCGTAAAAGCTACAAAGAGGAATTTAAAAGCTTTACAAGTATGATTATGATTGTAGGCGGCCTCCTTACAGGTATCCTTGCCCTCATAGGACTTTTGAATCTTGCAAACACAATGACGACTTCTATTATTGCCCGTCGTCTTGAGCTTGCTATGCTTGAAGCAGTTGGAATGACAAAGCGAACTCAAATTTGCGGAATGTGTATCGAAGGTCTTTTGTATGCCATTTTTACCGGAGTTACGGGATTAGCTTTAAGTAGTGTTTTTTCTGCTGTGCTCATAAAACCTTTTGGAGCAGAGATGTGGTATTTTGAATGGAACTTTTCGCTGCTACCGGTTGTAGTAGTTTTTCCAATTATGATTGCGCTTACACTTTTGCTGCCGGTGATTATTTACAAAAACGTCATGAAGGCATCTGTTGTAGAAAGACTTCGAGTTGCAGAGGCTTAGGAAAGCAGGTAGAATAAAACTAACGTGTCAGGAAGAAAAGAAATGATTATAAAGAGGTAAATATGAAAGATCTAAGCAAGATTAAAGAATTGTGTCCGTCGGCTTATGATTTTATCGTGAACAAGGCAGACGGGGCAGCAGTGGGGAAATATGAGCTCTATCCTCAGGATGTACATATGCCTGGTGTTTGTGTTAACGAACGTTCGTTAGTACGAAAAATTGTTGTAAAGGTACCGGTCTTATGAAATTAGCCGGAAATTTATTTCCTGATAACAAAGATTTTTCTCCTGATTTAAATGAAGTCGCACGATACCTGGGCTACCGCCGCGTTACATCACCAGACACAAATGTTGGTGCTCTTATGGAAAAAGCAGCACGTGAAATGCAGACGGTAATGAAACCACAAGCTGTATTTGAGATTTTTGATTTGTCGATGGTTAACCAGGAACTCCGCTTTGCAGATGTTACTCTGCACTCCTGCGACCTGTCACGAAACCTGGACAGCTGCTCAAAAGTCGCCCTGCTCGCCGCAACTATTGGGCCACAGGTAGATGCACTAATCCGCCGACACAGCTCACTGGACCCGGTTTACGCAAGCATTCTGCAGGCAACCGGCGCTATGTTTATAGAAGAACTGGTAGACATAACTAACTCAGAAATAAAAAAAATTGCCGCAGCGCAGGGACTGAAAACGAAACCTCGTTACAGCCCTGGCTACGGCGATGTACCTCTGCAAGTGCAGAAAGATTTCTTCCGGTTACTGCCGTGTACCCGCATAGGACTTACCCTTATGGATACACTGATTATGGCGCCGGAAAAGTCGGTTACCGCTTTTGTCGGAATCGGTGGTTGAGCTTGTCGAAACCACCTTATGAGCCGACATCTGCGGTGGTTTCGATACACTCGCTTCGCGAGCACTCAACCACCGTATTTGCAGTCTATTTCAAACAAGAACGGTCAAGTCTGTCAAAGCCGTCTGTAAGCTGTCTTGCAATTTCAACCAGTTTTGCCAGATCACCTTTTCTTGCACCTTCGATATTGAGCGGCATAACCGGGTCGTGGAGCGAAAGTCTCAAAAGCATCCAGCCCTGAACGCTTTCTCCCTTAAAGCTGATTCTTACACCTTCGAAAGATTCAGGCATTTCATATTCTGCTTCAACGGCACGGCGCTTGAATTCCGCAAGCACGCTCTGGCCGTAAGTCTTAAAATCGTCTCCGCTAATCTTAAAGCGGTACTCGCCTTCTTCTACGAGAGGAGGAAGTTTTTCGATAAGGCTGTCGAGTTTCTTTCCCTGGGAAGCAGCCTGTGCAAGAGCAATTACAAGTTTAACTGCAAGGAAGGCACCGTCATCAAGGAAGTAGTTATCTTTCAAGGCTCCGTGGCCCGAAGTTTCCATTGCGAGAGGAGCTACAATACCCTTTGCATTCAATTCCTTCTGCTTGTTGATTACGTTCTTGTAACCGCGCATGTAGCAGAGGTGCTTAAGACCAAGAACATCCTGCAGGAAGTAGGTAAGACGGTCTGAGGTAACGCTGTCTGTAATGATTGTTGAACCCGGATATTCAGGAGCGAGAATTGCGGCTATCATAGCAATGATAGAGTCGCGGTTGATTTCGCTTCCGTCGCTGAGAACGGCAGACATACGGTCTACGTCTGTATCAAAAATCAAACCAAGGTCTGCCTTGTTATTAAGAACCGCACTGCGGATTGCTTCCATGGCCTGCTTGTTTTCCGGATTAGGAATATGATTTGGGAACATGCCATCCGGTTCAAGGAACTGGCTGCCTGTTGTGTCGGCTCCAAGCGGCTGCAGAATTTTATCTACAAAGAATCCGCTGGCACCATTGCCGCTATCAACTACAATATGAAGGCCAGAGAGAGGCTTGTCTCCCTTACCAAGAGCAGCAAGACCGTCGGCAATTTTTCCGCGCAGATAATCAGCATAAATAGAAAGAAGATCCAGCTTTTCAACCGGAGCATTCACTTTGGCTGGATTCAAAAAGCCTGCCAGATTAAGAATCTCGGTAATATCTTCGTGCTCAAGACCGCCGTCAATATCAAAGAACTTAATTCCGTTGCGGTTGAAAGGAAGGTGGCTGGCAGTAATCATTGCCGAGCCGTTGAAATTTGTTTCCGGGAAAACGATAGACATGAACATTGCAGGAGTTGTTGCCATGCCGCAATCCACTACTGTAGCACCCGCGCTGATCATTCCTTCAATGAGAGCCTCAGCCAGAGCCGGCCCTGTTACGCGTGAATCGCGGCCAACACCAAGACGAAGGGCCGTTGCATCAACATCCAGCTTCTTCGCAAGCCAGCTTACATAAGCGCAGCCAATCTGCTTCGCAATCTGTGGAGTAAGATTTACATTCTCACCTTCCACACCTTCTATAGCAACCCCACGGACATCGCTTCCGTTCTGCAATTTCATTAAATCCATAAAAACCTCGCTTTTTCTTTAATTATATGCAGATAGCCGGAAAAAATCACTTTCTTTTTCATTTTTTTCAAACTTTTTTTCCAAAAAACTGCGTAAAATGGTGAGGTTTGGACAATATTATATGTAGAAAAACTGATTGCCGCGCGGCGGTACTATGCCATAAAAAGGAGGAAAGAACTATGGTAGAAACTGTTTTTGATAATATTGATCCGGTAGTTTTGGAAAAAGTGAAGAGTCTGCGTCTTATTGATGACGAGCTGATGACATTAATTTTCAGCGGCGACAAAAAGGCCACAGAGTTTATTATTCGGATTCTGCTGAACAGAAATGATTTGAAAGTGAAAAAGTCAATGACTCAGGTTCAGAAGAATAACCTTTTCGGTCGCTCGGTAAAGCTTGATATTGTTGCTGAAGATATCTTCAAGCAGGAATACAATATCGAAATTCAGAGAGAAAAATCTGGAGCAGGTGGAAAAAGAATCCGTTATCATCAGGCAATGCTGGACAGCCATACTTTAAAAAAGAATGAATCTTTTGATAAATTGCCAACTCTTTACATTATCTTCATTCTCGAGCATGACTTATTTAAACAGGGGAAACCAATTTACGTTGTAAATAAGAGTCTTGATGTAAAGGATGAAGACGGCGAATATTTGCCTTTTGATGATGCTTGTAATATAATGTACGTCAATGGCGATTACAGAGGTGATAATCCTCTCGGCAAACTGATGCATGATTTTTCAACACCTAATGCTGATGAAATGTATTACAACGAACTCGCCAGGAAAGTCCGTTTCCACAAACAGACTGAAAAGGGGGTACAAATGGCCAGTCAGATAGTTGAAGAATACGGCGACGAACGTGCCGCCGAAGCTCTCAAAATTGGAATACAACAAGGTATACAACAGGGTGAGCAGAAAAAAGCCGTGGAAGATGCTCGTAATTTCTATGCCAATGGCGTCTCAATAGAAATCATCGCAAAATCACTCCAAATGACCGAAGAACAAGTCCGTGAAATTGTAAGCGAACCCGTTCCGGCAAAAGCATAATACTCAAGGAGTTATTCAGCGCCTTCGTCGCAGACGAAAAAAAGGTAAGGATAAAAAATAGCCCCGCCACAACGCTCTAACCTTTTGTGGCGGGGTACGCTCTAAAAAGAGCACAGCTATGGAGGCAAGACGCAAAACTGCGTTGTGCCTTTCTTTTTTTAGAATACCACAACTTGCCTGGGAAGGCAAGTTGTGGTAAATTGCGCGAGCTCAAGTAACATAATAAACCCACTCCATATTTGTAGTTCAGTTTGATTTATTTATAATTTGCAGAAGAAGAAAAATCATTGTAAAATTATCATATGAAAAAAAAGAATCTTTTTTATTGTCTTCTGATTATATTTATTATCTTGGCAGCCCTAATCTCAATTATTCTTGGAGTTAATTCACATAAATCAAAAACTTCACTTATTGTTGGATTTTATGACAGTTCTGAAAGCATTGATACTTCCCTTTCATCTCTTATAAGCAGTTACTGCAACACCATTGATTTAGAGGCAAAGTTTTATATTTTTAATTCTGATAGTGATATTTCAAAGCAGATAAAAAAGAATAAGATTGATTTAATCATTGCTCCAGCCGGATATGCGGTAAAAAAAGCTGCGAATCTTGCTGATGAAGGATGCGCTTACCCGAGCGAAAAACTTTCTGAAATGTTTTCTTCTATGCAACAGTCAATTATTGTAAAGGATGGAAAAAACAAGGCACTTCCTCTCATTTTTGATAATTTTGAGATTAATATAGAAAAAGCTGCCTTTTATATGTCTGGAATGCCATCAATTGCAACATGGGAAGATATTGAAAAATTTGCATCTATTCAAAAAGATAAAATAGATTACCCAATCAGTTTTGCAGGAGCAGACTATAACTGTCTTCTTGATTTACTCGGTGCTCTTGGAGAAGCCTTTGAAGGAGAAGCTGCCTACAATAAGGCTGCAGATATTCTTTCACTGCAGGCCAGTCTGTCTACCTTTGATGCAAAAGAAGTTGCAGACAAGCTTTTTATTGTGCCAGATGCTCCGCTTGCTTACTCACTTTATTATCTTAGAAAACTTGTAGAAAAAGGCTATGTAACACCAGCCTCACAATATCTTAGACACAGTGATATAAATTCTTACATTCAGCAGAGGGTAACAAATCTCTTTTTTACAAAGCTTTCCGTACACCGTACTTATGATGTAAGAGCAATAGACCGATACTCTTCTATTTTTGTTCCGTCAAAAACAATCCCGGAAAACAGACATTTTACTGCTACTATCACTTATGCTGTTCCAGTTAATTCAAAGAACAAAAACATAAATTCTCTTATCGAATACCTTCTTTCCACAAAGGTTCAGGGAGAATTAAGCGAGATGACAGGACTTGCTCCAGTACTTGCAAATTGTCCTACACCAGACCAGCAATCTGATGATGCCCGTTATTGGGTTGCCGCTACCTCGACTCCACTTGCAGGCCTGAGCCACGAAGCAGAACTAACTGATACACAAAAAGAAGCATTAAGAGATGCAATTCTTGGATTGATTTTTTAGTTTTAATCATTAATAAAAAAACTTGCCGTTACCGGCAAGTTTTTTTTAACTTAACTCTACTCTGTCTTTAAGTAAGCTGTTTCGAACTGAGTTGACTTAAAGGCGATAGCAGCCTGAACTGTTGCAGGAGTTGCTGTTGCCTGACCACCACCGTTTTGGAGAGTATCTCCGTTTCCTGTCCAGTCAGTCTTGCGGGCTTCGAGACTTACCTGATTTTCTTTTACAGCATAGTGACCGCTGCCAAGAGAAGGAAGAATCATGAAGTCCCAATCCTCGCTCAAGGTATCTGAAGCAGTTGAATCTTCATCATAAGCAGGTGCAGAAGAACGAACTGCATATTTTACAGCCTGTGCAGTTCCGGCACTGTTCAAATAGGTTACACAAGGAATACGACTTGTAGCAGTTTCAATTACAGAAAGTGTACCGTAATCCATAGAACCTGTTTCGTCTATAATTTCAGGTGCATTGAAATTATAGGTATTTCCACTTGGAGTACCAAAAAGATAGCAGAGCTGACCGTCATCATTTTTGTACATAATATGGAGATTGTTACCACTATCTACCTTTGCTGAAACTTCACCAGAACAAGATACATTAGCAACAACTGTACGAGTCCAGTTTGCAGCAAGCCCCATATTCGCGGCACTTACAGCAACAGCAGTATTAAACCGTGCAACTCTTAAAGTTGAATCTGATGATGACTGATATGCAATGACAGGACGACCGTTTGTATCAACATCAATGCTGGATGACTTACCGGCTGAAGATGACTGATTTGCGGCGGCAGAAAAACTGCTATAGTTTGCAGTATTTGTACCACCGAGAACATTCATGTTACCACCGTAGATTGTTACTGAATCTATATCTCCACTATAAGCTTCAGTCCAACTAATTGTATTTCCGGTTACTTCAGAAATTGTACGAAGTGCTATTTGATAAGCACCACTTGTATTACCAAGTAAGGCTATAGTATCACCTACAGCAAATTTGTCTCTATAAGAGCCATTTCCTACAGTTACAGAAGTTGTTGTAGAACTAGTTACTGAATCATAGAAAATATCATCTGAATATCGTGCATTATAAGTTCCAGTTCCCTGAGTAGTATGTGCATTAGAACCATTAACAAATAATGTATTATTCTTTCGATTATTATCACTTGTAGTATCAAAAGAATGAACTCTATCCTGCCCTGTATAACCTCCGTCTATTACGACCCAACCTGCAATTGCACCTGGATTTAGGTCAAATTTTGTAGCATCATCTGTGCTAACTACAGAATACTTTAATCCTTCTGTAACGTTATCAAACCATATAGTATGTAAATAGTTTCCATATCTAGCAGAATTTGGAGATTCAAATGACCCCAAACGCCTGTTCATACCATAGTTTGCAAGGTTATACCATGAAGAATAGTTTTTGTATCCCCTATTATTTGTAGCAACATTTTCAGTACCATCGCCGTGCATTTTTGGATTACCCTCTACACGAACATTCTGTGCATCAGTATTCATTGTTTTAGCGGTTATAACATTAGAAGGAATCTGAATAGCACCCATGCCTCCAACAACTGTCGCACTAGACATTGCGTTTACAGCAAAAGTACCTCCAGTACCCTGATGTTCAGGAATAAATCCTACTAAAGCTCCACCACTAGTTGCTGCTTTTGTATCAAATGTTACTGAAGTATAAACAGATGGCTGATCATAGAATCGGAAAATTGGTCTACAGTTTTCTTTCACACCATAACTGAACATAATATTCGAGTTAGACTGTGCAGCCCAAGATGCATACAGATTTCCATTTTTGTCGGCAGTCATTACAGGCTTCTGTAATTCAGCACCACCGTTTGTATACTTAAAGTAGTTACCCAAATTCCATACAGCAAGATAACGGTCATCCTGTGCGGTGTACTTAACGGAAGAACCCTTCATTGTAAAGGTTTCTTTGTTGTTATTTTGAGAAGTGCTGTTCAAATTATTCAATGATTTAATTGAACTTGTTGTTACCGACAACTCACCCGAGCGTGCAGGAACAGTCATTGAGAATGAATAGATTCCTGTAGTTGTATCCTTTGTAGCACCATTATAAGTGGTTGTTGTATTGTGTGTTCCAACTGTCCATTGACCGCTGGCACCAAGGTTGTAGCCTTTAACTGTAATTGTTTCGCCTTCGCTTACAGGGTAGCGGCCGTTCTTTGAGCGGTTCATGTTACCACCGGAAATTGCGTCAGCACGGGTAATCTCTGTAATATAAGGAACTATATCCACCTGATGAGTTGCAGTTCCGTTGTTGTTGGTTGTTCCATCGTTTGCTGTAAGTGTAAACAGAACATTTGCAGAAGCAACATTTGCAACAAGAGAAGAATCTACCACAAGTTCCCATTCTACAGTATGACCTGTTGCCAAACTGAATGAAGAAGACAAAATATTGAATGTAATGCCTGTAGCAGGTGAATAAGTAGTTCTATTAAATACACCATAAGTAGCATTGTATTCTACTAAAGTATCACTACTTATAGCAGTACTGCTGAACTGCTTATTTACTGTAAGCTTAATGTTATCAACACGCTTATCATCATTGATTGTACCTGTAAACTTAAACTTTCCAGATACCTTGTCATCTCTATCCATTTCATTAGAGCCAGTTGCTGTAAATGAATCACCAAGAGTTGACCTTAAATCTATATGGCCGTCACTAACTTCCTTAGCAGCTGTACCAGTACCAACTGTGTGTGTAACAACTACTGGATTTTCGATTGTTACATTTGGTCTAACACCATCAACCAAATCCATATACAATGGAACGTTGAAAGCTGTCCACTGAGCACCAAAGCTTGCATAAGTATCATAAGTTGCAGAATTATCATTACTGTCAGTATATGAATGAGAAGTCTTTGCACCGTCTTTTATTCCGGCCTTGTCGTTTGTACTATCCCAGAGAGTTACATGCAGGTAGTTACGGTAGTATCCGGCTGTATTATTGTAACCAGTTTCGCCGCTTGTAAGATATTCTCTGTAAGTGCCGTAAGTTGTACTGCCTGTGAACATTGCTGGTGTAAGTTCAAGGAATTTCTTACCAATAAGACCTGCAGTTACAGAAGATGCAGTATTATCATAATTACTTGCACTTGCTGTTCCAAGAGAAGCCAGAGTTTCTGTTGATCCCTTTTCTTCTGCATCTGTTATTGCAGCCTGAGAAACGCTGAGTTTGTACTTCAAATCTCCCTGACCAGAACCATAGTTTTCGTTACCGCTTATAAATTCAAAGGCCATTCCAATCTTATCGCGCATTGTGATTCCAGAATCTGTAGTTGAATTTGCGGTATCTGTCTGTTTTCCGTAAACAGTAAATATATCCTGTACTAAACCAGAGTTCAAAGCACTGTAATATTTCTGTACAGTTGAACCTTCGGACTCTGTAATTACAGAAGTTCCAAGCTCATCATCACTATACTTTCCGTTTCCGTTCAAATCTGTAGCAAGATAAAGCTTACTTAAACGAGGAGTCTTATTTGCAAGCATAAAGGTAGCTTCTTTCTTTGCAGAGTTTTCTGCAACGTCAAAGGCTACTGTTACAAGAGTTAACTCTCCATCATCAAGCTCACCTGCATAAATAGAAGTATCCCAGGTCCAGGTAGAGCCTGTCTTTCTTACAGATTCTGTAATACCATCACCATCATCACCAGTAATTGTATTAATAGCTCCGTTCCAGGTTGGATTTTCTGAAGAAGTATTATCTACAATAAAGGCTGCCGGGAAGAAGGCGCTTGTTACAGCAGTTTCAATTCTACCCGATATAGTTATGGCATTTCCACTTACATCTGTAATAAGGTGATATGTTCCAGCCATCTTAACAATGGCCCCCTTACGGATAAAGGTATAAGAAGTTAGAGCTGTATCACTTGTAAAGGTTGTATTTTCACCATTTGTACCGCTAAAGGCCTTAGTACCAGTAAGGCTTACACCATACAAATCATCCTGAGTAACTGTAAGTGCTCCACTATATTTTGTTCCAAGCTTCCACTGTTTTGCAGTTGCATTTTCTGCCAGAGGAACTGGAAGTTCAATTGTCTGAGAATCTCCTGTTCCATGCTTAAAGTAATAAGCCAGTCTGCTGAATCCAGAACCTTCATCAGTTGCTGTTGCAGTAAAGGTCATTGTCTTATTACTTGTACGCTGCTTGGTCATATCAATCTTATAACCTTCACCAGTCTTAATATCAGAAAGACTTGGAGCTGTATTATCTACCTTAATTTCGTAAGTTGGATATACATAGTGATAGTTACCTTCTGCATTATCACGAGCAGTAATCTTATAGGTCTGGCTCGCAGCAGAAGTTAACTTGATATACATATCCAGTGTTTTATTATTATTAGAGAATACCTTTAATATGTCGGCCGCAGCAACTTCTACATTTTCTCGTTCTACATTTTCAATAACAATGGTATCTTCATCTACCATATGAATTCCAAGATACCATTCTCCTTTAAGGTATACACCAGCCTCATAATCCTTTTCTCCAGAAGGTGTATGAGAAGCCGCTGTAGGTGTTGAACTGAACTGATAAAGCTTTGTTGTATATTCAGGTGCAGATGCATCAATATGAATGCTTACAGGGTCAGACCAGACACCCATTTTACCTTCAGCATTTACTGCGCAGGCACGAATCTTGATTCTATTAATTTTATCTTCAGTTGTGACATTCAAAGAACCTGTATCATTTAAGTTGAACGACCAGGCATTAGAAGAACGAACTGCTTTAATTCCCCACCAGGCAGATCTTGCAGTAGTGGTAAGACCAGTGACTGGTTTATTTATTCCAGAGCTGCTTTCAACATCAGAAATACTCAATACAGTATAACCATAGTTTCCAGTACCTGTTCCTGCCTTTGTCTTATCTGCTGTATCAAAGTTACCAGTATCATCTGAGATCTGAATGTAAACTTCTTCAGGAGTTGTAGACAAAGAAGGAATTGTAACGCTACCAGTTACACGGATACGACCACCAAGAGTTACATAATTGTTTCCAGACAGATAATTTGCACTAGACGGATAACTGATTTCTGTTCTTGGCTTATCTGCATCAGGATTATATTTAGTATTAAACTTTACTACATTAACATTTCCCAAAGCATCCTCTGAACGGAAGAAAACAGGAACTGTATAGATTCCGTCAACATCTGCAGTATATGGATAGCTATTTGAATTGTCGCTGTTTGTGTATATATCAAGTGAAGAGTTATCGTTTACATCTCCATTAAATACGTATTCAAATGAACTTGGAGTTTTATCTCCATGAATTCTTCCTATCCAACCACCTTCACCAATTGTAGTAATAGTCTTATAGTAAGCGAGCTGAGCTGCGAGAGTTGTACCTGCAGCATTCGATTGAGTTGTAGTAGGAATGAGGAAGTTAATAGTTGGACTTCCAGCTCCACCTTCATCTGTTGCCTGACCTGCAATACTAACGGCACCAGTAACCTCATCTGATTCTGATGGAGAAGAAATATTAATTGCTGGACCCGTATTATCTACCATGAATACCGGGTTACGATTTGCAAACAAGCCAGACTGGTCATTTGCAGTAATAGCAACACTTACAGATCCTGTCGTGAAGTTTGAAACATCAATATAATCTGTAGTCCAGGTTGCATCAGAATTATTTGTTGTTTCAGCAAATGTGCCATTGGAAGCTGTTGAAATTGTAGTTTTTGTACCACCAGCTGGAGTGTATTCAAGGCTCATGCTTGCAATACCATTGGCATCGTTTGCCTTAATAATAAACTTAACTTTATTCTTTTTAGAACCACCAACAACTGTACTTGTTCCTGGTTCTACTTCGCCACCATTTGCAGTTTCTCCCGTATAAGCCTGAAGCTTTACATTACTGATTGTAGGAGAAGTACTATCGCTGTTGTAATTAAGTACAGCACTGTTCAAGGTCTTTGTTTCCTGCTTGTACTGCTGATATGGTCTATTTAATTCTGCTGTATTGGCAGTATAGTAAATGTGTCCAGCATTATCTTTGATAAGGAAGTAAATGTCCTTTGCACCATCGGCTGTAACTGGTGGAGTATAAGTGTAACCTCCGCTTATTTTGTTGTATGAGGTTGTTCCATAACTTGTGTGAGACCAGCTTATTTCATCACTGCCATTATTATTTGCAGGATTTCTTGTCCAACCTGAACCTGATTCTGGAATTGCTGTTATCGGCTCTGAACTGATAATAAAGTCTGTAACTACAATAGAGTTTGTTGCATCATCATCAGAAACTGTACCTTCGAGCTGTGAAGAAGTACCATACTTTAAGATATATGAAGTTCCGTTTCTTGCAAGGTTATTGAACTTAACAACCGGGCGGTCAGTCTTCTGGTCTACGATAACCGTAACTGGTGCAGAATAGCCTACGTTGCCGGCGGCATCATAGCCTCCTACCATTAAGTAAGCGGTTTTTGCTGTGAGACCTGAAGCAATTGTTGTGGTATCTACATCAGAGAAGGTCCAGTTTGCGGCATGGGCAGCAGATGAAAGTTCTACCCATTGTGAAGTTGGGGTTGGACCAAAAGCACTTTCAGCTGGAGCTGTTGTATTTGTTGAAGCCGTTCCAAGTGTAGAATCTTCTGTGTAGTAGAGTTTAAGAGTTGTAGCCCCTGAAGCCTCGGTTCTGATTCCGTTGGTATCGTAAGCAGTACCCTTAAGTTCTATACTTCCATTCACCTGTGTACCGCTGGTGGTATCATCTGCATCTTTAATGCGGGTTGTATCTATTGTAAGTTCAGGGCCCATCTTATCGATTATTACGTTTGCGGCACTGATTGTCTTTTCATTTCCAGTACCGGCATTATCTTTTGCAGTTGCATAAACTGTTACGTTACCTGCATTAACTCCAGTTACATTAAAGGTATTTGCTGGAATTGTAAGAGTCCAACCGCCAGTCCAGTCAGTTCCATTAGTTTTTCCTGCTTCGGCTGAGTAGGTAATTGCATGTGAATTAATTACTTCATCAATAGAAACTGTAACTGATTTCACTCCAGACTCAGCATCACTTACATTTCCAGTAACTGTTATAGACTGGGTTCCATTTGTTGCCTGTGTTGAAGTTGTAGAAGTAATTGTTGGAACTGTTGTATCTTTATTGAGTGAGAAATATGCAGTTGCTGTATTGTGATTAATTGAGTTCCAGTTACTGTTGCCAGTTTCAGGGGTTGCTGAAGGGCCTCCATAAACGGCAAGTGTATCAGCAGCAAGGTTTCCTACATAGTCTTCTGCTACAAGAACAAGATAGTTATTAGAATCATTAAAGCCTGGAATCTGACCACGGAAGTTGCTGGTAACATTCATTGAAGATTTTGTATAAATTGGGTTACCATTTGCATCTGCTGTTCCAGTATTAACATTATAGATAACACGTCTTTCTTCTCCGGAAACTACAGCTATATCACCATCATAAGGATTTGTTGATGAACCTAAGCTACTGATATCTGATGCACCCGGTATTTCACTAAAGATTTTATAATGAACAGCTTTTAATCCACTACCTGTTTCTTCAAAAGTTCCGCGAAGTTCAATTGTACTTGCATTACCCCAGCTTCCAAATGCATACTTACTACCTACACTTTCATCGAGTGAAGAATCCCATGTTTGATTAGCTTCATTCTTTGTATTATCACTAGAAAGTCTGTCGTTATTTGCATTTCCAACTCGGAAGTAAACATCCTTATGTTTTGAATCTGCCCAGTGCATTGCTCTTGGTGCAATTGTATCAAATACGATATTTACAGTCTGCGTTTTTATTCTTCCTGATTTATCTGTTGCGGTAATTACTGCACTTGCACCAGAAGTCCAGGTACTCATTCCGCTCAATGTAAATTCAAAGGCTCCGCTTGCATTTGAAATTGAAGGAATTGAAAGTGTTTTTGAAGCATTTCCTGTATTTGTTACAGCAATACTCAAGGTTTCTACACCATAGTTATCAGAAACAACACCTGTAATCTTATAAGTTTTTCCAGATGCGGATGTATTATTTATGTAATAATCAGAACCACTAATATAAGACTCTTTTGTAACAGCTGTATCGCCAGTTCCTGTAGTTTCCTTAAGCTTGATATTTTCAAGAGTTGGATCTTCACCATCAATTGTAATGTTACATGCAGAAACTGATGAAGTAAGCTCTGCAATATTTTTGCCTTCTACAGTGAGGCTACCGCTGATAGTCGAGCTTGCATTGAATACTGCACGCCATGATCTGTAGCTGGTTGCAGAAGTGCTGTTATAAGCTGCATAGTCGTCTGGAATTGTAGTTCCTGAAATTGCAGTTGTTGAATAAGTGAAGGTTACACCAGAATCAATTTCTGTCTTTGTTGCTTCATCATAATTCTTGAATAACTTAAGAGATTGGATACCAGACTGCTCATCTTTGTAGTTTCCGTAAAGGGTAATTTGAGTTCCGTTCTGAACATAAACTGTTCCACCAGCTGCAGTAAGGTTTCCACTACCCTTTTTGTAATGGCTTGCTGTAAGAGATGGTGCTGATGTATCTGCTTTTACAGTATAAGACTGAACACTACTTTCAAGACCTACTTTATCTACGGCTTTAATAGTAAGAGTTGAGTTTGAAGTAAAGCCGGAAATATTTGTAGTAAAGGTACCATCCGTAGTTGAAACCTCTACTGGTGTTGCAGTATCACGCTGAACAATTATCTTATCAACTCCACTACCATTTGTATCTGTAAACTTACCGCTTACAGTAAGAGTACTTGCAGTATGCCATGGAGTTGGAGAAGCCGTCATCTGAGCATGAGTTTTTCCACCGATGCTTGTTTCACTTGAATCATAAACAGGCAAAACACGGTCTACAGTTACTTTGCGTGGAGCTGAATAACCAGTATTTCCGCTTCCAGCATTGTCCTTTGCAGATGCCATAAAGTAGATGTCTGTATTTGCGTCATCCGGAGTAACTGAATCTTCAAGTGTTTTTGTAACAGTCCAGGTAGTACCGGCTGTAATTGTATTGTCGAGCTGTACCCACTTTGTTGCTGCATCTGACCCAAATGCAGTTGATGCTGGCGCTGTAGTTGCAGTTCCAAGAGAAGAAAACTTTGTATAATACAAAATCATATTATCATTTGAAAGTCCTGCTCCTGTTCCGTCGCTTGCGGTACCGCTGATTGTAAGGGCAGTTGCCCCCACCTTTGCATTAGCGACAGGTGTACTGATTGTTACATCTGGTGGTGTACTATCAACCATTATGCTGAGTGCTGTAAGAGGAGTCTTTGTTCCAGCGTTATTCTCACCTTCTAAGGTAAGAGTTCCACCTGTTGTTCCAGTTGTAAATACTGCTTTCCATGATCTGATTGTTGTCTTATCACTATATGTTGAGTAGCCTGCCCAGCTTGCTCCTGTAGCTGAAGCAGTACTTGATAGTTCACTTGTAGAATATGTTACAACTGGTGTTATTGTTGTATTTCCAATCTTTACGCTTGTAATGTCCTTTACACCACTCTGTTCATCTTTGTAGTTTCCGTAAAGAATAATCTGTGTTCCATTCTGAACGTATACAGTTCCGCTGGCTTCTTCAAGACTTCCATCTGCCTTACTGTAATACAATGAACTGATTTCCGGTCCACTTGTATCTACATTTACTGTATATGTCTGGTAGCTGCTTGCATCCATTTCGTTACCTGCAGCATCTTTTGCCCAGATTTTAATTGTAGCTGTTGTTGCTGTAGTTGAAATATAATCATCAAGATTTACGTTTGTATTGTAGCTTCCATTTGTTGTTGGAAGTGTCTGAACTGTACCTGTAGAAGTAGCTGTATCTACACGATATTTTATTTCGTTAACTCCACTTCCTGTAACAGAACCTGTAGCTGGATCTGTAAAGCTTCCTGAAATATTAAGAGTTCTAGTATTGAACCAGGTTGCGTTTGCATTACCATTAATTGTTCCGCTGCCGAATGCAGGCTTTACACGGTCTACAGTTACCTTGCGTGGTGCAGAATAGCCTGTATTTCCGTCGCCGGCATTATCTTTTGCAGATGCCATAAAGTAAACGTCTGTGTTTGCATTATTCGGAGTAACTGTATCTGCAAGTGTTTTTGTTACAGACCAGGTTTCACCGGCTGTAATTGTATTATCGAGCTGAACCCACTGACTTGCGGCATTTGTACCAAATGCTGTCGAAGCTGGTGCTGTAGTCGCAGTTCCAAGAGAAGAAGACTTTGTATAATACAAAATCATATTATCATTTGAAAGTCCTGCTCCTGTTCCGTCGCTTGCGGTACCGCTGATTGTAAGAGCTGTTGCTCCTACCTTTGCATTGGCCGACGGTGTACTGATTGTTACTGTTGGAGCTGTATTATCAACCTTAACATCAAGAATTGTATTTGAAGTTGTTTTTATTCCGTTTCCATCAGAATCATTAGAACGGTTCTCACCCTGTACGGTAAGTCTGCCGCTTGAAGTAAAGGTGAATACTGCCTTCCAAGAACGAATGTCAGTTTCTATGTTTGTACTATTTGAAGCAACTGCAACAGTAGAAATTGAAGCTGCATCTGTAATCGGCTGAGAATAATAAGTTACTGTCGGATTAACAGTAGAGGTACCAAGCTTAAATGTCAGAGCCCTAACACCACTCTGCTCATCTTTATAATTTCCGTAAATAGTAACTGTAGTGTCACTCTTAACATTTATTGATTCTGGAACCTGAGATACGCTGGTTGATGAATCAAGCGTATAGAATTTTGTATCTTCAAGTGATTGTGGTTCTGAAGCATCAACCTTAAAGCTTCTTGCAGAAGAAGAAATTCCCACATTTCCTGCATTATCTACAGCAGCTACCCAAAGCTTATAAGCAGTTGCAGAATCATTGCGAGTAATATTTTTAGACCATGAATTTACAGCAGGAGCAGAATCCCATCCGGTCCATGAAGTTGAATTAGAAGGATTTGAAGGAATAGCAGGCTGTGTATCGCTGAATTTGTAGTATACCCCGTTAAGTGTATAAGCTGTAGTTGCTGTTCCACTGATAGCAACAGTGTTTGTCTGCTGCCAAGAGCCTTCTGCTGGTGAAGTTATAGTAACGGTAGGAGCGCTTGTGTGCAGAGTAATTGTCTTGGTATCTTCGCACTTTGTTATTTTTCCAACAGAATCCTTTACATAAATTGTATACTTATAAGTACCATCTGCAGAATTATTTCGAATTTCACCAGGAAGATAATCTGAAGCTTCGAAATATGTCTCGTTTATTACATCGTTTTCTCCCGGAGTTTGTGCGCTTCCAGTTTTCTTAAGAGGTAAGCGCGGAGATTCCCAGTTAGCTGAAGTTCCAGAAACCGTTATCTCTTTTAAAACAGTGTCTCCTCCTGTTTTTTTCTGTACAATTATAACTTTCTGTAAACCATAATCATCACCTACATCGCCTTTAAGCTTTATAAGTTTTCCAACAATCGAAGGAATAGAAATGTTATTTCCTGTTTGCGCAGTTTCCTCTGTAAATGTATATGTTACAGGACTACTATTCTCAACTGGAGAAACTTTTGTAAGCTGATACCAGTTTGAAGTTAAAGTTATAGTCGGATCTGCAGTATCATATTCAAAGTGCTCATAATCTGTATCATTTCTAAGTCCTACACCGTCTTCTGCTGTAATCTTTATAGATTTTAGCCCCTTTGTACTAAAAACAGTTGAAAGGTTTGAGTTAGTACTTGATGGATTAATCTGGCAAATCCATTCTCCATCAGAAAGAGAGGCTGTAATTGCACCTGTTTCACCTGGTGCTGGAGTGTGAGGCATGTTATTAATATCAGCAGCTGAAGTAGTAGATGTGATGTTCCCACTCCAAATCTGAACATAAACTTTTTTCACTCCAGAACCACCGGTATCAGTTGCAGTTCCACGCAAAGTAATAGAAGTCTGTCCTGTTGGAGTTGGGTTCAGAGGTTCTTCAATTGCAACCTGAGGAGGAGTATCATCATATTTAAAAGTTATATTCTGAACGTTAGACTGCGCAGAGTTTGCACCTGTAACCTGATAGTAAATTGTTGCCGTATGCGGAGTATGATTTGTATTTTCAACCAGAAGTGTTGTATTGTTAGCATCAAGAACATCGTAACGGTTAGAATCATTTATTGTTGGATAACTTGAACCAATGAAATTAGATACAGGGGTAACGTCGTTTGCTGCATTTGAGCTTGCATTTGCTTTTGGAACAAATCTGTTTCCATCAGTAATTACACCAGTTTCTGAAGTGCTTCTGTAAAATACAAAAGGCTGATTTTCTGTAGAATAAGTAAATGTTACTGTTGGGTGTTTATATTTCTCTACAGTCGTAGTTTTAGAAATCCATTCTGTACTTCCTGTTGGAGTCATATTAATGTTCAAACCACTGGAAATAAGACGGAATCCATAATTGCCGTCGCTCATAATATCGTTACCATTACCAGGGGCTTCATCTTTTCCAACGACACGGATAAGATAATTTTCATCTATTTTCAAATTCGAATAGGATCCATTACCTATCTGCAGTAAAGTTTTGAATTTATAAGAGCTTCCAGACTGAGTAATCTGAGCCTGCATGTCTAAATCAATTCCAGGTTGATAAGTGTCATAGTTTTGTGCACCCGGTCTGATAAGCCAGATTTTCTTTGCCTGATCTTCATTTGTTACTACATTTCCTTGAAGACTTGCATCAAGAAGATTTTCCCCTGTATTATCGCAGCGGACAAGATAAACTCCAACGGTTGACTGTCGAATAAGATGGCCATCGAGACCTGGAGACACTTCTATTTCAAGATAGTTGTTTCCATTTGTCATACCATACTGAGTATCTGCAAAAGACATTCCACTTGCTGGCAGCGGGTTTCTCGCGCTCACCACGAACTTAGGGCTGTTCTCCGGGTTGATTTTGAACTGGCCGATGCCGACTTTGGTGGTGTCGGAGTTGAGGAGAGAGATAACGCCGTCAGGGCTGGTGGTGCGGGCG